>Ga0209976_10000659_pt1 | contig 21806 bp, 23 predicted proteins | sample SumtaG_FD_182806 | JGI IMG/M metagenome (GOLD analysis project Ga0209976, IMG submission 182806) | Deep subsurface microbial communities from Indian Ocean to uncover new lineages of life (NeLLi) - Sumatra_00157 metaG (SPAdes) (version 2) | ecosystem: Environmental > Aquatic > Marine > Oceanic >...
AAAATCAGTTGCGCTAATACCTGTCGCGTCGGTGACAGCCATAAAAGTATTCAAAGCATTCCCTACTGCCGTTGCTATAATTCCATTCACATATTCAGTGGCTAATCCCCCGCAGGCTAAAGTCCCCGCCGTAACATCAATTTTATTTGTACTATCAAGATCAATAAGTTCTTCTGTTGTTGTTTCAAGTTTTGCTACGACTATTATTGTTTTCAGTATAACACTGAGATTTCCGACTTCAATTTTTGCTGTTCCGTCATTAAATTGCGCTCCCAATCCATGCGTATACACAATATCGGTATCCGTCCCATCGTTCCCATTTCCCGACCAATCATAGCTGCTGCCTCGCATAAAATCCCAATAACCCACAAGTCCATCTGTGATGAGTCCGGCGTGATGTTTATTGTTATATAGATTTGCTACTTCTGAAGCTGAAAAAACTTTATTATATACTTCTACAACTTCCATGTCTCCAGTAATATATTGTGTTGCCGCTTTTGGATTTTTCCCGATTGTTAAATCATAATCCGGTGTAATAATTCCTTCACTCCCATTATTCCCGTCTACACCTACTGCAACGCCATTTATATATAATTTAATTGCTCCGCTTACACCATCAACAAAAGTAGCAATAATGCTTTGTTTGGTTGTTGTAATCCCTGTATAAGTAGCCGAACTTTCTCCTGTTCCACCCCAAGATCTTGCATATAAAATATTATTTATAAAAAATACTCCGAAACCATTTAAATTTGTATCACCAAGTGCAAATAACATTTGCGTAGTATTAACTACACCTGGTGTATAAATAATTCTTACACTAACAGGAAAATTTGCTCCATGCCATTGTCTCGCTTTAGCTCCATAAACTATACTACTACTTCCAATAAATATTCCTACTCCATCCTGTAAAGACACATCGGTCGCAATTCCCCCATTTCTCATGATGAGACGGTGGGATTGAAAAGTTTCTCGAAAGATACAGTTCGAGCCTGATATAGGATGTAACGCTTCTTTCATATTTTTATCTTTTTAATGCAAATTCTTTATAATATTTTATCTCTCCATCTATTCTTGCCTTTATTGCATCCTTTTTGTCCTTATACCCTCCAAGTCCAACTACCTTCCCTTTAATATAAACATTTGGATACCATTTTGAATCTCTTTCATCATAGGTTAATCCTACAAACCCATGCTTATTCGGCTTATTCGCTTTCTTATTTCGATTATTCTCTATATATGTTGCATATCTTAGATTCTTTTCTCTATTATCTAACTTATTTCTATTAATATGGTCTATTATAAATCCATCTCTTTTTTTCTTTACCACATAATGCAGCCACCCCTTTTCAGTATTCTTAACATATCCCTGCCCAGTTAAATGCCATTTATAATATTTAATATTATTTACATTTTTAATATCTATAATAGTTCTTGCAACTTCTTCACTTTGCCTATTATATAATATAACTTCTGCATAGTTTTTTTTGATAACTATTTCATTTCTATCAGTCTGAAATCTATCTCGATTCCTGTCTAACCTATATTTTAAAAAACCGTTCCTGTGTGTTTTTTGTACTTGCCTTTTATAACTACATTTTTTACTACACGTTAATTGCCAATCTCGATTTGAACTAAATTCTTTATTACAAATAATACATTTTTTCATAATAATTACTTTACTTAATTATATTGAAAAGGGTAATTCTCTACTCAGTAAAGTTTCGAGAAAACGGAAGCTATCCGATGTCCCCTTTATTTTATTTTAGTAATATAAGACTTTTTTTGCCATTACTCAGGAAATTCGTAGGTGATCTTCTCACGATCCGCCAGTCCGCCAGTCCGACAGACACACCTGAGAATGTCTTACCAACCATGCATTCACACACAATTAATGTTTGTGCTTTTTCGAGGGCTTTGATGTTCGCGTCCAGACCTGATGCCTGGATGAGAGCATAGACTTCAGTTATCCATAGTATCTCCTTAAACCTCATAACCATGCATTATAATATCAATATCAATATCGTCGCTAGTCACTATTTTTAATTTATTGTCAACAGTACTCGATACATAGGGTGTCTTGTATGAGTGCGAAAATAAAAATTGCCTATTGTTACTCACATCGATTGTCCCTTTAAACAAAATATTTCCACTCGAGTTCACTTCATCAAAAATTATTATCGTTGCATCTACTGTCCCTCCGCATATAATATCTAAATCAGTGACAACAAATCGTTTTCCATTTACAGGTATCCAAATGTCTATCCCTGTTTGTGCTTCTGTGAAACTCACATCTTTATGTACCGGAAGAAAGCCGAATCTATGCGGAGGATTTCCAAATTCAATACTTTCAATCACACTTACAATGCTTTGAAGTTTGCCTATAGCTGTACCTACAGTACTTCCTATTTTTGAAGTCCTAAACCTAAATCGTCTCATTCCTGCCACAGAGCCAATGTAATTTCCATTTTCTGATGTTGAATGTTGAAATATATCATTATCAATACTCCTCATACTGACTTCTTCCCAATTCACATCATCAAATGTCGCTTCAAATATAATAATCCCTCCCATTGGAACTGTTATATGAAACCCTATCGTGGCAATACTATTAGTTAGATTAAGCACAAAAGCATTATTGAGATTTTTACCAAGATTACCAGAACTTCCGAATCGTTCTTGACCTGTATATATAGATTGTAATGTCATATCATTAATTCGCCCAAGCTTTTGTGATATATGCTGTGTCAACCTGACCATCACCGTCAGCGGAATCTTGTACCTGCAACTGAATAAACGGACTTGTTGCACTTACCGGAATATTAAGTTTGAATAGTTGATCACTATCCGCTGCAACTTGATAGTCATTCAGGTTAATCGTAGTAATATTCGAGCCGGGTGTTCCCAAATATATCTCTCGATATTCTTCAGAGCCTCCGCTGGTGTGTTTATGCAAAACCCGAAGTTCTACGTCAACTGATGTCCCAATATCAACGTTTAGCCAAACCCCTAACTGGTTATATCCGCGCATATCAATTTCCCCACCCAGATCAAGAAGAGAATCCGTAAGTTCTTGCGCCGAGCTAATAAGCTCGACCGGGGGAGTATAACGCATCCATATCTGGCTTTGCTCCTGTGCTTTGATCACGCCTAAAGATGAGTCAATACTACCGTAAAGTAATTTTATCGCTGTTCCAATAAGAGACATGATTCATAAAACCAAAAATACTGCTATTCAGTATTTTCAGTCATCCTTTTTGCTCTTACGTCGCGTACCACGCGTACGTCTTTTTACTGTTTTCGGTGCTTCAATAATAGGTTTAAGCACTATTTTCGGTGTTTCAGCAATAGGTTTAAGGTCAGGTTCAGGTTCAAGAATTCTTTTAATAAGCTTAGAAATGCCAGGCATAGGTTTAGTCAATTCCATCTGTTGAGACGGCGCGGAAAGTCCACGCGGCAGCATATCTTCTTTCACCGCTTGTGTGCTCTGCCTTCCGAACAAACCTAAACTAAATGGAACACCAGCCGCCTCAGAGCATAATACCAATAATTTTCTATATTGATGCTTGCAATAAAACTCAATCGCCTTACCAGGAGGCAACCAGGGTGACAAAAGGTAACTTGACGTCTCATGACAGAGCCGAATGAGTCCGGTCTCTCCAATATTCGTCAAGATAATTTTCTCTGTATTTTTCACATCAATATGTATAGTATCTGTTGATGGCGTAATCGTTGCGTAATAATCAGTTAAAAGTGCAAGAATCTGAGCTAATGGCGTGTCGGCTGTGCGCTCTAATGAGTTCACAACCGTTCCACCTGTCATCGAAACTCCCGTTCCTGTAACTGCTAATCCACCTGTCCACGCATCTGATACCTTGCCTAATCCAATCTGTGTAGCGGTAAACCAAAGAATTTCCCCTGTTTCTGTTGACGTTGCTTCCGTCAGCGTCAATCCCAATAAAAGGGTTCCTGATAGACTACTGTAATCTAAAACAGTTTCCGTTAGGATGGTTGTAGTAATAAGGGAATCAGTACCCCAAAGAGATACTTCATATTCAACGTATGATTTAAGCAAGCTTGATGCTCGTATATTATAGGTAGGCATAAGTGCTCATAGAGAGGAAAGAGAACGCTCTTTCCTCTCTATTCCTTTTGATTCAGTTATCAGAGAGTTCTTGACAACTAACTTCTTACTTCTTTTTAAGCAATTCCACTTTCTGCGATCTTCCAAACATCTGCAGATGTTTTTTCAATAATAATATAGTCATTATCTGCATCTACAGTAGCAAATGGTGTCCCACCTGCTGAAATATCCACTCCATCAAGTGTTTGCGCTGCTATCGCCGCAATAAAGGTAAATGCTTGAGTTGTGACATCTTGTCCGATAAATATAATTTGCTGCGTATCTTCCAATACTCTGGCATCCGGCAATGTAACATCAATAGTATTTGAAGCTGTATCAATAATGACCATTAAATGAGCACTAGTAAAATCGCCCAATACTAATGTTGCCGTTGCCGCAGTAATTAACTTTCCTGTCACCGAACCAGGAATATCACCTACATCAAAAGTAAGTGCAAGCATGAAATCAATGTCATCATTGAAAAACAGTAGCGCCGTACCACTTACTAATGTTGCTCTATCAAGCGTAACTGCCGTCGCCGTATTAGAAACTACCTGACCAAGTACACCAGTTGTTTTTGTTCCACTGATAAAACCCCAACATAACTTGCCACTGAGATTAATCACAGTCGTCACAACTGTTCCACCAGTTGCAACTACGCTTGATGTTCCTCCCGTAAAAACTGCGGTTGCTCCTCCGACAAATGCTGCCACAGCGACTGTATGTAAGATAAGCAACTTTCCAGCAGAACGAGGATCAACAACCCCTGTAGCGCTGCCTGTCACTGATTCCGTCACAGTCTCTCCGACAGTAAAAGGTGTTGTTGGAACCGTCGTTAATGTAATCTCTACTTCTACCCAATAACCCGCCGCACGAGTAAAGATTTTATTCGCGCCTGATAACGTACAGACAAGTTCTGTGCCCGCAACTGCCGTAATCTTTGGTTTATTTCCTACTAACGCAATCGCAGCAAGAAGATGCTCAGGAGAACGCCCTTCCTTCAATGCAAGTTTCTGAGTAAAGGGGTCGTACACTGTATTTGTAAGTTTCATAATCGTTTTCCTTGTTGATTATTGAGTGGAGGAGAAACTTCTATGTTGTTTCTCCTCTACTCTATCTAAATACTAAACAAACGCTGCATACGCGCCTTTCGGACGCAGCAGCGTAATTCGCACCGGGAAACGAAATTTGACCGCCAGTTCCCCATTCTCAAAAACTCGTCCGATGTCTGGTTTATTCTGCCACGTGATGCTCGGAGTTGTCAAGCCTCTGAATTTCTGCAATCGAATAACTCCATGTATAGCCGGATTAGGGATAACACAAACAAAATCAGAACGCCCATGTAAAAAGCTCTGATGAACACCAATTACTTGAGGAGTCTGCCCATTAGGCTGACGCAGCTTATTGGATTCGTTCTCAGTACCCGGCTTGTACTTCATTGTGAAATTATCATCAACTTGACTCCATGATGTCGTTTCACAAAGAACTTTTCCAGGTAGTAAAGTTAATGGCTGAGGTGTCTGCCCCGCTTTGTATATATCACTTTGCTGCATCATATAATTCACGAGAGTGACTAAAATATTATATTCTCTTCCATCACCCACTACATAATTTCTGCGTTTATCACCGGCAGCCGTACCAGGAGCTTGATAAATGACTCCATTCCCATCATCATGAGTAGCAGTATTGATGCCCGTTGCTGCCGTCCAGCCCATAAGAGTATCAATTATCTTCCGAATCACTGACCTCCAAGTAGCGTCAACCTGAGAAAGCACATCCTGATTAATAAGGTCAAGACGATTATCAATAATCACGTCTTCTGACCAGCGCATAATCCCACCATATTTGCTGGCCCGTGTCGTCACGCTCTGCCGCGCTCCGACTCCGAGTTCAGGATAACCTGATGCTTCTGTCGCCTCTTCCATGTCAGGAGCTGCGCCATGTACGACAACGTTAGACTCAACATAATTCTGGAAATTCGGCCCGTTCTCACAAAGGTCAATCGCGGATTTGTCTAGTATTTCCCACCGCTGGACGCCTAGCTCGCCAACAACTTGCAAAAATATCCCAGCAAAATCATTCGACGATACCGTATCCGCCCCAGAGGTTACACCTTCGACAACCCCTCTTGTGATAAGGCGTGTTTTCCACTGCTCGAAACGGGAGTCGCCGCCGAATGGCATTCCTGTATAATCCGGATCAGCAGGGCATAAATCCTGATACATATCCTCAAGACTCGTGTAGGCTCGTAATCCTCGCTTTGTCACTATTCCCTTTTCTTCTTCTGTGCAATCAACCTGAAAAAGCTGTTTCGCTCTCAAGTAAGGAACTTCGGCTTCATCAAACGCTACTGTTATTCCGGCCAAGTGACGTGTTGCAACTGGCAAATCTCGAAAATTTTCCTGTACTTGCCTTGTATGGGAACCTTCAACCTTTTTATCCCCATCAAGAAACATCTTCAAGACACCCGCTTCTTTAATCTGTCCAGCATTAATCATTTGCAACCAGTACCCCTGACGATGTTCCGGCAGCCCATCAGCAACCGCTTCGTTCACCATATTCACCATCGTTTGTTCGCGTTTTGCACCCTGATCATTCTCCACATACTTTAACAACATTTGATTAATTGACGTTTGCTGTTGTAGCGTGCTAGCATTCTGTGAAGTAATCACTTGTAATGCTTTCATCTGCTCAAGAACTTGCTCACTCATACCTGGTTCTCTTGTCCCTGTATCCCCTTCCAAGTCGCCGTCTAGTTCGACTGTAGCAGGTGGTGTAGCTGGTAGAGTCACAGGCGGAGCAGTAGGTGGTGAAACAGGTGGAGTAGAAGGTGGTGTAGCCTGATGCGGAATAAGACCGGCAGGAGTAGTCGGTGCCATAGGTGGTATAACTGGCGGAGTAGCAGGCGGAGGACTAGACGGTGCCATAGGTGATGTAGCTGGTGGTGTAGTTTGCCCTTCATCCATAATGCCTGCTGATATTGCTGCTCCGGCTAATGCTGCCATTGCTGCTGTTTCGTCTTGCCCTTCCCCGAATGCCACCTGTACTTCTTTAAGTACATCATTCGGTTCAACGATGGATTCAAGAAACAAAGCAGGCGTATCTGCATCAAAATTTGCCTTGAGAACAAATTTTGTGCAATATGATTTAAGTAATTCAAAAAAATTCATACGCGCTCCTTCGATGACAGCATAAACAGCACCACCGGCAGCCGGACGTGAAACGAATTCCACACTGCGCATTGATAGTACTTTTAATGCGTCAAAAAAGTTCCTGTTATTACGACGCTGCGGTTCCCACAGCATCATGCCATTAATACTAGGAGCAGGGATTGACTTCACTCCTTGCTCTACTGCAGTCCGATATACTTCTCGTAGATCCTTTGCAGACTGCGTTTGATTAAGCACTGCCTTCGCTCGAAGCGTCGGCTCTTGCCCTCCTTCTCCATCAATCCATAATTCTTTCAATAAAGCTACCTGATGTGGAATAAGACCGGCAGGAGTCTGCCGATTAATCTCAGCCGATGGGTGGACATATTGCTTTTCTCCTTCCTGCCCTTCAAGAACATAGACTTCCATGCCTATTCCATCTAACACTTGAAGAAGTTCAGGCACAATCGCCGGAGGAAAGTTCTCTGTGTAAAATTGTCCATCCTGTTCCAAGAAAATGTGATTTTTCCCTTCACCAGCTTTGATGATTGCTACATCCAATACGTTGAATGATTCATCATGAGATTCCACAACTGTATCGATGATGAATGGAGAGGTAAGCTTGTCGGAGTGCGTACTTTCTTTGGCAGGATATATATAATGGTGTGAGGTAATCCAAGATCGAACAGTGTCCATATTCCACTTTTCACGGTCAAAAATGAGTGATTGGATAATCCACTTACCGCTAGTACGCAATTGTCCATAATCTGCACGTATTTTCTTAGCAGCACTTAATGTGAACTGTCGAAATTTCGTGAAAAGTTTCGGATCTCGTTGTCGAACCCGAATTACATCTTTAGTGATATCTACAGGCATTATACAATATCCTCATAGCTTCCAGCAGGCTATGAGTGAATTAAGCATATATTTTACGCCTTTCAAAAAAAATGTCAATACTTTTTTTCTTCCCACTTCATTCAAGTCTGTTTTCTATCTCTGTTTCTTCCTGATTTCCGGGGGTTTCTACTGGTTGAACTTTTTTTTCTTTCTGTGAAAAAACTGGGACCTGATTCTCCTCTTCTGCTTGTTCTGGTTCTATCAATTCTATCGCCAAGAGTTCTTGCGCTTTTTGGATAACAGCATGATGCAATGATGTAGGTGTGGCTATTCCCTCCTCTTTCAGTTTTATTGCCGTATCAGAAAATACAGCGAATGCCTTTGTCGTGCCTTCCTGAGATACTTTAGATATCTCATTTGATACTATAGTATATTGGAATTCAGGTGGATTATCTTCTTTCAGTTCCGATGAGGGGATGTGCCCGCGTTGCAGCGCCTCACAGCCAACGTCGTCATATATCATTTTATAAAAATCCTCCTGGTCCCTTTGGAATATCTCCTTTGTCTCAATACTCGGTTCTGACACACCAGGAGACTGGTTACTTGCATACCGTACATCCCCCTCTCCCATTGACGTCTCTCGTGTCCCCGCATGCCAGCCCGTTGCATTCCGAACCATTCTATAGAATTGACTCAGGTCACCTATTTGCATCGGAAAACTCACGGGTTCCATTGTAATTAAGTCTTTCGGTAAATATATCGCACTATTAGGTTGAGGAGTGCCTAATACTTTTGCCCAATCATTTAATTCTGTTTGAATATCCTCTTGCTCAGTACCCGCCACGTCAACCGTAAACAAATAATTGAGCCGATTCCAACTATCCATCTTATCCATAGTTTTCCAAAGATATGCCATAAGAGCCTCCAACAAATCAGCAGAATTCATAAGGTAAGGTTCCCCTCGGATCTCATATTTATGCAATAAATCCGTCCCGTATGGGCTACGCATAGGGTGTGAGCGTTTACAATTTTGAAAGGCGTAGCATTCAAATTTCATAGACGAACGAAGCCGTAATGCATCCTGAGTGAGTATATCTTCGTCCATGATGATTTTATGCATCATTGTGCTGCCGAATCCTAATTCTTGTTCTACAGCGATAATTTCATTATAATTTCCAGGATCAACTATTGTCTGTCTGACGACATTGGTAGGGACTTGCATTAATTGATATGTATCCCGTTTATGATTCCATACCTTCAGAAAAAATAGTTCCCCTGTAAGGAAACCATCACGTACATATCCTCTCTGTTTTTTTGGGATATTCAGCCCATTCAAACGGGTAAACCGTCTAAAGGTTTCTTTTGTCTTTGGAGCTTGTTCATTAACGTCAACCACAAATCCTTGACGCCCGACAATCGGATTCACTAAAAAATCAATAAGCCGTTCAAGGAACATATTTTTATCAGCGTACAGATCAAGCATAAGAGCTTGTTTTGCACGTATAGGGAGTCGTGAGATGTGTGAAACGAATGCCTCTGTAAATTGCTCCTCAGTGACTCGTGTCGGAAGAACACGAGGTGTTTTTCTGGGTGTCTTATTACCACCAATCGCTTCTACGACTCCTGTTATCCAACCTAATACTTTTGTTGCTGTTGATTGCGGCTGCGCCATCTGTAGTATCCTCCATTGTCAATAATATATGATTTATTCCAAAAGAGATACAATAACACCAGTCAAAACCTCTGTCAAGTCAAAAAAAAATTTATGCAATTTAAACACTCTCAGAACGTTTCTAAGCGATTTTCTTTTTATTCCATGCTTTACCATTCAGCACCTATATTATTAGAGTAATTTCCTTACTATAAGGGCATAAACAGAAATGGCAATAGTATCATTTGCCCATGCCCTTTACTCTCTTATCACGTTAAAATTCGTTTACCCTTGTTTTTTCCCTTGACTTATTCAAATAGAAATATTATGATATAAAAAATGAGAATTCTATGATATTCCTGTAGGCTGAATTTAATGCTATACACGAGGTAAATTTATGCGACCATTCAATGCTGATAACATTGCACTTGATAAATGGGAATCTATCCTTAAAGTAAGAAAGAAACCGATAGTCGTTCATGCCGTTCAATTGAATTTTCCTGAAGGATTTAAGGTAACTACAAAAGAAGGTGAAGCCTTTGGTAAGCCTGGAGACTATTTAATGTTTGATGTCAAAAGTGAGAAATTTCTCTGTGATAAAGAAAAATTTGAAAAGTCTTATGATATCATAGAGCACGCATGACAGATAATAAAATATTTTATGTGGTGTAAGGGTGATTCGTATGCAAAATAGTAGAGGTTGATCATGTTTTGTTGATGCATGTTCTGATGTCGGATTACCAATAGACGGTATACCTGAACCAACATCAGGGGAATTTATTTTTAGGTACTGTCGGAAACATAGTCTTAAATTTATAAATGAAAAGTCTCCAATAGTCTTAGAAGATCGACCAGCGATTATCCTTTTAACATCTATTGAGCCAATAGTCCATGTTATATTTTTGCCAAGTTTGAAATATGCTTGGCAGTATCTTGATAGTAAAGAGGTGAGGATGATTATTTACACTTCACCTCATAACGAATAAAATGAACATGATGCTCGAAGACTCGCGCACGTTATTTCGAGCATCATCACGAATAGAGGAGGGGTAAAATGATTTCAGAAAATATTAAGCCTGGATTTTATTGGTGGAAGGAGGCTGAGTGTTGGCAACCAATCGAAATTATAAAAGAAAAACCAATTATCATCGCACCGAAAGAACTTACATTATGCTTATTTTTAGGGGATGAAAGACGATATACTATCGATGAAATGGAAGGTGAACTCGGGCAAGAGATATGCTATGTTGTTGGAGGCGAGTTGAACCCAGGCATCCCCAAAGGTGGGGGGAAGTTTAATTTCGGGGCCATTACAGAACTAGATAATTGGGCAAAAGTATTAGGTGCTCCGAAACCTAATAGTGCAATATATTTACCTAAAGATCTGATTACAAGCGAATAAACTACTATTAGCACTTAAGCCAAGAAGAGAAGAAAAAAACAAATTTGATGTTGATAAAATCGTCTTAGATTAATGGCGAAAAAGCAATATGCAATTTTTGCATAAGGAGAAAACATGAGGCAAAAAGATAATTTCTATTTTGACCCTGCCCCTGGTATTGTCCCTCAAGCCCTCCAATATCCCTTCGATAATATATATGAAATATTCACTTTACGGAAAGACATGCAACCAACCGCTCCCCCGGGCCAAGTAAAAGTATGGGGAAATAAGAAAAGCAACTATAACCCGGAAGGAACAATGGCATTCTATACCACGGATACTAAATTCATGTCAAAGCTTTTTCAGCCCATGATTGTCGTCGAAACCGGATGTGCGGCAATTGTTGAGATGAACTATACTCTGGACCAATCATGGCCACTCGCATTTGGCTTTACGCCAATTGCCCGAAAACGACAGTTTAGTCTTATCATGCAAAATCATGATATAGGAATCATTGCTGATTTATATGTCCCAGAAAAATTTGCTGATTTAAACATGCTTGGCATCCCTGACGGATATTCAGCTTTCGCTACCAGAGGGCATTCAAAGGATATTCTTGCTTTGGAAATACGATATAATCGCGCATTGCAATGTGCAAAAAAAGGGCTGTATGTTCTTAATGAAGATGCCAGAATACAACTAAAAACTAACACTGCTTTCCCTGCATCCCTCCTTCTCGACTTAGAACCGCTGTACGATACGTCTTATTCAGTAAAAGAAACATTTCAAGAGGCTGTATACAAAATATTATGCACTTCGACAGATTCTCTCGCAGGGACGTATATCTTGAGTGCATGTGAGCAAGGGCAATTAAATTGTTTTCTTGTCTATGGCGGTGGAGAAAATGTGCGCGAATGGGTAATTCAGCAAAATAAACGCCTGGATAATCCTCATATTTGGTGGTATCCTGATGCGATGGATACGATCAAACTGAATCGACAAAAAGATAGTATTCATCCAATGAATGATGCAAATCATCTTTAAAATCTATCGAAAATCAAAAATTAATGGGAAATAACCTCAAAAAAAGGCTGGAATTTATCAAAAAAATCAAAAATTGATGGAAAATAGCCAAAAAAAAATCAAAATTTGGTAGAAAATGACGAAAAAAAGCTGAAATTCATCAAAAAAATCAAAAATTAGTGGGAATTTGATAGAGAAAAAGTCAAAAATTGATGAAAAATTGGTGGAAATGACGGAAATAGTTAAAAAACAGCGAAAATAGTTAAAAGATGGGCCTATTTTTTAACTTTCATGAAAACACTTACTATATAGGCATTTTCAGATAGAAAAGTCAAAAATAGTTAAAAGCTGGATTAACTTTTAACTATTTTTGACGCCTATATAGTAGGCATTCCCAGGCAAATAGTTAAAAGTGCTAAAAAGTTAAGAGTTTTCCCGTAAACCCTCTTATGCGCGCATGCATACACATTACCTATGAACTCTTAACTTTTTAACTCTTTTAACTTTTCGATCCTATGTGTGATTTTTTTTTAACTTTTTAACTCTAACAAACAGAAGAAATAAAAAATGGGTGATACAAGCGGTGGTGGCGGTGCAGGAGGAGGAATAGGGCTGGCTGGCGGAGGCGGGCAGATACGGCGCACGATTCTCAGTACAAGTTTACGCCCTGGTGATGAAGTCTATTTTGCGAATCCAGATAAGCGAGAAGTCAAACGACGCAAAAAAGCCTACGAGGCACAGATTGAGAAAGGGGCAATGCCTACAAAGGAAAAATCTATGCTGGTGGGTAATCTCCGCGCAAAAATAACAGCAGTAAAAAATGAAGGGCAAGGATATGACGTAGAGATCAGGAAAGGCAATGAACAATTAATTGAAAAATTTTCTCCTAAATCTGCGAAAGGCAGAAAACGAGGCGCTGTTCGCAGACTCTCGGCGTATGCTTTTGAGATGCGAGGAGGGATGGTTCTTAGAGACGGGGTGTGGCGATATAAAGTTAAGGTGTGAAGAGGCTTAAATTAACGTTAAAACGTCCTGAGATAACTTCTAAGCGATTTTATGATATAGTGAATACTATTCTGTACATTTAGTTGATTAAATGCCATGATGTTGCAGTGAGACGTTATGAGGATAGAAATGAAGTTTATCCTTGACAAATTTTTATAAAATGAAATATTATAAATCATCAAGAGCTTTATCAGTTTTATCAATTACCCATTGCACTAATTTATCTGAACATGGTTTATGAGTGATTTGTTGTTGGGCTTCTCCAATAAGTTTATCAGGTATCGGTTGATTTGTTTTAGGATCGAGTATCAAACTGCCATCAGCATTTTCTTTATATGTGAATTTAGAGAAAATTTTTGTTTCAGTTTCACCATGTTGGAGCTTATTATCAATATTTTTCCATGACTGTTCATAGCGTTCCGGATGTTCATGTAAGGCTCTGAGAAAATAAAAATGACAAGCTTTTTGAACAGTTTCTGCAAAGTCAGGATGAGTATCTTTATAGGCGAAATATCGAGCTTTGGAGATAATTCTATCCCAGCAATTTTTACTTCTAAAGGACTCTCTACCATGTCCACGGCAGAATCGATAAACTCGTTCTCTCGCACTAGAGTCATCTAATGTAGAATGTCTTGCCATAAAGAATATTTGTCTTATTTTGTCTTGTTAGGTGTAAAGATATGATATTAAAACAACTAAGAAAAGCAGAAACATTATATATATTCCAAAATATACTAATATCAGAAATAAGTCAAGAAATGGAAATTCCTGAAGAAGAATTCATAGAATTCCAAGATGGGTGGGAACACCGCAGGCAAGCATATAGAACAGCAGAATACTTTTTTTGCCGTAAAGGAAAAACTATAGAAGAAATCACAGCACTTACTCCACTTATAGAAGAAGAATTAATAAAATATCTTCCTGTCTTAGAACAAAAACGAAACGCGTATTTACAATCTGTTCCTTCAACATTTTTACAAGTGCATGATCTCTTAGAAGAGCGTATCAATGATCTCACTCTCTTAGTTTCTCTTGAACGTGTTCAAAAATTACATGACTCTCTGAAACCGACCGCGAGTGTTTTTGACCACTACGAACTTATTCTGAATATCATTACACAACATTTTATCCCAACAAAACATCTAGAGCAGAGCGTTGAAAATCAATTTATTACTTTACTGGAAGAATTTAGGGGATTTTTAAAGATGCAAATACTGTCAGGGAATAGATAGATTGAAAGCAGAGTGTAAACTTTCTCCTTGATGGAATATAACAATCAACATGGAGGGCGATATGGCACACGAAAGGATTTTTAAAAAAAGTACCACAGCACTCATAATACTACTACTTCTTGGGTGTCCGTTACAACTTCCTGATTCCGATATACCGCCATCGCTACCGGATTTGATACCCACCCCGATACCTACAGTAATACCTACAGTAATACCTACAGAATCACCCACCCCCATACCCACATCTACACCGACACCCATACCAATTCAGGAACAGATCACTGGAACCTGCCAGCCCCAGTCTATACTACAGGCTTTACGCGAGTGGCTATTCAGCCTGGGCTATGAAAATGATACCGATTATGGTCTGTGTGTTGCAACCTACACCGGTGAATTATACGAAGCGGATGTACTATTTGTGCATGTGCCAGTCACAATACTCATAAAACCATCACGCGAGAAATACCTATTCTTTCGAGGAGTCGGGGATCGGATACTGATAGTATATGACATTGAGAATTTAACGCAATACACTGATAAACTTCAGGAGATGATCGCAGAAGCTCATGCCGATTTATGAATATAAATGCGAATCTTGTGGGACAATCTTTGAACTATTACAACGATTCTACGATGATCCGTTGACCGTATGCATCTTGTGTCAGGGGCCTACGAAGAAGATCATATCCCTCAGCTCATTTGTGTTAAAGGGACCGGGATTTTATGTGAACGACTCTAAGAAGAAAGAAGCCAAATTATGACGTCGAGGATCGTTTCTAAGTGACTTTTCTAAAATCATATAGGTAGTTACTTAATTTTGGAAAACATTACTTAGAAGTAATGTGAGGCACCCAAAAAGGATAAAATATGGACATTGATGAAAAAATTATCATTGTGGATAATCCAACCGATCTGCCATTGGCCAAATTAGATGATTTTATCTTATTTCAAGGTGATTTAAAGAAGCCAATAGCAGGAGATGCTTTAGATGCTCTTAAAGCATCTATCGTGAGTCATCATATTTTTATTGGAAAAGCTATCGCATGGTTTAATGGAGAGATGCTCACTGAGGACGGTCATCAAACACTACGTGCCCTAAAATCGCTTCGTAATGACGGTTTTTCTTACTGCCGGGTTATCAGCTACACAAAGAAGGACGGGAATATGATTGAATCGGCCTCAGAGGATTTCGATGACATTATGCTTCCGTATCAAATTATTGTCCCTCAGGGTAGGGATTATTATGAGAAAAAGAAGGACGCGGCTGCAAAAATAGCGATTATCAATTCTCGGTATGCAGAATTAAATCCTGACACAACATTTTTTGCGAATTTAGATTTTAATGCAGAGAATATTCAGACGTTATCAGGGCAAATACATTTTCCTGAAGTTACATTCGCAGGATTTGATTTCTTTACGAATATTATAAATCCACAATCAGATATTAAATTTAAAGAATATGATGAATCTATCGCAGAGGGAGTCGAAGTCTGTACGTGTCCGACGTGTGGAAATGAGCATACAAAAAAATGATATTTGATAATTTATGCCCAAAAGTCCTTTCTCCTGAATCATTCTTTGTAAAAGATGCTTTGCATGATGTAGCTGATGAACTTACTCAAGATATACGTCAATTCCCTGATTGGTTGAAAGAAGCAGCTAAATATATAGAGGCGGGAAATTATAATAGTAAATCTGTTGAGAGAGCTTTCAAAAAAGTTCGTAATAATATAGCAGGTTCAATCAATACGAAATTATTATCATGGAATCGAGAAAGTTGTACTCTTGTTAAACAAGAAATTGATATTACTGGAATAATCCATCCATCAAGAGAAAGATATATTTCAATTCCTGAATTTAAACGTTTAACTTTTTTTCCTGATGAGTATAATTTTATTGGAAAAAGGAAAGAGAAAGTCGCAAGAATTGGTAATTCTATTCCTCCCGGTTTTATGCGATCAATTGCAATGAATATCAATAATCATCTTTTCTCAGGACAAACACAATCCTCTTTTCCCAAATACATGTCATATCTTGAGATTTTAGAAGCAACATGGCAAGAGCACTTAGTGCCAAAGGAAGAGAACGCCCCAACCGTAATTAGTACCTTTGCCGGATGTGGAGGATCATCACTTGGCTATTCAATGGCAGGATTCAAAGAACTCTTAGCTATCGAATGGAATGATAATGCCGTTGAAACATTTAAGCTTAACTTTCCTGACATTCCGGTCTATCATGGCGATATTGCCGAGTTATCCGTTGAGAAGTGTATGGAATTAGCAGGATTGATGAAATCAGGAGAGCTTGACGTATTAGATGGCAGTCCGCCATGTCAAGGATTCTCAACTGCTGGAAAACGTCAGATGAAAGACACTAGAAATACACTCTTTCATGAATTCACTCGACTTTTGCAAGGATTGCAACCTAAAGCTTTTATTATGGAGAATGTCTCTGGTATGGTCAAGGGCAAGATGAAATTAATATTTGCTGACATCTTAAGAGAATTAAAAGCATCAGGATATATCGTTAAATGTTGGCTTTTAAATGCCAAATATTTCTATGTGCCGCAAAGTCGAGAACGCTTATTTTTTATAGGTGTTCAAGAAGATTACTGGCAAGAATGCTTAAAAAAGGATTCTCTTACATCTTTATGATACTCCTCACCAAACTCAAAACACAAATCCGCCAAGAAAACGACCAATTTTTTAGTCTACGCCAGGCTCGTCTCTTAGTCCCTGATGCAGACATATTTCCCCCTGCCGAACGCATTGACCGTATTCGGTATTACGCCGATAAACCGCTTGAATGGATGGCGGCATACATGCCTGACGACTTCACCTCAGACTTTGCCGACTTACATCCTGATATGATAACGTATCTTACTATCCGGGGACGTTTAGTTCTTATTGTGACCTTTCGTAATTCTGGAAAGGGGTCAATTTTAAAGGGTTTCACTGCGCATTGTACCTGTTATGGGCTTGAATGGTACATTACGAGAATGGAGCATGACCGGGACACGGCAGTCAATGAACTCTTGGATTTATGCAGAGAATTTCGCACGAATGTAAATATCATTGGAGACTATGGGATGCTCTGCGGAGACGCCTATGGAATGCCGTGGCGTCCCGGTCAAGGAGAAGTCTTCTTTTCTGTTCCGAAACTTCCAGGGATTGAACGAACGCATGAATTTACCTATATTCGGTATGTTGGACTAAAAAGCCTTATACGCGGGACAGTCACACTTAACCGCAAGCGTATAGGCAGGCTGATTGTCAATGATCCGGTCAAAGGCTATGAAGAAGCCCACTCAGCCCCGCACACGGTCAAAACCGTCCATACGATCAAGTCCGATGCTGGATTTGCCGGTGGCGCCTACACAGAGACGCCGATTTCAGTGACAATTGTCGGTACATGCCAGGCGCGAGGTGATGTGATTGATGTCTTACAAGCAGAGCCGATGGCAAAGGTATTGACTATACCGGCGATACAAGGGGAAAAAGAGATTATCAAGGACTTCATGGGAACCATCTCAGAAGACATCCCTCATATCCGTGATTTTATTGACCGCATAGAAAATGAAGATCATCGCAATGACACCCAGCAAGACCATGAAGAGTATATTCATCAACATTGGGACACATACAAACAATTCGTTCAGCAACTTCATCCAACCTGGAAGGCTCGATTCACGTTAGCTGATTATGTCTTTATTGCAGCAAATTGGGGAACAGACATTTTTATGCAAGAAGAGCAGCACGAAACGATAGATGTTGCCCTTCAGAAATTTTATGACGAATGGTTCGTGAATTATGACGGCAGTGTGCCAAATGACACGCCGATTACTGACCGATTGAGCGCAAAAAACCATCCACTTATTCATCTAATGACCGTAGATGTTGCCGGAACTCCACAGGAAGGCTCAGACCCCTTCGCTATTTATGCCGGGTCTTTTCACAAATCTACTAAAAATTTATACACCCGGCATTTCTGGTGTGACCAATCAACCCCTGAAGACCTGGCCTGTAAGATATATGAGATTTTTTGGGAGAGTTTTCCCTGGTATATTGGCAAGGGAGTCACTATCTATTTAGAAGATGTTGTTGCCTTTTCCGGTATCGGGAGAGCGTATCTCAATATCATTCGTATAGAGAAAATTCAGCAAATCAGGGAGACATGGGAAGAAAAAATATTATGTGCAGAAGAAGCAGGAATGGATGCAACAGCATTGAGACACATGCAAGCAGCCGCAAAAGAGGCAGTAAAAGAAACGAAGAAGTATTGGCGTAGGCTTCCGATAAAACTGCTTATACCGGCAAGTATGGGAAATAAGCTTGGTGGTATTGCGGCACTTCGTCCCGTAGCACAGCATCGGCAAATATGGGTTAACCGCCGCCACTCTCAACAAGGTCTTCTAGTGACACAATTTACAAAACATAAAGGCAAACAAACGCATGAGAAAATGCCAATAGAATATAAGAATGATGGGCCGGATACAGTACGAATGGTGTGGCATGTGTTGAAGAAGATACATAAAATTGACGTAGCTGCCTTTAAACCATTTTCTATACCTGGTAGTGGCGACCATGTTGTTGCATCTTCGTAGAGTACGCTATATTTAATATTCCTAAACACGACTCAAGAGTTCATATTTTGATACTGAGATGCTAAACACCCGTTCTTTATCTATACAGTCTATCCCAAAAGTATATCTTTCAAACCATTCCATCCCTGCTAAGAAAGCATACCTTAGTTTACCTGTGAAGGGGCAGTCTATTGGATGAACTCCCCCACCAGCGGCCGCTTCAATGCCATACCAGAAGAATTCAAAAAGGTATTCATAAATAATACGATCCCTAAATTTATCTGGTTGTTCAGCTACTATATCATCAGTGATACAACTAACAAACGTTTTCCACGCCTATGGAGTTTTAAATTTTTCATGTAGCATTTAAGTACCTCCTATCTGCAAGTTTGTGCCTAAAAATTCCCGGAGAAAGCCGCCATAGTTATCTTGACAATTCTCCAGGGCAGCTATATTGATTCGATCCCAAAGCTCACCTGATACTCGAAAACTAACAATCTTTGTCAGTCGTTCACCTTCTGTTTTTAGGGGGCGGCCAGTACCGCCCTTATTGCCTTTTGTCCCTCTAGCTTTTTTATTCCCCTTTGGCATTGTCTCCCCTTCCTTCAGAATGCAAATGTAATTTCAGACCCATCTCCTAAGCTCAGCGGTGGTTGATTTGGGTCTATCCGATTCACCTCAGTTAATATCTTCTGAATGTCAGGTATGAAAATATGTGCTTCTTCAAAATCGATTGAACTGCGCAGCTCATTGACAAGATAGTCTTTCAAATCTTCAATCTCGTCATCAAACCAGACATCAATACCCGTTTCTTCATGAACAGAGGCAGACAGCATTATAAAAAAATTGCGACCTCGGTAAAAATGAAGGACTAAAGCTGATTCTTGAAAGGTTCCGATTGTGCCTAGCAATTCCAAAGATCGGGAATTTTGTAATGCATCTCTCATTACTTGAGGAATATGAATTGTTGCTTCATATCGTTTCATTTTGTTTCCCCGTCAAAAAATTCTTTTGCTTCCCCGTCAAAAAATTCATTTGGGCTTGGTATCAACGTTGATTCAATGGGGATTGCTCTAAATTTTCCAGAATAGCTCTTCAGAATAGATGATTCATCCAGGACTATCCATTGATCCTCCTTCCATGAGAATTCAAAAACCCTTTCTCTGGTTTTGAATTCTTGTCCGTCATAGAACTCATACATAAAATTGGCATCATGTAGGTCATTCGGCTTTTCGTTCAATGCCAATAGCCATTGGTCTGCTATCCATTCAATAGAATCCTCTCGTTCAGCTAACCACTCTTCAGGGTACTGGTTTTCCAGGAATTCGATGATTGACCAGTCTTTATCGTCAAGAATATTTTCAATCTGTTCTTTAGCCTCTAATACTACCGATGAATTTTCAGCCAACCACCAGGCGTACTCAGAGGCTTTTCCGTCTCCGTCAGGGTCAAGAGCCGGAATAGTTACTACAAAATTACTGTCAATCTGCGGGTAATACGTAGCGTCTTTTTGCATCCAGGTTGTTTTGAACTTTCCGTCCTTAAAAACAATAAGGATATAATTCCCGTCACAGTTATCACCATTTTCAATGAGTTCCTTGATCTTACTTTTGTCTAATTTTATTGTTTGCATGATTTGTTCCTTTATTTGAGTTTAAATTTTATCATTCTAACTTCCTGATGTAATCAGTATATGCCTAATATAGTCCTTTATCTGTTTTTTGTCAACAAAAAACAGATAATAATTACAAATGATTAAACTCAAAACCTGAGTCAGTTTGATACCCTGCCCAATACCCACAATGATAATTTTCCCATCTGGTACTTTCTTTATTCCCGCTGAAAGGATTCGTATAAATTCTTCTTGCTTTAAACTTTTTTACTATACCATTTTTTGTAGCATGCATAGATATAGTGATTATAATGCGTCTCTTTAATCTGGAATAATTTCTCCAATTTCGCAGACCTGTATTCGGTCAACTGGGTTCCAGTAAGGTGGGGATACGCGACAGAGCCTCCACCCGTCCGGATATGGCAACCACCGCATCGCCTTCCCGTTTTTAGCTAAGCTCCAATCTTCCGAGGTCTCCTCATAGTCGATTGACACTACCCGACCATAACCATATGCCCGCTTTTTGCCCAGATATTTAATATGCTTTTTTAATATCCGCTTGACTTCTTTTCGGTTTCCGCTTGCATACGCTACTATGCGCGATACGAGCAACAGTGGTACTGGCATATTATATTCTCGGTAGGGACCGTTTTGCAAGTTCGGGCTACCAGAGGTCATTCCGATCCGGGACTGGTCAAATCTTTTGCGCCAAAACCTGAGCGTTTCATGTCCTTCCTGCTTAGGGAAAAGTGCTGACGCATGCCAGACCTTTGAGCCATGTATTGTCGATCGCAAAAGTGGCAGGTGAATATCATCCGGCGTATCGCTTCGCTCAAGATTTTGTCTTGTCGTTTGCATTGGAACGAGTGCCCAGGCAAGCAAGGAATCAAGATGAATCGGCTCATTAGGATCGTAATAGATTCCGCATCCGTCAAGCTGAAAAATGATTTTAAAGTTCATGCTCGGCTTTCTCCTCGAATTCTTCCCAAGATTTTGAAAATTCATGATTGCAGAATGCCTCCTTTAAACCGGTAATCTGTTTTAATCTTACCACTTCTTCTAATTCCATTCCTAGGTGGTGACATATTTTTTTATCATCCCACCCCTTCTTTGTCAGGCTAAAAACAACCTCACTCATGCTCCGTATCCCATGAACACCCCGTGCCCTGTTATGCCTTATTGTAGAGGCTATTCGATGTTCAAGCGGTTTATCA
>Ga0209976_10000660_pt1 | contig 21775 bp, 22 predicted proteins | sample SumtaG_FD_182806 | JGI IMG/M metagenome (GOLD analysis project Ga0209976, IMG submission 182806) | Deep subsurface microbial communities from Indian Ocean to uncover new lineages of life (NeLLi) - Sumatra_00157 metaG (SPAdes) (version 2) | ecosystem: Environmental > Aquatic > Marine > Oceanic >...
GGTAATGGTTTGTGGGGGAGGCTTATGGACAACTTGTTTCTTACCACCCATGATGAAACTAGCACCAATTGATGTTACAATAATCCCCAGGATGAACATTATGTAATCGGTTCCCATGAAAATAACGATGGCTATACCTATAGCAGATATAACAAGTCCAATTATTTTTGTTATTATTCCCATTTTATTACACCTCAGAGTCCAATACCAATGGTGTTTCCGATTCCAGCCAAAATGACCTTGTCACCAGGCTTGGTGCGTTTTCTTATCGAAAGTTTGATGCGTTCAATTACTTCTGGAACAGAGTCAAGAATACGTTTTTCCATTACCCCAACTGCAGCTGCTTCGTTTTCTTTTATGACAATTGCTTCAATTGAGATATTATTCACAGTAGCTGCGTTTTCAATAGCATGTTTTTCGGGTCCAGGATCGCCAATTGCAGCACCAGTTCCCTCAGCTACTCGCCCCATTTGCTCACCTTCAAGTTTGAGTGCGGCATCTATTGTAATGATTCTAGCAATTTTACCATCATGTTGGTCGACAAGTGATTTCACACCAAAACCAGGTTTGCCAACAGTACCACCGGGTCCAGTGGCTCTAAGTGCAAAAACTGTTCGGCCTTCAACATCAATGGGGTAATACCCAACTTCGCGAGAGATTTCGTGAACATAGCTCTCAGGAAGAGCACCGTATTCGCGTGCGAACCTTGTAACTACTAATGGTCCTATACCATCCCCGATTGGTTTTCCTTTGGAAAATGCATCAAGGGCGTCGAAATATGCTTTCGCAAGTAGCATGATTTCAGATAATTGCATCTGCATCTGCATTATGATGAACTGGCTACCGGTTTTCTTGCCAAGGATAAAGAAGTGTCTGACAATCCGGAATATTAAACCTAAAACCTGAGTAACTTCCAAAGTGTTCTCAAGTGATTGATGCTGTGATACATCTCCTTCAGGTGCAAGCTCTGCAACAAACTCTTGGAAACGGTCCCGACGCTCATCTAGAAGATGGTCGAGGCGTTTGAGTACACCTGCAGGATCCAAATCAACTGGCATGATTGTGAAATAGTCAAGCCAACGGTCAAGTCCCTCAGCAACTTCATCCTCGCTCATTCCGAATTTCTTGAAGGTGTCTATAGATGTCTGTCTTGATTCAATTGCCATTCTCTTTAGTTCAATCATTCCTGTCTCTATTTGCTTTAGCCATTGCCACATCTGTATCTTCGCGCCGTATAATGACATTACGATAATAAAAGCAAAGAAAACTAAATTAATTATCCAGCTGAACTCGCCGGTATCTTGACCAGGAAACTGCATCATCATCAATATCAAACGCTGGTCCGCGCTGAGAGCTTTTAATGCTTTATATCCCTGCTATTAGTTGCCTACTTTTCGAATCTTACTGCGTAGAGTAAAAACTGAAAATTATGTAATTTCACAATCAGATATGCTGAAAAAGAAATCTCACTAACTCATCATGGTAGATATGAAAGTTGTTATTTTAGGAGCTGGATATGTAGGAAATGTTATTGCAAGAGATCTAGCAGAAGACCCCTCTACTGAGGTTGCAATAGTTGATATTAACCAAGAAGTTTTAGACAAACTGACACATGATTATGGTCTTCATGGAATATGTGCAGATTTGTCCAATCCCAATACCATCAAAGATATTGTGAAGGATTTTGACTTAGTAATTGGAGCTCTTCCTTGGCTTATAGGTTACAAGGCTCTTGAAGCAGTAATTGAAGCAGGGAAGAACATAGTAGATATATCATTTTTCGAAGAAGATCCGCTAAGCTTAGATGAATTAGCAAAAGAGAAAGGAGTTACAGCTATTGTTGACTGTGGAGTAGCTCCTGGTTCAAGTAACATCATACTTGGTTATATTGATTCAATCCTAGATAAAACAGAAAGTTTCCTATGTTATGTTGGGGGATTACCTGTAGAAAGAGACTGGCTTTTTGATTATAGGTCACCTTATCCACCTATTGATGTAATTGTGGAATACTTCCAATTATCGAGATTTATTGAGAATAGTGAGATAGTTGTTAAACCGGGATTATCTGAACCTGAATTATTAGATTTTCCAGAAGTAGGAACTCTAGTAGCCTTCAATACCGATGGTCTTAGATCTCTCATCAAGACAATGGATATTCCTTTCATGAAAGAAAAAACACTAAGATACCCTGGTCATATAGAACAGATGAGAATGCTAAAAAAAGCAGGATTATTCAATACTGAGGAAATTGATGTAAAAGGGAAAAAGATCAAGCCAATTGAGTTAACATCTAAACTTCTATTTGATCATTGGATGTTTGAAGAAGGAGATGAAGATCTTACTGTTATGAAGATAGTTATTGAAGGAATGAAAGCCGACAAGAAACTACGTTATACCTTTGATATGCTTGATAAGTACGATAGAGAGAATCGTATTTTATCTATAGCAAGAACAACAGGATATACTTGTACAGCTGTGGCTCAAATTGTACTTGAAGGAAAATTCAAAGAAAAAGGAATCATTCCCCCAGAACTGTTGGGAAAACATTCGGAAGTCTATCACCAAGTTATTGAATACTTACGGAAGAGAAATGTGATATTTAAGGAAACTATCGAAGAGCTGTAAGACCAAAATAATATGTAGTAGTGGATTGCGTATTTTTCGGAACTTTCTGCCAACATTATGAAACAGACAACTACGCCAATTTCACAATCAGATATGCTGAAAAGGATAGTTTACCAAACTTATCATGGTAAAAAAGAATGACAAAATCAAGGTCACATCTAATTCAAGAGGTCACATCTACTCTTGAAAAGGCCGGTTTTGATTTGTCATCACAATGCGATGTTCGCCCTAGTTGCTTTGATCTAGTTGCACGAAAGGGGAAACAGCTAATTCTGGTAAAAGTCCTAGCAAATATTGATGCTTTAACCAGGGAAGATGCAATGGCTCTACAAACTATTGCTCATTTCTTCAATGCTACACCGCTCATTGTTGGTAAGAAAACAAGGAGAGGTATACTTGATGGCGGTGTTGTTTACAAAAGATATGGAGTTTCATCTATAGCACCCACAAGTTTGGGACAAATTATTGAAGAACAAAGAATGCCACGAGAGTTCATTCAAAGAGGTGGTAGGTTCGTAGCTATAGATGGTGCAAAATTGAAGGATGTACGGCTTACACAGAAAATGACACAAGAAGAACTTGCCAGCTGCGTAGAAGTTTCTACAAGAGCAATTTTAGCCTATGAGAAGGATGAGATGGACATTAGTACAGATGTTGCTGAGCGTCTTGAACATGTTTTAGAAACCGACTTGATTATTCCCATAGACGTACTTAGTGAAAGACTGGTTAGTAAGCCCCTTACAGTTCAACAATCAGTTGATATTCCGGATTTGGAACGGCGAGTAAATGAGTTCTTTGAGCGATTAGGAATGCAGGTCTTATGGACAGATCGCGCTCCATTTCATGTTGCAGCGAAAGAGGACGGCCCCCCTGTAATGACAGGAGTTGGTTCAATCAAGAGTTGGGCGCTCCAAAAACGAGTGGAAATTCTGAAGAGCGTTTCAAAAGTTACGGATGCCAATGCTGTGATAATCGTGGAGGAAGGACAGGCCAAAGAGTCTGTGTCAGACCTACCCGTGATTAGACAATTAGAATTAGATGATATTGAGAAGCCTCGAGAATTGAAGAAGATTATCTCAGAAAGGTCAGGTAATTAGAAAGAATCGAGCGTTGTTTGAGTGGTTTCAGCTTCAGCAATGATTTTAGTGACAGATTTCCAGCTTTTTCGCACAATATTAGGGATTTCTTCTCCGGAAAAGACTAGTCCACGAACAAATTCGACCGTTTTTGGATCAGAGGGGTATCCGGACCCAAAGTCGCCATATTTCTTGTGAAGTTTCAAAACCCTGTTATCGCGTTTTACTTTAGCCATAATAGATGCAGCAGATACAACTGTGAATTTCGAATCGGCTTTATGCTCAGAAACAATCTTACAGCCTGCTTCTTGTAGACCAGACCGATTCCCAATTGCATCTCCAAATCGTTGCGCGTTCACATCCGCAGCATCCATGTAAAGTTCTGCAGGTTGAAGTTTCTTTGCGATACTGACAAAGGATCTTACTTCAATCTCATTCAAGGTTATTCGGTTGGATCTTAACCAATCAATATCTGATGCAGAAACTATGCTATATTCGATTTTCTCAGCATGCTTTTTGATTTCTATCGCAAATTCGTTCCTTTGCTTTGCACTCAGCACCTTCGAGTCCCTGATTCTAATTCTCATCATTTTCTTTAGTTCGCTTTTGCTAACAAGCACCCCGCACACCACAAGTGGACCTATCATTGGCCCTCTTCCGGCCTCATCAATTCCGGCAACTCCATTTAGCTTGATTAGCTTGGAACTCATACTTCGGTGATTACTGCACCACCATATTATCTTCTCGATGAAATAGATAATACGAAAGCTTCATATCGGAAACTGATTTCTCGAATTATTTACCGGACCTTGTAAATGAAAAGCCATAGAATGGGGCGGTGGCCTAGTCCGGTATGGCGATGGGCTCCAGATCTGGACTCATTACGAGTCTAAACTGAGCGGGTCATCAAACTGACATCGCCTTGGCGACACTCATCGATCGCGAGTTCGAATCTCGTCGTCTTATGATTCTGCAAAATTAATAAATATGGATATTTAGTGAAATCGTTATTGAAGTAGATGATATATTATGCATGAAGATGAGGGTCTAGGAAAACAAATTCGAACTAGAGATTATCCTAATTTGGTTCAAGAAATTGATAATCAAATAAAGAAAGATGGTTGGAAAGTTCTGAATGAAAAACTAATAGAGCTCAGAAAAAGGACCCACCCATCACATTTTGTTGATTGGAAATTTCATTCTTTTCACCGTGATAGTAAGGATGCAATTCCGGAAGAGGTTCTCCAAAAAAAACCAGGATTGGTTGCCAATTACACTTGGGCAATTCGTTCTGGAACTTTCCGTGATGCGTTGGCAATTATTCTGGATGTGTCTACTGGTCTAGACATCCAACATCTTGAGATAACAAACTCTCTCCAAGCAGAGTCACTTGATGACTTAAGAAATCAAACCCTAGAGATTGTTGCCAATGCATTTGATACTCAAATTTCTAAGAATAATACGTTCTTTATTGATACAGAAGAAATGCTTTCTTCATCCTATGCAAATAAAGTTCCTGAAATTATTGAATCTAGAATAGAAGAAATTCAAGCTCTTCCTAAGAAACCTAAACTTCGAGATGTTATAAAAACGTATTATGGTTTTGAGATGTTAACAATAGGAAGTACTCATAGTACTGAAATAGGAGCAACTGATACCGCCCTTGAAACTGTATCTGAATTCCTAGATGGATTGGGAATTTCAAAACCAAAGGGTGTTCGTGTACCCAATGACTCCAATATCTTTTCTCATTGTGAGAAATCCACAGCTGAATTATTAGTTCGTATAATCGAAATGACGACAGGTGGAAAAGATACCCAAATACGTGGTGGGGAAATGCTTGGTCATTCCGGAGATAGTAGAGTGACACGATATCTTATTGCTAATTTAGAATCTGAGAAGGAGCAATACAGTGTTAGGGATAGATATCGTAGTAAGAGTCATTTAGCTAAACTACAAAAGACCCTACTTCATGCATTAGAATCAATTGGAGACCCTATTGCCTTCGAACCAATTCTGGAAATATTCCAGACAGATAAGAAACCTGATGTTATAGAATCACTATCCGGAATTCGACATCCTCAGGTAATCAATAAATTATTAGAAATAATAAATGAAGAAGATAAGAGATATGCTACTTCTGCCTTTGGAGTTCTTTGGAGATCGCGTGATGATAAGGTATTGGAACTTTTAAGAAAGAAATTACGTGAAAAACCCATTTCTGTAGGTAGAGAAGTAATCAGGTCACTTGTTTTGTTTGGAGAGAACGGCCATCAAATTCTCAAAGAAGAAGTAGTTTTCGTAGTAAAAGCACTAGAAGGAAAATCATCACCTTGGAAAATAATTGATATGCTTAAGTGTGTAAAGAACATCTTCAATAATACTGAAATCAAAGAAAGCATTGCAAAACATATAGAAAATCCAAGGAAATTTAGTGGAACTAGAAAAGCCATATCTAGAATAGAAGATCTTCCAAACCACCCACGAATGATAATGGCATACGCTAAGGCGATTGATTCCGGTGTTTCATTGACAGAAATTTTAAGTTATGTAAGTCATTTGGTTAATGAGAATGAATCTCTTAGTAATGCCCTCACTTACAGGACTGATGAGATGCTTAGAATTACTGAAAATCCGAATTATGGAAACCGAATTATATTTCGCTCGTTAATGAGTCTAAATTGCTTTTTCAACCAAGAGAAAGTAAGAGACTCATTAATCAGTTTACTTTTAAATGAAGAAAAATGGAAAACTTGGCGGTATAGCTCACATCGAATTCCTCTTCTAACTCTTCTAATGACAAGAAAAGAAACTGCTATGGATAGTAGACTTAGACATCATATAGCAAGTGGCATTCAAGATAAAGATGATAGAGATTCCAAAGTTTTTGGAGCTCTAGAATACGTTCCAGAGTTACTTGAGATTGACGAGATATATGATGCTTGCTTAAAATGGCCTGAAAATGCAATGTCACCTTTAAGAAGATTTGATAAAATAAAGAAACTACCCAAATTATTGGAAGATGATAAATTCATGAGAGTTTATGTTCCAAGACTCCTAGAGAGTGCCCAAAGGTGGCCTGCTGATCTAGGACGTGAAGTGAAAAAACATCCAACTTTGCTTGAGATTCAGGAATTGAAGGATTTGTTTGATGATTTCGTCGAAAAACGAATTCTACTCAAATGTCCTAATTGTGGATTGTTTGTTGAAAATAGGAAATCAGACACCCACTGTAGTGCCTGTCAGAAAAGATGGCAAGTTTCCTGATTTGATACGTAGGATTGAATATGTTGAGATAATATTATACTGGATTTTTCATCTTTTTTAGACTCTTTCACTTTGTACGACTCAAGACTCATTCGAAAGGTTCATATCGTCAATGTTGTGCACCGTAATAATCACGGGGACGTGGCCTAGTCCGGTATGGCGATGGGCTCCAGATCTGGACTCATTACGAGTCTGACTGAGCGGGTCATCAAATTGGCATCGCCTTGGCGACACTCATCGATCGCGAGTTCGAATCTCGTCGTCCCCACCATTCACTATTGTTAATTTTATTCGTTATTACTTGTACCCAGTCCCGTCCCCATCTGCACCTATGTGCAAGATTTTATACATTGCTGCGATAGTAACTGTATTTTAACTATAAGCTACCTCAATAATTGTATATAGCAGGTGTAAATGCATGTCCCGCCCACAAAATCTATTGATGATTGTACTCGCGCTTCTGATGATACAAGGGATGATGTCCCCCACAGTGGCAGCTCAGGATGTAGAACCACCGAATGTTATAGAGGTGGGCCTCATTGAAGTGGGATATTTCACCTACAAAGCTAAATTCACATTTGATGATGGGACAGAACTGTTTACTTTACGTAGTGCATACAGAGCTAATTACCTATTTCAACAAACTAAAGGCTACCACTTTCTATCTGTTTCATTTGGTTTTTATTTTGGAAAAACTATGATTGGCCGGTCAGTGGTCCAATCAGTGGAATTTGACAAGATATCCTTCTATCCAAAGTGGAAAAATAGTGCCGGATATAGCTTTGACCTTTTGGGAGATACCCCAGTAGCGGAAATAAACGGGACGATTGAAGATGGTGAAATAGTAAATGAAATGATGATGATAGATGATGCTGCTATCAGTAGAATGCTACCAATGTTTGGCGGTGCGTATGTATTCACGAATCTGACAGTTGTGCTAGATGGTGGAGAGATTGTTGATTTTGGAGAAAATGATATCCAGATCAGCGTTGAACAGTACGGTAATGAATTCAGTCCGCGTGACGCAGTAGTGTCGGGTGGGGATGATTTGGAATATGAAACGGAAACAAGGGTCGTTTTAATTAACACTCAAGCATCGGCTCCGTTCATCTTACTACTAGATATGATACTTGGAATATTCATTCTAGGAACTAGTGGAGTGATTGTGATTCTCACTATATTGCATGTAAAAGGAAGAATCGTGCTACCCCTTGATAGATTCAAAGGTGTACTAATTAGACAAATACCAGATACGGGTCAGAACAAAGTAGGGTGAGATTAGAAAAGCAAATTATTCAGGAATTCTAATCCAAAGGATATTGTTACCGCGAAGGAGTATCTCACCATATTTGGCTTTGGTCTGTTCAGCTCCATCGGCATTGTATTGCAATTCCTCAGCATCACTTAAGGTCAAATTCATGTAAACATCACATCTGGTGAGTCGGCCCTTGAATACTCTCTGGTCTTTGAGTTTGATTGAAACTTCATCGTTGAGATGTTGTTCTAGAGCTTTGATAGGCATCTTTTCGGTAGACATGATTGTTACCTCTCTGGAAAGGCGACTGGCGGGGATTATAAAGCCTTTGTTGCATCTTTCAACAAATGGTCTATGGCTAGGCATGAATCTACACCTAATTGGAAATATAGTGGATGATAGTAGATGAAACTACACTGTTTAGGACTTGAAGGAACGGCACATTCGTTTGGAGCTGGAGTAGTTTCTAGTGATGGTATCGTGCTTTCCAATGTATGGGATATGCTTTCGCCAAAGGAAGGTGGAATTCATCCTCGCGAAGCCAGCCAACATCATTCCAATCTTGGACCAGATATAATAAAAAAAGCCCTAGACGAATCAGGAATTGAAGCGGAACAGATAGGATTGATTGCATTCTCACAGGGACCAGGCCTAGGACCTTGTCTTCGTACTACGGCCACGATGGCACGGACACTATCTCTCAAATTAGGAGTTCCTCTTGTAGGCGTGAATCATTGTGTAGCTCATATTGAGATAGGGATTCTTGAGTCGAAATTCAATGACCCAGTTACGGTATATGTTTCAGGTGGAAATACACAAGTCATAGCCTTTGCCGGAGGTCGTTATCGTACATTTGGAGAAACGCTGGACATAGCTATTGGAAACATGTTGGATTCTTTTGGACGACATGTAGGAATGCGATTTCCATCAGGTCCAATTGTTGAGAAAGAAGCAGACAAGGGTGGAGTATATCATCAGCTTCCATATTCAGTCAAAGGAATGGATCTAAGTTACTCAGGTTTGTTGACTGCAGCTAAGAGGTTGCATTCGGAAGGAGTACAGATTAAGGACATCTGTTATAGCATCCAAGAAACTGCGTTTGGTATGCTTGCTGAAGTTGCAGAACGTGCCATTGCCCATACAAAGAAGAAAGAACTACTTCTGACCGGTGGTGTTGCAAGAAACAAGCGTCTAAGTGATATCCTAGCAGGTGTTGCTGAACGACACAATGCAAAGTTTCATCGTGTATCCCCACCTCTTGCGGGAGACCAAGGTGCGATGATTGCATGGACGGGTATTGTTCAATACAATAGCGGTGATACATTGGATATCAGTAATTCACAAGTTCGACCTAAATGGCGAACAGATGAACAGGATATCAGCTGGCGGTGACAGGTATGAGTGATGAAACTATTCTTGCACTTGGAGCTGAATCAAAGATTGTTAGAATAACTAGGTTGGATCAACCATTTGTTCTGAAGATACGACCTAAGAAATCATACTTGCTCCCTGAGATTGACAACCTTCTGAGATCTAGTCGAACAGTAAGAGAATGTAAGACGCTAACTATTGCTAGAACACTAGGTATTCCTACACCGACGATACATTCTGTTGACTTGCAGTCCTACACTATAATGATGGATTACATTGAAGGGCAAACTCTCAAAGATGTATTGAAAAAAGCTGGAAAAGATGAGATTAGAAAGCTCTGTTTTAGATTTGGTCAGATTATCGCATTGTTACACAAGGGAGATGTTGTTCATGGTGATCCTACTAGTAGCAATGTCATTGTAGGTAATGATTCTAAGTTATGGATGATAGATTTTGGTCTTGCAGAATTCAATGCAACAGTAGAGATGAAAGGGGTAGATCTTCATCTAATTCGACGTGCGTTTGAAACGACCCATTGGGATAATCAAGAAATTATGCTAAGTGCGACAATCGAAGGATATCGGGATGTGTTAGGGTCAAAAGCTGACTTGGTACTGAAACGAATGGAAGAAATCCGTGAAAGAGGACGGTATCACTAGTTATCTCTGGACAAGCTACAACGTAATCCTTTTATTCACAGTCCCAGCCGAAGGAAACGACCAGACCAAGAGGTAATACCGATGGCACGAATGCACACACGACGAAAAGGCCAATCCGGAAGCAAGAGACCTTCCACACTTCAAATCCCTGAATGGTTGGACAAAGACGGTAAGTGGGTTGAAGAAAAAGTCATCGAACTTGCAAAGGCCGGTAATACTCCTTCTATGATTGGATTGATTCTTCGTGATCAATACGGTATCCCATTGGTCAAGGTTGTTGCGGGTAAACGAATTATGGAAATTATTCGGGAAAACGGCCTTCAGAGAAATGTTCCCGAGGACATGCGAAATATGATTGCTAGGGCGCTTACAATCCGCAAACATATGGAAGATAATCACAAGGATTTTGTTTCTAAAAGAGCTCTTCAGCTAGTAGAGAGCAAAATACATCGTTTGAGTAAATTCTATCGAAAGACCAGAGTTCTACCAACAGACTGGAAATACTCACCAGACCAAGCAGCAGTTCTTCTGCGGTAGTTTTATCATACAAAGCCTTCTCATTAATTTTAATGAGTGACAGGGTTCTCAATTTCACAGGATTAAAGGCATTAAGAAAGAAATTCTCTACTGCTCACTTTGAGAAGAGCAGTCAAATGCTGATTATTAGTTCCCCATCACCTCACGCAGTTACATCTAGTGCTTTCCTTAGCCGAGCTGCGCTCAAATCAGGAGTGCTTTTTCATGTGGTGTTTTCTGAACCTCTTGTGTATTTAGCAGATATCATCCCTCTGATAGAATCACATCCAAATTCAACCATCCTATTAGTTGGAATTGATCTTATTGGAAATCTAGAATCAAGATATGATTCGCTTGTGTTCATAGGTGGCTCACATTATGAACAGCTGGATGTTCTTCTACAGCAAAAAACTAGTAATTCTGTATCGTTGGATGCATATGCATTTGTTGCTGAAAACCTAAAATCGGACCACGAAATCTTCCGATTGGCCACTTTGGGAGCGCTCATGCAGGACGAATTATCTAAAACTCCAAAGAGAACCTCCACGGAGATTGTAAAAAAAGCCATCACTGAAAAGGTAGTAAAAGCGAGACCCGGAATCAAAATTCCAGGGACAAACCATATTCCGATGAATGATGCATTGGAATATTGTATACATCCCTATCTTGAGGGGTTGAGTGATGATGGAGAAGCATGTCAAAAATTATTTGATGATGCGGATATTCCCTTGACAAAGTGGCGGACTCCAATAAACAAACTGTCAAACGAAGAAGCAAAGAGATTTACCAGTCAGATGATTGCACTTTTCCCAGGAATTATCAAAGATGTCCTTGGTGCGGACTATGAATTTCTAACTGAAAATCCTAATGGGTCATTACGGCTTTTTTCGAGTGTGGTTTCTACTGCAAGGATAGTTTGGAGTAGCAGAGAGATGGGGGCGTTACTAGGTGTGTTGATGGGTGATAGAGCCCAGATGTTGGTTAAACTGGAATTGTTGTATAAGAATCACTGTAAGGAAGTGACTCAAAGTTTCCGCATTATTACGATATTGATGAATGACACAGAAACTACGATCAAATCGAACAAACATACTATTGTAATACCCGTGAGTGGAGTACCAATTGAACATTTTTCAGATGTGGGACGAATTCTCCTCACAACAAATTTGGATAAAGAGAAGTTTTTGATATTGCAATCCGATTCATCGTTAGAGATTATTTGGCTATTCGAGGATGTAGATTTACGACTAATATTGTCCTCAATTAAACAAAACGAGTTGACTGTGTTATCCACGTCAGAAAAATCTGTAAGAGTGATTGAATCCTCTGATGAAATATTGGCAAAAATCGAATTTATTCTGGATGAGATTGGAAGAAGTAGGTGATTATTAGGTGTCTGTTCAAATTGAGATTGAGTTTGATGATCATCTTCAGGCAACTAGGGTGTTAGATGCTGTTGCTCCAGATAACTCACCATTGCCTTCTGGAATTGCAATCATTACAAAGATAATTGAGAATAAACTTGTGATTCATATCGAATGTGAACGAAGTATTGACAGTCTAAGAGCGACTGTTGAAGACATTATGAGTGCAATAGATCTATCCGTTAGAACAATCCAATCAATTGAAAACGATACCTAGTGATCGATCTTATTTGGGGGCAGATTCACCTTTTCTATCGCTGAGCAGTTTCTGATAATATGATTCAGCTTTCTTACGTGCGAATTCAGCCATTTCTTCAGTGATGAACCCACGCTGAACTGCTCGTTTCAGCAAGTGCTGGTCGATAATTCGAGTCACGCCATTTACTGGACTTACTACATCGATTTCCAGATCAACATATCTGACTCTACCGGGAGTATTACCATTACCAGGGTAAAGCTCGACACCTGTATTGATGTTGACATAGGTGCCTTTCAAGATGTCATCTTTAGAGAAATAGTCAGTAATCAGAGTTAACGAGTTGGGTTTAATATATGATAATGCATAATCACCTTCATCACGGGGTACATCTGCACCATCTGTGAATTCTTGAGCTATCTTTAGTTTACGAGAAGTATAACGAAATTGTCGCCTAATAACAACCTCATTGTTATTGGCCTCAATTACTCGTCCTCTTGCGAGAATTATGTTGCGCCCATCAAGCTTGACATGTTCGATATTGATGGGGTCATCAACTTTGGGCATATCGCGATAGACTACTTTCTCAAGTTTGGATTTGAGGTATGCCTTATCCTCTGGACGGTCATCTATTAGCATTTCAGCCAAATCAACAAGTGATGCATATCCAGCACTCTTGAAGAAGTGATGACTATCGATTGTGGGTCTAATCTTTGCCCGAGTTTTATCTAAAGCATCCTTAACTTCAGCAGGGAATTCGATATCTGCATTGCTTGTCCCTTCGAAAAGTAAACCTGCACCATCGAGCGTGTGATATTCACTATTCACCCTTTGAGCAACGTCAAGCAAGTCTTCAACTTCATCCCTTAGTTCCTCTTCTGTAAGCTTGGCTGCAGAAGTGCGCCACAAAACCCCCCAATTATCAATATGTTCACGAATCTTCCGACCAAGCGATGTTAAGGAAACTCGTGTTTCTTGTTCTTTGATTTTTGTACTTAAACGAACGACTGGTTCAGGAAGAAGTACAACTGCACGTCCGGGAATAGTAATACTCGATGAAAGTACTGGAGCTTTGCGTCCATAATCATGAGCCCTGACTTGAGTCATAATTGAATCGCCACGCTTCAATCCACGGTCAGGTAATAAACCGGATATATTTCCTAGGTCCACGCGAGTTTGTCCAGTCCTATCATCTCTTCCAAGAACGATGCCTCTGTAGATGGAACTCTTAGCAACTCTAGGAGTACGGGTTATCACCCAACCGAGTCGCTTGCGCAGAACAGTTGATAAACGTTCCAATACAGATTCGTAGGCGATAGCAACGATTCCCTGTAAATCGCTTCGATCCCAAATATCAACATCGGGAATATCAGCTCTAATATGTAACCCAAATCTTCTGGCCACCTCAGGCGTAGGTTGAACCATCTCAAAATGGTTCTGTAACATTATTTGAGTTAGCGACTGCGAATAAATTCCTCGTATCCTAGCCTTAATCATTTACAAACACGTCATGCAGATATCATCAGCTTTGATTGTTTCCAGTCAAAGCATATTTTGCTCCATAAACGAAACTCACATTTTCTAGTCGCGTATTGGTTCCAACAAGCTGGATACATGCCAGATTTTTGTTCGAGCATGATTTGGACAGTTGGGATCCTGACTAGGTTCATCCAGAATTGAGATAGCATTTTGTGCCCTCACTGCTGGAGAGTCTGCATCTTTCTCAAGAACTGCAATCGCTTCATTGGCTGCACGTCGAATATTTCGGGGTACTGAAGAATCTTCAGAAATTTGTTTTAGCAAGTGTTTGCTCTGGTCTATGCTTCTTTGTGTTTCGGGGTCCAAGGGGACTCACCTCAAATTATCTTGACGCACAAATGGAGTGCGAATATCAAATGTCAGTGTCCTATTTTCAACATATCAACATTTCCTTGTGACAGTGGTTACTTGGAGATGTTAACAATATGAGATTAAATTCCTCTTTCTGAACAAGAAGAGGAGTGAACTCGACTGACCAGAAACGGGTCAGAACTTTAAATATCGGAAGGCGAAGAAATAATGGTTCGTTCCAAAGGTGTTACAATCTCGGTGAAAGTTCCTATCAATTGGGATGTGATGACCGAGAGGACTAGGCAAAGGCTTAGACAGACCGTTGGAAGGGACACAAGAGTAATTCGTGCATTTCTTGGAATAATTGAACAACATGAGAACGATTTGTTGACTGGTAGAAACAGAGATAGGATTGACGACAGCAAACTTGACTAATTGACCATGACTGCGTTAAAGGTTAAAAAAGGACAAAGTCAACGTCTATCAGTTCCACATGACTTCAAGGTCCGATTTCCTCGAATTTCACCAAACGAAATTACCGAGTGTCGACAGATTGCAGTAGCGAGTTATGAGAGTTATCTCAAGCTCCGTAGGAAAATAGGATTCATTGCTTCAAGACCAATCTCTGTTAACGGGACTCGAAGGATCCCAAGGCAGGTGTTTTCACGGAGGTTTAGAATTGTGGAAAACAAGCTCTCCACTTCTAGGTGGTGGCTTGATATCCGTGATGCTCTGGATTCTGTAACGGAAGGAAGAATCCGTCATGACAGATTGAACATCCTACTGAAAATCTCACCATTCCACCTGAACCAGATTTCCCGAGGTGCAGTAAAGGCTTTGCAGATTTTCACTGACAGGAAACGCAAGTGGTGGGTGACACTTGCAGTTAGGATTTCACTAGATGAGGTTCAAGAAAGCACACTTCCTGTAGCTATCCTTGGGATAGACCTTGGAATCGAAAAAGCTGTTTGTTCGACTCTTCTCACCCCCGAAAAGACAAGGGAATCCCGATACTTTGTTCAAAAGGAGAAAGCAAAATCAATCAAGAAATATGATAGACTTGTAGCAGATTTACAAAGAGAAATGCACACTCGGAGAAATAATGGATTGGATTTTGATGAGGTTTCTATGAAACTCCGTCGAATGCGGTTCAAGAGAGAGAACGTAGCAAAGGAATTTGATAGGGTCCTTGTGCAACAACTCCTTAATCATATATCCGAACTCTCTAAGAAACACACTCTCTTTGTAGCCATTGGTCGCCTGAAGAATATACGTGTGCGTGCTAAACGCGGGAACTACCAAGGACGAAGGTTCAGAGGAGTGATTCACTCCTGGGCCTTTGCAAGGATAACAGATAGTCTGAAACACGGACTAGCTCAGCTTGGTTGGAAGGTTGATGGTAAAGACCCAAGATTCAGGGCGGTTCCTGAACAGTGGACCTCTATCATATGCTGGAAGTGTGGGAGCAAAGGCAAGAGACCTAAGCAGAACTATTTCCATTGTTCATCCTGTGGACAGAAGATCAATGCTGATAGGAATGGTAGTATCAATATCGCAGCACGCCAACTTACGCTCACAAAGTCATTGCACGATGTGAGAGGACTAGGCCTGTGGACTAGAGCGGTTGTTCGAGGAACAACCAATCGACGTGCGCGACCGAAAGCCCAACGGAGGATTTCGAAGAAATCGTCAAGAGGGAAGTCCTTACTCTCCAAAAAAGGAACTCTATCAAGTTCCGGAGAGTCCGCGGCTGTTCACCATGTCCAAACGGACCTTTCCGATTTTGGTAACAAAATCGAAATGAGTGATAATGGCCCCGCCGTGGTAAGAACTGTGAAAAACCTCTCTGTAGCTGGAAGTGATACACCAGCACTAGTACAGGAGAAAGAAGCCAGGACTGTAGGAGGGACCCCGTCCCGATGAGCACAGACAAAGCCCTTGCTAATTTTGGCAATTCTAAGGAATTGCAAAGATGTGGTGACACTGGCAAGGGAAGGGTGGAACACAGAAGTTTCGAACAGTTGAGATTCATTCTCAATATGTAAGGAACAGGTTATGGAGATGTTCTTATATCGAAATAAACTCGTATCTTTGTGTGTGCTTAAGATGAATGATGGAAATGATTCCGCGATAAAGAAAATGGCAGAATTACTACGTCAGGGAGCAACCATGCTTGCTGATGCGTGCCCACAGTGTGGATCACCTTTACTCAAAGTCGGAGAAGATTTGTATTGTGCTACATGTGATCGGCGAATAGTTATTGTCGCTTCAGATGCGGAAGTGGAATCGCAAGCAGTGAAAGTCCTTCTTCCTCAATTGAAGGAAACCCTGCTTACAAAATTAATGGCCCTAAATGAGGTAATGGAAAAGGAAAACGATACTGAGGCCCTTACAAAGCTTGCAAACTTAATGGTTCTCTTACTACAAGCTTTGCATCGACTTGAAACTATGGGAAACTAGTCCCAAGTCAATGTTCAAAGAATGGTGCTCATTCAGTTTCTTCTTTATCTGCTTTGGCGCCTTTCTTACCTGCAGCACCTCGTCGAAGCCTAGCTCTACGAGCTTTCACCTCGTCAGGTCCTTTGAGAACTTTGCTCTTTCTAATCTCGGCCTCACGGATTGGAAGAATTTTCCGAACTTCATCCTTGACCTCGATTGCTAAGTCTCCAAGTACAACTTTAGTTACGAGTTCGTCAAAGGTATGCCTCTTTGCATGAGTCCTAATGATTTTCTCGATAGTCTTACGAATAGAGTGCTCTTGACTTGTTTTGGCACGCGTATTTGTAAAGACGATGACAGATATGCGCATCAAATAATCGTCCTTTGTAAGAATAGGACCAATCCAATCGATACGGGAAGTACCTCTCCTAACGAGACCACGTAGATAATCCGAGCTCCACTCATGTCCATGGAATACAGTATTTGCTTGCTGCCCGACAGTTTCAAGGATTTTGAATTTCAGTTTGACATGAATCTGATCAAAGTTTCCTGTCAAATCATAGAGTGTGGGCTGTACAGTACGACCAATCAGTAATTCTGGATTACCAGAAGGTGTCTTACCGATTTCTTTGCTATCAAAGTATTCGGGTGAAAGTATAGTATACCATACTTTCTCTCGCCACTTATCTCTGGTTCTGGCCGCTGCTTGTCTGCTTCTTCCGGACATTTTGATTATCACGCTCGTACTGAACACACTAAGTGTCCAGAGAATAATAATGGAATCCTTAGTCAAACTGAGGGTTCCTCGCCGAAATTCTATGAGTCGAATAAAAGTCTTGTCCAAGATACATAGTTTCTCAATTCGACGATTTATCCAATGTCACAATCCTTTTCTGACTTGTTCCAGCAATTGACAACAAAAATCAATCGCATAAACTTCTGCGTTCCACCCTTCCCCTGCCAGTGTCACCACATCTTAGCAATTCCTTAGAATTGCCAAAATTAGCAAGGGCTTTGTCTATATTCATCGGGACGGTGGCCCTCCTACAGTCCTGGCTTTCTCCTCCTGTGCTAATGCTGGTATATCACTTCCAGCAACAGAGAGGTTTTCCACAGTTCTTACCACAGCGGAGTCATTATCACGCTTCTCAACTTCGTCACCGAAGCTGAGAAGATCCGTTTGGACAAAGTGAACAGCTGCGGACTCTCCGGAACCTGATGGTGTACCTTTCTTGGAGAGTAAGGACTTCCTTCGAGAAGAAGATTTCTTCCCTCGGGTATTCAGCTGCGAGCTCCGTTTTGCTGTTTCTCGAACAACACTACTGGCCCACTTTCCTAGTCCTTTCATAGAATGATGTAATCCTAATAGAATATAACCTCATACGGGATTAGTTTCTTCAAATGGACCAAAACTAGAGAGAATATTCGTAACGACAAACTAGATATGAGAATATGGCTCAGGCCTTTATAGTGAATAAAGATGAGTGAAGATTCCTGTCCACGATGCGGTTTCAATGAGATTGGCAATGTTCGAAGAGAACTGATTACCAGTGGAAAATTTAAAAAAAGCTGGCGTTGCCCGAGATGTAGTCATACTTGGGAAACTGAGGATGAGTAGTCTTTCCAAAACGATTAAAATCTGATTAGCTCCGTGAATACTAGCCCTTGCGGAGGTTGCCCAGCCAGGTTAAAGGCGCGAGGTTTAGGTCCTATACATTAAATTCACCACGAACATACAGAACTCCGTTTTGTGTTAAAGATGCTACTTTTCCCTTACCGTGAAGATTGACAAGACCCAACCTCGATAGTTGTCTAATTACAGTCTTGATTCTTCCTCCTCCATGTTCAGCAACGATATCTTGCCATTTACATATCCTTGCTATTTTTTCAATAGATTTGTACCGATGTCCGATGATTTTTTTCGAGTACATATTGAAAAGCAGATGCTGGTGATACGATTCTAGTGTCATTGGATCCTGTTCCATATTGCTTCATTTTACACACGATTTCTCACACTCCATACTTCATTTTACATTCACTTTTTTTCTCATTCACTTCGATCATATCACCTAACATTGAAACGGTGTGTACCAATACTGTCTAACAAACCTTTATAAGTGTTTGGCATTATTATAGCTAGGTTAAGGTATAATAAGAGTAAGGCGCGAAATGAGTGATGATTCCCGTTTATTTTAGGGTACATACACAAAAAATTGAAGGTAAAACCACAGATGGTACTAGATAACCCTAGCAAAGATGAGCGAACTAGTTTGGATGATGCGATAATGAAAGTACTGCAAGCTCTTTGTGATCGAAAAGGATTGAATATAAGCCAAGTTGCAAAAGAAGCAAATCTTCACTGGAAAACAGCTAACAAGGCCTTGACCTTATTGATTCAAATCTCCACCAGATTGGAAGGAAAAGGAATTGACTCATATGATGGAGGATCATCAAAAATGTTTGTTCTATCAGATAGAGTTGGGCTTGAAAAATACCCTCCGGAGATGAGAGATATGTTCATCAGATCTGAGTTTCCCGAAACTACAAAGGAGCAAAGAGTGTTAGTTGACCTCTTGCTAAAGGGTGCAACTAGTACCAGAATGGCAATCCGACTTGACAATCTAGATGAGCTTCTGGATAAACTCGCTAAAATGAAGAGAATCAAAAGGACTAAGGACAAGAGGGTATTTCTAACTGATATTGGGTTATCAATAGCTCGTGGAACGATGATGACTTATCCAGAATTGTTGAAAGCAAAATAAATGCCGTTTCTGGACGGACATCTTGATTTCAAGAGTCCATCTAACAATAAACGGTTCAGGTCCCAGTGTCAACTTTTCTAGAGTTCCAAATGTAGAGGGCAAAAGCGTTATATCGAAACATAAATCCATTGAATTCTAACTCTGCGGAGGTTGCCCAGCCAGGTTAAAGGCGCTGGGTTTAGGTCCCAGAGGTGGCACTTCCGAGAGCTACCGGGATATCTCGTAGGAGTTCGCGAGTTCAAATCTCGCCCTCCGCACCACTTCTTCTCAAAAGGTCATCAGGATTTCATCTTCTGGAACCAAGTTTTTCGAATCACTCTTAAAGCAATTTTTTGTGATTGGCACAAAACAAACATGATGAAAGAAGTTTCGTTCTCACCATAAGAGATAGTACAAAGTTCTAACTCAAAACCAACTTGATGAACTCTTCGTCTTCATGGAGTGATATTAAATCTTCATCTTGTTGAGCCCAAAACCAGAGTACTTCATCGCCTTCAACTGCGACTCGTAGATACTTCATAGCCTCATCTCTCCGTCCCTGTAAGTTCAGATAACAAGCCATGTTGTATGAAAAGAGACCTTCTTCTTGTTTTGTGCTGCTCAGTGTTTGAGCTGTAATGGTATTGGCGATTGCATCCTCAAGATTTCCGAGTTCCTTCTGTGCATATCCAAGATGCATCCATGACCAAAAAACATCAGGTGTAAGTATAGTCACCCTAAGAAAAGCTGCTTCAGCATCACTGAGTTCAGATTTTGCCAGGTGTATATGACCAAGTTGAGTCCATAGTGATGGTTCATCAGGATGTGTATCTACTGTTCGTCTCACAAGTTCCTCAGCCTCAGTCAGTTTCCCACCATTCCTCAGATCTTCAGCTTGATTGATAATCTCCTCAATGTTGGTCATCAGAAATTTCCCAGATAGACAACTTGGTTTTTGTTGATAAACTGATTGTCACCGGGATATCTCGTAGGAGTTCGCGAGTTCAAATCTCGCCCTCCGCACCAATTTCATTCTGATATGATGTAGTCGTGGCATATAATTACCAAAATCCGAATCGTTTCTTGTCTTTCTTATGGGCAGCATGATGTGCTTTCTGCGATTTGAATACATGGAGATTGCTTCTTCGATTGTCCGTCTTGTCGCGGTTCTTATGATGCACAACTTCCCCTGGACGAAGTTTTCTACTCAGTTTACGTGCTGCAACATGTCTATGAACAAGTGTTCCTGAATCGGAGTATCTCTTGTAGCCCTTTCGATCCTTACGGGTTATTCCACGACGTTTTCTACCACGCGCCATACTAGACTATTACATACAACTCCACAAAAGAGTTTGGCTCGCTAGTCTTGAGTGATTATTGTGACAAATCTCAGACTCAGCTAAGGAAGCCATAAGTCATTTATATGTCTAGACCGGTATTGATTGTCGTGGAAAAGATGGGCATTTCACACCGAGGAAAGATCGCTGTTGTTATTGTGGTGCTTGTGATTGCGGGTTCAATATCATTCTATACATTAGATGCAAATGATATCGAATTCATTCCAGGATTGGGACTCTGTTACATTAGTGATATTCAGGGAGCAAATGATAATTCATCATATTCAGTGGAATTTCACGGAATCAATTTCACATTTCTTTACTGGTACTGGCCATTTTATGGTGCAATTGAAAATGTCACCTGGTATTTAGCTGAGCAAAGAGTGCAAGTCTTTGTTTTAGTGGAATCCTCAGATGGGTTTTCAGAGGTAATTCAATTAGAAATTGATAGTCCAGGTTGTTGCATTTTCGATCCGAATTCGATATTGCAGGGATTTCCATCAAGTCACCAATCAAGGATTTTCGGTATCGCCACTGCTAACTCAGAAGAATTACATAGTAATTGGGTGTACTTTGTTTCGGTGTGAGTTCAAATCTCGCCCTCCGCACCATTCTTCTTTTTCAAAAACCAAGTGGAAGACCACCGTTGTAATCTATATTGAGTGTGATCTTGATTTTTACAATTAGACTTCCTTGACCTTCATATCCTTCTGATGGCAGGAATTTGATTCCCCACAAATGGTTTCCTGCTTCAAAGGTATATTCATTCCAAGTGCCTGATGAATATCCCCCATCTTCATCGGGGGTAATTCCTCGTCCGTGACTAGATGCAACATCTTCTTTTGCGGTTTCGTTTAGCGATTCAAATTGATCAAGTCTGAGATTGTGTACCGCGAAGTGATACCGGTCAAGGGATGGGGGGCAATGTCCCCAATCTAATATCTCAAAGCTAATACCAATCTGGTTTATTGAATACTCGCCTAAAACTGATATTACAAATTCCTCGCATCGCCAAGTATCAAGGTCAATAGTTTCTCCC
>Ga0209976_10000661_pt1 | contig 21747 bp, 25 predicted proteins | sample SumtaG_FD_182806 | JGI IMG/M metagenome (GOLD analysis project Ga0209976, IMG submission 182806) | Deep subsurface microbial communities from Indian Ocean to uncover new lineages of life (NeLLi) - Sumatra_00157 metaG (SPAdes) (version 2) | ecosystem: Environmental > Aquatic > Marine > Oceanic >...
CAATGTCGACGTCCCCATAATTGAAAACCCAGACATATAGATAGTCGCTTTCATAACAAACATGCTCTATGATGAATCTCTCAGTGATTATATCAGTCATGTTCATGAGGGATTCAGCATAGTCCTCAGCAGATATTGTCATGGCACCTTGAGAATACGCCCAGAAGACTCCTCCGACGGACAATACCACGGCTGATAATATTATCGTTGAGATTACGGGTGAGAACGCCTGTCTTCTTGATGTGCTTTTTTCGTTCAAATTTGGAACACCACTTAAAAATATAAAAAATGGGTTGGGAAGAGCCTAGACGAGCTGCACCAGTTTGATGTAGTCCATGCCAGAGGCGCTGTGTATTTTAATGTTAACCGTAGTTCCAGCGGAGAGTGTGACGGCTGGAATATCTTCTATCCAGACAGTTATTGTATTAGTGGCACCAGTTAGTATCTGCAAGGTATTAGTTGAATCGATAGTACCTGTGATTTCATTACCTGCAACCCAAGATGGAGCATAAACTACTTCCACATCGTTTACAAAGATGTGAGTCATCGTTGCTGCCTTGGTTCCAGAGTTTTTCAGTGTAACAATTATTTGCCAGTGGTCGCCACCAGTAATGTTGTAGGTAGTTATAGCGGTCTGGATCTCGACCTTCTCGAAGCTCGTGTACTGTCCAGTGATTCCGCTCATCCAGTAGGCGACGGCGACGGAGACCGTGATGGCCACGGCTACCAGAATTACGGTTGCTATGACGGGGCTGACGGCGCTTCTTTTCTTTAGATCTCTTATGAGTTTCATTCTAACTTAGGGGTATTAAGGGTAAATAAACCGTTTATGGATTCTAAAAATTAAACCATTGAAAAATATCAGAGATACATATCACAGATCAATAATCCAATTCTCGTGACCTCGAATCATAGATTTCAGTTCCATATCCGTTAATAGGTCTCTTACTTCTCATTGATCTGAATCCAAGAAAAAACGTGTGGTTTAAAATGGAAATTGAAGAGGGCATAGTTCAAAGCGCACGCGAAATACCTAATCTTTTATCACGTGTGCTTAAAGCCTCAAAGAACCCTAATGATTTATTAAGAAAAATAAAACGTCGAAGTCTTACTTACATCTATAGCAGAATTCCCTATGAACCAGACTATATATTGGATAAAGAGTGGGATACACTAATATTATTAGACGCTTGTCGTTTCGATTTATTTTCCGATTATATAAAAAATTCAGAGAATCTAACTAAAATCCTTTCACCAGGAACCTGCACAAGAGATTGGATAGTTGAAAATTTTTCTGGAAAGCAATTGAAGGATGTTATCTATATTTCGGCACATCCCATTGGATCATATATTAGGTTCAAAAAATATATAGGATATAATCCATTCTATAAGATAATAGAGATATGGAAAAATGGCTGGAATGAACAACTAGGAACAGTACATCCATCTATGGTAAATAAACGTACATTAGAAACCATAAGCAAATATCCCGATAAAAGGTATATAATACATTACGTTCAGCCACATCATCCATTTATAGGAAATATAAAAATCACAGAAAGTGAAGAAAAGGTCTGGGATTTATTAAGGAAGGGATTAGTCGACAAGGATATCGCATGGCGTGCTTATGCATCAAATCTAGAACTTGTAATGAGTCATGTTAATAAATTATTACCAAATTTAAAGGGGAAAACCTGTATAACTTCAGATCATGGAAATGTTTTCGGTAAATTTGGAGTTTTTTATGCTCATCCCTCTAAAATATATCTTCCTGAATTAATAGAAGTTCCTTGGTACGAAGTCGAAAATAACCATTCATCTAACTAATTCGTGCGCGAGAATGCTTTTAGCCCAAATTATCTCGTTAGAGCCCCTTTTTGTGCCTCAAAATTAAATTCTTCGCAAAGAAAGTGAAATAAGGTATGTATAGGTCTTCTTATTAATTTGGGTAACCTAGATCCTGCGCTAAATAATGGTTTGATTCTAAAACCGAAATATCTAAGCTCTTTGCGAAGCCTGAAAATATTATAAATTTGTAAATGCTCTGGATGTATGGCGTTTATTGATAGGAAGTTTGGAACCCATAGATGTAAGACACTCTCTTCCTTAAGGCACCTATAGCATTCACCAAGAAACGACATTGGGTTCTCCAAATGTTCCATCATATTTCTTGAATATATTTCAGTTAAACACGAATCTACTAAAGGGAGATGTTGCGCGTCTGCTTGGATGAAGTTATCTATTCTCTCCTGGGGTGCTTCAATGTCGATTTTTAATTCGCACCTGAAGTCTTTAAAGCCGTATGAGCCGCCACCACATCCAACATTAAGTCGCAACTATATTCTTCCCCACTTCAATTGACGCGCATATACGGCATATAGCACAATTAGCTTCATAAAATTCATCTCAATCTTTTGTAATCCTCAAAGCTCTTGGGTAAGCATATATGTGAAAATGTTGGTCTTCAGAAGTGGTATCTCTATTTATTACCTCAAATTCGTAACCATGACCTTCTAGCAGTTTTTCACATTTTGACCAAGGTTCTTTTCCATGTATCTCTATGAGGAGTGCTGGCCTAAACTTATCTAAAATCTCGACGGCTCCTTCAAGCACATTATCCTCTGCCCCCTCTACATCTATCTTAATTAGATCTACACTTTCGATTTTTAGTGATTCAATAATTGTGTCAAGTTTAAACGCGGGTATATGGACTTCATTAAAAATCGAGTCCTTATGCATATCTGTGAGAGAACTCCATCCGGAGGTCTTTGATATTTTGAAACTGACCAGGTCGTTATCGTTAAAGGCGGCTACTGGTAGGGAGATGATGTTTTGATATTTGTTAAGACTAATATTCTCCAATAGTTGCTGGAATACCCTTTGATCCGGTTCCAGTGACAAAACTAAACCGTTTTTACCAACGCTCTGAGCTCCCAGTAAAGTGAATCTACCCATATGGGCTCCAACATCTATGAACCGTGAGCCATCTACAAGGTTTTCACGAATATATTTATCTTGGAAAGACTCATGCATGCCAAGAATGAAGTTAAAATCTTTGCGGTCAGAGGCCTTAAAGTAGTAATCACCATTGATGCAGTAGAATACGTCATTCAGCTTGAATGGTCTTTCAAACCAGTCTAGACCTTTATATTCGATGCCAAATGTCTTCAAAAACTTCCATACTGCTCGATTGAATAAAAATTTTACAGTTGGTAAGAACCCGACTGGAGCATAGCCATATTTTTCGTACCTTCTTGTCATGAAGTTTTTCATTGTTTTTACACCACGGATAGTAGCTTGTCCCACTCGTTGAAATGACGGGTCCACGTAAAGTTGTCTAGTACGTGTTTGCGTCCTTCCTTTCCCATTTTCTCCCTCATGGAGGGATCATCCATTATTTCTACGGTCTTCTCAGCGAAGGCATAATGGTCGTTAGGATCTACCAAGAACCCTGTTTTATCGTTGATAACTGTGTAACGTGCTCCTCCATCATTTGCTGCGATTACCGGGGTTTCTTGTGACATTGATTCGATAGGAGTTAGACCAAAGTCTTCTTGATATGGGGTAAACCAGTGGCAGATAGCGTTTCTATAGAGTAGCCATATCATGTTCTCTGGGATGAATCCCAGATATCTTACATCCTTATCTAGGTCCAATAGTCGTATCATGTTCTGCATCTGGTTCCAGTACGATTCGTCGTTGATAGAGCCGGCTATAACAAGTTTCACATCCTTCCGATACTTTTTACGTAGAACGTAGAGAGTTTTTATCGCGGTGTGGATGTTTTTATGATAGATAATCCTAGTGGGTATGAATACATAATCCTCGAAGGAGCTGAATAGACGCATCTTGTTGGCTGGAGGTTTTACGTCGATTCCTGGCATCATCACATTTGGCTTTCGTCCGTAATATTTGGTGATCAAATCTCCGATGTGGGGGCTATTGACGCCTATCTCGTTTATACATTTAACTTGGTTTCTATCAACCTTCTTAAGGAACCCAGAAAGAATAGATTGCCTAAAAATCAATTTAGAAGCAATTGAAGAATCCCTATCAATATCACGAGGATAGAGAACATACCATGGATGGAAGAAATATCCGATGGTTGGCACTTCTTCACTTATTCTGCCTGCAAGGATTGCTCCGTGTGGACCAAATCCTATGAAGGCGTCGCAGTCATCTGATGGAGGTTTCTTAAACATCGTTATATATCCGTTGATAGTCCGTCCCAGAATGGGTGTCTTGATGTGTTCCCATGCCTTCTTTACTGTTAGGCCAGACCACCATTCTGGGACTCCAATGCCTTCATTGCCCCAGAGGCCGTAAACTGTTACATCGTGTTTTTCAGCCAGATGATGAGATACCTTCGACGCATGCCTCTCACCACCCCCCTTTCCATACATGTAGGGATGGAAGATAGTCAGCTTCATATCTTTTCAACGAACTTGAAAAACTAATAACTGATATGGAATTGAAATCTATAATTCGCGCGCATCGTAATAATTATCTTCTCTAGAATCTTTGAATTTCATCCTATTAACTTCCATTTACGATCTGAAAGCCATACCAAAGGCTTGAAAAGAGCATAGAAAAACAGAATTTTAATGGTGCATTTTGTTTGCCTTGATCTATACCTCCTTAGATATACTTCCTTCAAGAGTTCCCCTTTTTCACTAGGTTTCATACGTTTGGGCGCGTAACGCTTGCGCATGCGCTGAATGTTTTGAAGGGTGTATAGGTCTGGAACTGAAGAAGAGGCACTTTCAGTCTCCTCCATGGTCATGGTAGAAAAATCTTCGCGTTGAGGTGATGTCTCCATCTGGATTCAGGTTAGCGGTTAAACTAATGCATTTTAACGGATATGGATATATGATCTATGTTCTAGAACTTTGAAAATAAAAAAAAAAGGGAAAGTTGCTTTAAGCTATCTTTTTGCTTATCTGCATTAGAGATACGATTGCTGCGAGAGCTGCTACCAGAGATGCCACGATGGCACCGTAGACGAGGTTCGTCAAGCCACTAGCTGCTGCACCGGCGGTGTCTGCCGCTTCCTTGGCGCTTGTCGCGGCTGCTGCAGCACTGGTTGCTGCGGTAGCTGCGTTGGCTGCCGTGTCTGCGACACTGGCCACTGCGGCTGCGACATCCGATACGGCGTCGCTGGCTGCGTTGGCTGCTGCGATGGCTTGGGCTACGCTGCTGGATAGAGAGGAGACATCTGATGCTAAGCTGCTCACGTCTGTCGAGACGCTCGCGAAGTCTGTGGCTAGCTCAGCTAGGTCACCGCTCAGTTCAGTCAGCTGTGTTGATAGTACATCGGCGGCGGCTGGATCTACTTTGAACGTGCCGCTGTCGAGTACATCATCGTCCCAATCGACCCACTCCCAGGACCAGGTGCCTATAGGTGCATCCTCCAACAGGAACAACGAGTTGCCTCCTGCGGTCTGGTAGTAGTATGGTACGGTCTGGAATTCGCCGACTTTGAGCCACATGTCAACTGTTGTATCTACACCGTCAGTGAATTCGTCCGTTGTCCAGTATAGGTCTCCATTGGGATCGTAGATTTCGATGTACGAATATTCATTACCTTTGACTTGTACGAAAGAACTCTTGATGTTGAATGCTACGGTCTCGCCTCTTGCGAAGATCGGCTTGCGTGGTTCGACGTCGATAGATTTCGCGCACACCCTGAAGGGGGTCTGCGCCATTATGTTGTCAGCTTCATCTGCTGTTACGTTCAGTATGTAATCTCCACAGCTCAGCGTCTCGTCATCAAGAACTATCCAGTAGCCTGTGAAGTTACCATCTTTATCCAGTACAGTTGTGATTGTATCCTTGGGGTCTTTGATGTCAGTGTAGACGTCGATGTCCCATTGTTCATCTGTCTCGCCATCGGAGGTCACGTTGTAGAGTACGAACTCTAGGTCTATGTCCTTCAATTCCGAGTCGGCGTTGAAGTAGCTACCTGTGATGGATACGTTATATCCGTTCGGTGCACACACTGGGTCCATCTCGACCATAGTTGTGGCTGTAACCGTCCAATCTACATCGACGGCTATCTCAGAGTCGATATCGTAGACGGAGATTGTGTATGTACCTGGATCGACTGTTGGTACATAGAATGTTGGTATTACGTCAGAACCTATTTCCAAGTCAGATTCAGCGTCGACGGTTCCATCTTCTATTATAGTGTAGTCTCCAAACGTGGCGTTCCATGCTTCATCGATTGTGAAACCTGTTCCACTAATGGTTACCATAGTTCCTGTTGGACCGCTTGATGGGGTCGGTATCACTATCATGAGGCCGATTCTGAAGGACGCGTATGCTTCGATGTTGTAGTCATTGGCGGGGTCTTCCATTATTGCCTTTATCGTGTATTGGTCCGAGGATCTAGCAGGTACAATAAATGTGCCTGAAAATTCTCCGTTCGATTCAGTGTCGAGATCGTCGGTTATATCATAGATTTCATTAGATGGGTTGTCGTATTCGCAGAGAATGATCGTGATTTCCTCTCCTGAGATCTGAGTGAAGTTCCAGCCCTCGATGGTTACCGTTGTACCTTGGACACCGAACTCGGGATCCAAATCGATCTCGGCGAGACCGATGACATCAAACTTAGCATTGGCTGTTTCGTCGTTTGTGGGGTCGTCTTCAGTCACATATAGCTTGTATTCATCCAGATCTTCGTCATCTGTCTGAGGTATAACAACCTCAATCCTGAATTCACCATTGCTACCAACAGTATCTTCTTTAGTTATATAGCAAGTGACGCCGTTTATCTTCACTTCAGTGCTGTCGAATTTTTCACCTTCTGTAAAGCCTACACCCTCAATTTCAACGACTGTCCCGACTGGACCTTCGCTTGGATCAAGTGTTATAGACGCGCCATAGGTGAATTCATCTGTGGCCCAGTTTCCTTCCTCGTCCGTCGCCTCGACATCGTATGGATCATAACCCAGGAGGGGGACTTTGAAGGTGCACTCCCAAGAACCGAGTTCATCTGTCTCAGGAACGGCTGGACTAGTCGTAAAGTCATCAGGATCAATGCCTTCAAATTGTATATCATCGACATCTACCTCTGCATCGAAGCCATAGCCACTTATGGTTATACTATCGCCCTCAAGACCACTATCCGGGCTCAGTGAGATCTTTGGCTTGACTGCAAAGTCGCCCGCCCACATAGTCGTGTCACCGGTATCCATGTCCTTGACCCAGATATAGTGCAGTCCGACGACTGCTTCGGGTACGTCTAAGGACAACGAGAAGGAACCGTCTCCCTTGGCAGTGGTGGAGTTAAGGACTCCATCTTCTCCATCCCAAGCCTGCAGGCCGTCCCAGCCTAGTTTAACTGTTTCTCCGGCGGTTACACCGCTGCCTACGACTGTTATCTCGTCTCCCTTGTCACCCCAATCTATGGGTATGCCATCTTCGTCTTTGACGTTGTCAATGGATAGGTCGCCTGTTTTGGTTCCAGTTGTTCCTGTCAGCCATGGGTCATAGTCAACATCGCTGCCAGCCATTGCTTCGATGGCGCTTTCAACGTCAGTTCCCCACCAGTTCAGAACGGCGTCGAGTTCGACACCTGTATCTAGGTTATTGATGAGATCGTAGATGTTGTTCTGGTGTACCTCAACTTCATCCGCATCATCAGCAACGTACACGGCGTACCAGTTGTCTTCTAAAGTGTTCTCACTGACGCTGATAGCAGACATACCAACAGAATTACTTAGACGAATAGCTGATTGGAAGCCACCAGTAACATCATTATTGGTAATATCGACATTAGCGACAGTAGCTACAGTTCCACCAACTTGAATACCCGCATAACCCTCGCCTAAAGCAAATGTAGCGTCCCCAACCAAATCACCTGTGATAGTGTTTCCGGTTATGGTTGTATCATCGTGCTCGGTACAAATGGCTCTTAGAAGGTCTCCACTGAAAGTGTTATCCTCAATGGTAACAGTTCCAGTACCTGCATTAAGATTAATGTAGATGCCTTCAAGCCATGCAATACCCACAATCGTTGCAGTGAATGTGTTGTCATGAATGTTCAATCCAGACACATCTACTGTTTGGGTAGATACAATTCCTACAAGTTCGTCATCAGTATGTATTGCAGCTAGTGTGAAGATGTTGTCATAGATCTCCGCATCCTCGCCATGTACGTGAATCATAGTCACGTAATGATCACCAGTAGTTGTTGCAGGCTGTACAGTAAATCCATGGACGCTTACACCATCTGCATCAATGAATAGATTTGTTGTTCCAAGTGGTGCAACTCCGGGGGTTAATCCTTTAAGTACTACAGTGTCTCCAGTTTCAGGTCTGAGTTCAACGTTATCCACATCAATGGTTAGGTCTTCAGTATAGGGTGAGATATCGTCAGATACTTCGATGATGTCACCATCACTGGCAGCATCGATGGCCGCCTGGATCGTAGCATAAGTTGCTTCCCATACCATTGTCGAACTGTATCTGTCAACAGCCAAGTCATCCTCAGCTGCGCTTGCTATGGGTATCGCTACCGCGAAGATTGATGTTAGTAGTATTGTTATGATTAGTATTGGTATTGCTCTCTTTCTTAGTTTACTCATTTTTTTTCTTTTCCTAATTTTCTTTTAAGCTCACTTTCAGGCAGCCTTATCCTGCCTGCGTGGTTAGCTCACGCCCCCGATGGTTTCTTGGCCTCGGGGCTTTTACTCAGGGTTATCTCGATGGTGGAGACGTTCCTGGGGCGTCCGTCCTCTGATTTCAGTTCCTCGGTTCCTATTTTGACGTCGCATTTTAGATCAGACAGAAACCTGTTGCGGGTGATCTCGGCTGCGTCGACGGCGGTTGAGATGGCTCTTCCCCGGGCCTTGAGGACAACTTTTCCGGGGTTTCTGCCGAAGCCGGTCATTATTGCGGTCACGTAGTTCATCACCGGCTTGCTTCCGACGTATACGATGTTTTCGCTCATACGATTATGCCTTCATTATCTTTTTTTGGTGCGCGGGCTTGCGCCATTTTATGTCTTTGGTTCCCGTCGACTGGGGTTTTTATCTTTTTCTGATATATAAATTAGTGTCTACAGCGTTGTTGGCATTGTATACAGTTTTTTTCGTGTTCACTTTATTTTCGTTATGTGTATACAGAACCGTATTAATTATATACACGTGTATACAGCATACGTGTGTTGGACTATGAGTAAGAGAAGAAGTCGCCCCCGGGCGGATACGAAGGTCATCTCCGGCAGGATAAGCCCCAAGACGTTCGATGCCGTGATCAAGGTAATAGCAAATGGAGCATACGTGGACGTCACAGATTACCTGAGAGATGTAATTCGGAAGGATCTGGAGTCCAGGGGCGTCACCCTCTAGCGGAAAATTTAGTGTGCTAGGGGAGTGTTGCCGGCCCTGGAGCAAGGTTGGTAAATCCTGGGAGCAGGAGCTCTCCTGGCCGTGCTGTAATGATATTTCTCCCTGCAACGATTTACCCGATATCCAGGTTCCCGTGTCTCCATTAGGCCCCTAGCCCTCCCCTAGGTGCGTGGGGGTGCGTCGATTTTATGCGGTTAACGACGCGGGCTCGTAAGATAACCAGAGACGTGACCTCCGCCGCAGTACCCATGACCCCCCACGCACCATTGTATGGGGTTCATCATAGCTTAAAGGTTACGAGTGTGCGCGCGTGCTGTAGTTGCGCAAAAACACCCTCAAAGTTATATTCAACTAACGCTCATTTCATACTGTAATTAACGGAGTTGAATGAAAATAAAACTAGACACCATAAAGGGAGAAGGACTGGGAACACATCTGAGACTCTACGAGGCCACAATACTGAATGAGGTCTGGGACTCCCCGGATCCCATCGGCAGCGGAGCTGTCTGGCAGGTCCTCAAAGATAAGGAGATCAGGACGAACCCGGACGCCAGGAACACCGTGTCCCGGGCATCCGTCATATTTTTCCTGAACGACATGGTAGACGAAGGCGTCTTAAACTGGAATGATGCCACCGGCAAGGGCGGCCATCACAGGCTGTACTACCCCAAGGTCTCCAGAGAAGATTACCCCAAGTACGTGGTCGAACAGGTCCTGGAAGGCATGAGGAGAACGTTCCCAGAGGATCCCCTCATCCAGAAGGTCAGAGACGTCGTAACTGTCTTGATACCACCCAGCACACCAAGCGAAGGATAGAAAGCATAATCTAGAAGGCTATGAAGATGGATGATGAGCGGAAGTTGACTTGCCCAGAATGTGGTGAAGTTAACACCGTGATTTTTCCTGAGTTCTCGGGCTCTTTAACGAAGTTCTGCAAGGGATGTGGAATACAACTGCGTCTCTACATGGATAGGACTCTGAGTACATTAGAGTTGAAGAAGACTGAAAAGAATTTTAAATAATATTTATCCTTTTTCTCTTTTTATTTTTCAAGCTTATCGAAAACGTATCTCTCCAGTTCCTTGAACTCTGTTCTAATCAGATGTTTGCTTGCCTCTGTGAGAATATCCGCTGCCTTGCTCTGATTCCTGTATAATGGACCTTCCTTGATGGCGTCGTCGGTGATGGACTTGAAGGTCTCCAGGTTGTCTCTGGAATCCATGGGGATCAATAAGATTAAGAATTATATAACGTGTTTCTTTTTCTTCATAAGAAACGTTTCTCCTCTAAGTTCCTCTTCTACCTCGTAGCCCTTGTCCAGAAAAGTTAACATCTTTTCATAGCTTTCAGCTATAATCTGTTCAGGTTCTTCTTCGTCTTTCTTAGGTGATAAATTATCTTTCATACTGAGTTCCTTCTGAGGAAGTCATTATCCTTAAAATGCCTTTTAGATAACACCTATTACTTAATATTTTCTGAAGCAGTGAAGATAAACGTGCACACACGCTACGTATATGTGTTATACATACGTTACATACGTGTGTTATACACAAGCTACTCTTGTGGTTCCAGTTCCTCTACCTTTTCCAACAAGAAAGGCTCCACACCATGCCGTCTCATGAGACTCCTAAGAGCCTCTAAAATAATCTCTCCCCTGTTCAGATAAAGACCCTCCTGGACAAGATAATTAAGTCCATCAATGTAGATGGTCGTCAAAGTCACACTGATACGCTTCTTGACACTCTTTTCAGACATAAACTTTCACCGTGTTAACTAATGAATGTTTTAATGAATGTTATAAATCTGCTCTAGCAATAAAGGTTAGTATTCCCGATAACAGGATAAAAACAGGTTTATTCACCTTTTTGGGAAAATTCCTAAAAAAAGGAAGAGGATGACCCCCAACAGGAGCTATTCTTCAATCTTCTGGATCAGGCTTTAAGGAGAACGGCTCCAACCCATAGCCTCCGAAGAGACGCCTCAGAGCCTCCAGAACAATCTCCCCCCTGCCCAAATAGAGACCCTCCTCCACCAGATGATCCAGAGCCTCAACATAGGTGGTAGTCATGGTCACGCTTACTCGTATCTTCTCAGTTTTTTCAGACAATTTTAGTTCAACAACCTACTGACTCGAAATACTTATAGTAAGTAAGTACGTAATAAGTATTTGGAGTTTGAAAACAGATAAGTATAAGGTGAGATAAATGGAAACGATCAAGGACATGGTGGCTATAGAGGTCTTGACAGCCATCCAACAGAACCCGAGAATCACCCCCGCAGAGATCGCTGAGAAGACGGGTATAACTCAACAATATGTTAAGAACACTCTTGCCACTCTTGTGGAACTGCAGTTGGTTGAGACGCCCGTCAGAGGAATCTACAATATAAAGGAACTTGGCGAATACGTTCTGAATCACCTCAATAAGGAATAGGAACCGCGCGCAGTTCCATTATGGCGACTCCCAAATTTATGTAAGTGGTGTGACTTTTTCTCTCCAATCTTGTGGGAAGATAACAATCATACTGGGAAATGGAGCCGCGTTCTTAGATCCTCCAAATTTGAGTCGCCCTTTGATAAACCAGATTTCTCCTTTCACGCACCAACTATGGAACCATTTTGTATCTGTCCTGGCGGGTAGCAGACAGACAACAATCGTCTTTTCCTTACGTCCAGAGAGATAGGCCTTCTGAATCCATTTTCCAATTTCACGCCCATATGGAGGGTTCATGAATACTCTCTCGCCATTCCAAAGCTGTGCAAGACCGTTTTCCTCTTTTGTGAAGTATTTATCGCATTTCGCATTTTCAGGAGTTGCACATGGATCTAGGGTAAAGTTGAACTCTCTGTCAAGTCTATCAAATATGTGCTGTGGAGTTCCCCATTCTTCGGTTACGCTACTGAACATCACATCTCTGTTGAAACTCATTACAGTATGTCCTTCGTGAAATGTCCATGCAGTTCAGCGGTCATCGCCATACCTTGATTCCTCTCTCGTGGAGATAGTTGGCGGCGAGCTCCGCTATGTCGGGAGATTTGAATGGGATTTTAAGATCCTTTATGTGAATTATTATCTCCCTGTAGGTTATCTCGATACTATGCCTGGGCGTGAGGTATTCGTCGAGAATTGATTGCGCTACTTCCTCGGCTATCCTGTATTTCGGGCTGAGCATCCGGTAATGGAGTCTGAGGGCGTCCGCCACATCAGCGTTGGATGAATCCTCCAGGATCCACATGGTTGGGCGTGGTCCGCCTCTTGAGTTCTTGGCTTTTTTCACTTTTATTGCGGGCTTTATAAATCCCAGGGATCTTAGTTGTTTGAGGGCTCTGTAGACTGTTGCCTCTGGCATCTCCAGTTTGCATTGTAGTATCCAGGATGTGGTTGCTCCATGCATGCATAGGTAGATGAATGTCTGTGCGGTGGAGTCGTTTCCGAAGATACCTCTAAGTTTTGACAGAATGGCCTGGGCGTGTATAATTGATTTTGATGAGTTGCCCCCACGTAATAGTAGTAATGACTTGAATGCATATACTATATCATATATGGGGTCACCCTCAACTTCTGGGGATAACCTCATAATGGAGTTCTCCGTTTCTCTGGGTCTTTCATCCATCTGTCCAAAGTCTGTTTCGTATTCGCGGGATTTTCTGTGGCTTTGATGATCCTCCTAGCTGTTGTCAATCCATCTTGGAGGTTTGTACATATCTCGATGTGTGACCATTTTTGGGTGTATCCTCTCTGCTCAGTTTCCGGAGAGAATGTCACCTCGTCTGAGAAGGCGATAAATTTAAGCTGTCTGCCTCTTTCATCGCTTTCTGTCATTGAAATGCCGCCTTTCATGTTGAGTAGAATCAGGTTGACTCCGGAATCTTTCTCCAGTATCTCGTTCAGTCTTTCCTTCAGTGTGACAGTGTCAGCCCTATTCAACCTGAGCAATACGTTGCATTTTTTGCCAAAGTACTCTGTTTTCAGAGGTTTATACCCGGGCATTTTCTAGAGCTCTTTCAATTCCTGATTACTCTATTGGGCTTGTGTGGACAGGTTCTCTCTCAGCCACTTTCACTCCTCTACTATCGCTTCCCTTATCCTGACATCGATGTATGTCTCCTCATCCAGCCGCTTCACGGTCTTTTGCTTCACCAGGTTGGATGTCTTCCGTGAAAGCCATCGGACGAATGTTGGACTATCCAATGTTTCTCCGTCTAGGTGGCCTCCTCTTGGCACGGACATCGCCGATATCAGGGGCAGGTGTCTCAGCTGTGCCCTGGATATCAGTCCGTCCTCCTTCAGATTCTTCAGGTAAGTGGCTACCCAGCGTTCGGCTTCGCTTCCTCCTGTGAGGGGTCTGTTAAGAAATTCAAAGTCGAAGGGGGCACCTGCGTATTTGAACCGAAGTACAAGCCGATGCACCCATAGGTCGTGTATGGGAATGTTGTTGCATGCGTCGAGGATGTTTTCTATGTCGAAGTTTTCCCTGCTTGTGCCCTTGTTGAATCTTGCCTCTACCTTCGTGGCTCCCGTTTTGTAGACGGTGATATTTCGATGGGGCTTATCCTTCTCGGCAGGATAGGATGAAGTAGCCGTAGCTCGAATCTGTTGAACGTTGGGATCAAGGAGGTTACCGACTGCCATGTAAATGAGTCTGAGGCTGTTCGTTGGGATGACAGCCCTCGTGAAAAGCATATCAGCTATTAAACACCCTCCTCGACGTCGAACAAGTCCTCGGGTAAAACTGGTTCTTTGAGAAGTTCTATGAGGGCGTTCGTGAAGCGTCGGGCGTCCATTATGTCGAGGCAGGTGAAGTTGACGATTTCATCGAGCTTTGGGGTGTAGTAGGTGATCGGCTCCTTGCATTTGGGGCAGAGCACGGTCTTCTCCACCTGATCTGCTGAATTATCCCATTCTCGGTTAAAGTCCTCAATGGTCTCATAGACGCCTCCAATTTGATGGAAGCTCAGGCTCTGTTCGTCCGGAAACTTGGTTAGTTCAATGAGAATTGTTGTGTCGACGCCTGAGATTGAGTCCCTGACGGTTATGAGCCTGTGTTTCTCTTCGTTCATCGGGGCTCACTCCTTCCATATCACCCAGCGCTGTGTATCGTTAAGCCACTCAGCGCCCATCTCGCTCAGAGTTCCATGTATACGGTTGAAATCTTCGTTGTTGATGCCCTTGGAGGGATCCACGTAGAATCCGTCGTCCTTATCCCAGATCGAGACGTCGTCCTCGCCGATTTCGATGGCCTTGAGGTTGTAGGTTATAACATTGACATCGACACTGCCAAGCTTAATCTGATGTTGTTTCTCAGGATCATTACGAGAGGGGGCGCGCGGCTGTCTGGTACGGTTTGAAGTCTGCATCTCCTCGGCGCTTATCTCTCCACCGCCCACGAGGTTCGAGATGGATCTGTTGCATGCACGTGTCTGCGCGAGGGTGCGGACGTCATGCTCCGGGTGGTTCCATTCCTTCCTCTCTGCCTCGGAGGCGCTTCCAACGGCCTCGGCGTATCTTTCTGATGGGCGATGAATTGCCCTGTAGGTGAAGTGATAGATCCTGTGCCCGTCCCTCTCCTCCACTCTCTCCTCGCGAACCTCAGTCGATACCATACAGACGAGGGCGTACTTTGACCAGCCAGACTTCATGACGAAGGGCTTACCCTGGATTGTTGCAAAGTCCTTATCTGTGAGAACCTTGCTCTTGAAGTTCTCGAAGCTCTTGATCATTTCGAGGACAGCATCAACCTCTGCAGGCGTCACGATGGCCTGTGTCAGAGGCTGCTCAGCCCTCTTCTCGATAGCCATCAGCTGACCTCCTGTATACGTACAGTCAAGGTGGTAGGGGGAGGATTATTGCGTCCTCGAAGTCTGCCCAGTTTACTTAGGCCTGTACCGCCTTTGCCTGAGCGACCTTCCCCTACCTCTTTAGTAGAGCCCATATCAGCCCTCCTCGTAGAGCTGGAGGGCCTCGTTAAGCGCGTTAACGAGATGACGGGTTCCAGATATCAGCAGCGTTAACGAAGTGTACAGCTTTCTCTCGCCCTCATCACGAGTGTATCCCCTTTCCCATCCCTTGAGCGTGTATTCGCGGGCGTCCTCGAACTCCTCTCGGGTCTCGTACTCTCCTTCAAGGGTCTTTATCACAACCAGGGGCTCTCCACCTATGGGAGTGAAGGCATCCACGAGAATCGTTAATTGCTCATGGGTGATTGCGTCGGTTGCCTTGAAGATGTTGCTGTAAGTTGCGGTCATTTATTCCTCGTTAAAACGACTCCAGTTTTCTGAAGTCCCTTTTTAAAGTTTACGCCGGTTTACTCCAGAAAAATGGACCAAGTTAGAAGCTTGCTTTCCTATCTGGTTCTCTTTATTCCATGGCTTGCTCTTTGACATGGTTCTCTATTCCAACTGGCTTGCTGTCCGTTTTGGTTCTCTTAAGATCATGGCTTGCTATGCGTTGTGGTTCTCTACTCATGATGGCTTGCTTTCGTACATGGTTCTCTTTACACTCTGGCTTTCTTTCGCTGTTGGTTCTCTCTCTTGATTGGCTTGCTATGCAAGATGGTTCTCTCAACGAGATGGCTTGCTATGCATTGTGGTTCTCTCTCAACGATGGCTTACTTGCTGTGTTGGTTCACTCTGGTGGATGGCTTGCTATACATGCTGGTTCTCTCAAGAGCATGGCTTGCTGTCCACTATGGTTCTCTAATGTATATGGCTTGCTTACCGAGATGGTTCTCTTGTAGACTTGGCTTGCTATTGACATTGGTTCTCTCGTGATACTGGCTCGCGCGCTCTGCTTTCTGGTTCTCTCCGACCTCTGGCTTGCTCCTTGCAGTGGTTCTCTCTGACCTCTGGCTTGCTCCATTCGCTGGTTCTCTCCAGGCAATGGCTTGCTTAAACGCCTGGTTCTCTCACGCACATGGCTTGCTTGAGTTTGTGGTTCTCTACAGAAGATGGCTTGCTAATCATGCTGGTTCTCTCAGGTACGTGGCTTGCTGATAATCGTGGTTCTCTTCGCATAATGGTTTGCTTGATGCCCTAGTTCTCTCCTTAGGCTAGCTTGCTCTTCACGCTGGTTCTCTTCATGTCCTAGTTTGCTACCTTCTATGGTTCTCTTGGGGGCGTGGCTTGCTATTACGGCTGGTTCTCTGCTTTTAATGGCTTGCTTTCCGGACTGGTTCTCTCTTAATTATGGCTTGCTGTCAAACGTGGTTCTCTTTTCGCTGTGGCTTGCTAGTCATAAGGGTTCTCTTCATATCCTAGTTTGCTTCCGGCTATGGTTCTCTTCTTGACGTGGCTTGCTCTGCACGCTGGTTCTCTTTTCTCCATGGCTTGCTCCCTTCGCGGGTTCTCTCAGGTATGTGGCTTGCTTTTTCCAATGGTTCACTATCAGCGATGGCTTGCTCTCGACACTGGTTCTCTTTTCATTATGGCTTGCTAGGTCAACTGGTTCTCTGTTCGTTCTGGCTTGCTATGCAGGATGGTTCTCTCAACGAGATGGCTTGCTTTTCGTCATGGTTCTCTGATGGGGATGGCTGACTTCTCACTCCCTGCCTTGCATGGCTCTCTGCTCGGCATGGCTTGCTCATGATGTTGGTTCTCTATTCACGATGGCTCGGTGAGTGATTAGCTACCAGTCCTTTATGAGTTTAGGTCCGATGTAGCCGTCATGGGCCTTGTAATTGTCGACAGGGAGTTTGAGGGCTACGCGCATGATCTCGGCTGCATTACTGGCTAGGAGTCCCCATAGCCATCTTCGGGCCATGTTGTTGAGGTGTGCCCTGCACGACGGTTTCTTAGGTTTGCGTTCCTCTCGCTTTGCTCTCGCGATGAGTCTTTTGGCGCACTCTGGGTATCGGGGGCAGAGCTCAGGGTTGTCGATGATGTCGTTGAAGGGCGACCACTTGATGCCGTCGATGTCCCGTTCGGTTTCGGCGTAGTACAGCTTCTTCTTGATGTAGAGGTCGTAGTAAAACGGGTCCTTTTGGAGAATCGTGTTGTTCATAATAACGTAGGTTCTTCCCTTGGCCTCTAGGTTGTATCCTGCTTTCTCTCCCTTCTTCAGCCCAGATTCCGGTATAATTCCCAGATACTTTTTTACTCGACCAGCCGTGTGCGCCTTAAACGGGTCGATGTAGCCCATCCAAGTCATGCAAGCGACGGGGCCCCAGCCCTTAACGAGCTCGCAGTAATCCCAGAGGGGATGGCTGGAGAACATGATCTTCGCTTCCTCAAGGTTGCTGTTTTCCACGCTTTTCGTTCTCTGGAACTGGCGCATCTGGGCCTCGTAGAGGGGATCTTCTGGTTCTATCCCGAGATCACGCATCCTGCGGAGCCGGTGTTCTGCCGAGATCCTGCTCTGCTGGGAGTCGACGTAGTTCCGGGCGATCATGGGCACGGCCAAGTACAGCTTCAGTATCTCAGGGTCCGAAGGCGGTGTTCCCGTGTGATTTGTTTTCTCGTGGCTCTCAACAGCCGTCCAAGCGTCTTCAATTCGCTGTTTCGTTTTTTTTGGCGTTTCGCCTCTGATTCGGGGAACTAGTGCGAAGTGTCCGCACCCCCAGCGGCAGTTCACGTCCAAGCCATTTATCGCTCTTACTGGCATTTCTTCCTCGTTAAAACGACTCCAGTTTTCTGAAGTCCCTTTTTAAAGTTTACGCTGGTTTACAACGGAAAAATGGACCAACCAGGATGGTACGACTGCCTGATATTTCTTATCGACCATTCTGACGAGTCCCACTCTGGTGAGTTCTTTCAAGACTTCGCTGAGAGACGTCTGTGAGCAGCCTACGGCTCTGTAAATGTCTGTGAATCTTTGGGCTGTGCCACTCTCCCATAGAGTCCACCAGACCCATGCCTCTAAGCTGAAGCCGCACAGTAACTTCAAAAATTCCTTGGTTAATTCTTCGCGGCGTCCGAGCTCGACGTAGGCTCTCAATAGTTTGCGGAGTGTTTCGACTATGAGGTCCTCCTGGCTGAGAAGTTCCAATTCATTGAAGCTGCTTTCCGCCATCCCGTTCTAAACTCCAAATCGATCCCGAAGATGCTATGCACGCATACGATGCGTATGTGCATCAACCACGTATTATGTGCGTGCAAGCGATATAGCTACTTTCGTTTAACGAAACCATAAACTCAGGGCGACTGTTACTCTCATGGAATGGCGTTTCAAGACATGAAAACGTCAAGTTAACCTGAGACAATACGCATATAAGTGGACGTATACGGGGGATGCTAAAACACGAGGCCATCATCCATCAAATTGCCTCGCATCCGCACACATAAAAACTGGGCGCACCTCAATGAAGCACAGAACTCGGTGAAAGTGCAACACTTGCGTCACCTACAAGTGACACATACGAAAACTTAAAACGGGAATGAGCACCATTCCATGGTGGTTGAGATGTCCAAGAAGGAACTCAAGCTTTGGATAATCGTTTCAAATGAAAAGCTATCTTCTTCTGAAAATCTGAAGGATGCCGTCAGTCTTTTTGAAAATTTGGCAGAGTTCGTTGTAAGCGATGATAAAATAATGGAGCTAAAATTCGATCCAGGCAAGAATACATTCACAGTTGAAGAGGTAACCTTGAAAGAAATCGCCAAGAGCATGATGGAGGCAAAAAAGTAAGATGAGCCAAAAAGGTGTGGGTCAGGTCTCCGTCTATGGAACATCTCAGTTAATTCCAGTAAAACAGGTATTCCCAAGCCCATTCCAAGTCAGGAAAGAATATGGGAAAATAGAACAGTTAGCCGCGGATATTAAGACTAGAGGTCTTCTGCAGCCAATTCTTGTAAGACCAGTGAAGGAAGGCTATGAGGTGGTTCACGGACATAGGAGAAGATTGGCCATAAATAGCCTAGGCTTGGAATATATCAAAGCTTTTGTAAAGGAAATGAGCAATATCGAGGCCATCATAATACAGGGCTGCGAGAACATACATAGGAAGAATTATGACGCCATCGAGGAGGCGACACTTTACTCGAATTACCAGGAATACATGCTTAAGGAGGAAGACAAACGGGTTGGTGCAAAGGACATAGCTGAGGTTTTCACATCAACCACATCTAATGTCAATGATAAGATGGGGCTTCTAGACCTACCCGTATCAGTCCAAGTCAAGATAATAGAGGGTAAGATTCCAGTTCGTAAGGCTCTGAGACTTGTAACTTTAACGAGGAAAGAGGGTACCGACGCGTCGGGACCCTTGAGAACAACGCCAGGAATTATGCAAAGAACGAGAACTGATGAGTTTTTTCCGCAAATCGAACGGATTGTGAGAGAAATCGAGAAAGGCACGACAGGTGGATTGAGAACTAACGGTGGCGTCTCAAAAGTTGTCACCTTTTTAAAAGAAGGTGAAACAATTGATAAGGCCCTCGAAGGTGCGAAGCTTCGCGAGTCGATAGATATAGCAAAGAAAAGAGCTGAGGAAGGGAAAACTCCAGACGAAATAATCGCCGAGATAATAAAGTCTCAGCAAGATCCAGAGGTCGTTATTGCGGCCACTATAAATCTCAACATAGAAAATATCAGGAAGATGCTTACATCGGGTATGATTAAGTGCCCATATTGCGGTGAAAACGATTTAGAATGGTCATGCCAGCACGAGAGGTTAGTTTTGAATGAGTAGACATATCAAGCTAGTGGCTATGACAAATGACGCTCTAGGTCTCGCTGCTGGAAACTTCATTTTTCCAATATACGAATGGGAAGCGGTATCTCAAAGCACTCAATCTGTATCCAGCTTAATGCGCAATACTACCTGGCAATTAAGAGTGAGGAGCATGACTGAACTTGTTGGATTGAACCCTGAAGAAGTCTATACTTCTCTTCCTGAGAGACTTTCTGGTCTACCTCAGGGTTACTCTTGGAAAATCACTAGTATAAAATGCCTTTTTGAGGGGGAAGAGGCTCTTCATTTACTTGAATTTGAAAGAGATACCGTGCATACAAGCTTCTCAACCGAAGATAGATACCAGGGCTACATAACCAGGAGATTAAGACAGGTATGGGACCTATGCGAAATACACTATGAAAAAGTTGAAGGAATCGAAATAAAATCACGCAGACCGAGCATCCTCGTACTTGAAAAAATAGATGGCAGTGAAGAACTTGCCTCGGACATAGACTTTCTATTAATAATAATGTCACAGCTACGGTCAGACGCGAACCCTCTGAGTAAAGAGATGTACGAAATAGTCTGGAAAAGCGAGGAAAAAACAGGGGCATGGGAGTACTCAAGATATGAATAATATTAGGAAGATCATTAAAGTGTCAGGACTTGATGAGTATCAGAAAAAACGACAAAAGGAGCTTGTGGAGGGAGCAATTAGAGGAATAGTTCCATACAATGATAACTATCATGGATATATCATTGAATATGATATAAGTACCAAGCAGTTTAATGCTAGAGATCCATCAATTCCAGAGGATGCATGGGAATCTATAGAAATAGAACAATCTAAAGGAGACCCGTTGGCTCGATCATCACGACCAGGAGAACCACACGCCCCACTAGTATGTTCTAGTAATAATTATGATAATCTAATTAAGAAACTAGACAAGATCATAGACGAGCGTGACAAAACTTGGAAGAAAGCATTTACTCGGTTTGATATACTTGTATTGCCAGAAATACTACTATCCCGTTATGGCTATTTATCCCCTAGACATAAAGGAGAGACATACATTCCGCTCAAAGGCAGTGTCACGTCCTTTAGAGAAGAGGGATCGTGGACAATGCGGCTGTGGGTTTCATTTGAGGATAGTAAAGGTAACATAAAAAGAACAAACGATACTCTCAAAAAATTTATCTTCGATACACCTGTGAACAATAAAATAATCAGTGATCTCCAAGTACTAAATAGTAATTATATAAAAGTATGGGACGAACTACGACAATTAGAAGAGAAAAAACGGAAGATGGAGAGGGAAGCTGGAGAGCTTGTACAAAGTTTCGTAAATCCAACTAGGAACGATGTGCTCAGATTAGGCGGTCTCATATGAACACGCGCGCAGTAAGTTTTAAGCGGTGATGCACTCCATAGAATGGTGCGTGGGGGGGGTCATAGATGGAGAAGGTTTACAACAAGGCCTATGGCGGTTATAGCTATGAGATAATTGATGAGGAAGCCTATGAGAAGTATTGGTGGGGTAGGAAACCTTCATCTAAAGAGGCCCTTGAGGAATGGCTTTTTGATCCTCATAAAACTCAACATCAAATGATGAAGGAGCATGGGAAAAAAAATATCGGATGGAATATACGGGAGATGATAAAGCAGGGGATTATCAGGCGGTTCCAGAGGAAGGACGATGATGAATCCCTAAAGTCTAGATATAAGAAGAGAAGAAGTGATGTGGACATCTACGCGGAGATTCTCTATCTGGCCAATGAGGGG
>Ga0209976_10000663_pt1 | contig 21724 bp, 22 predicted proteins | sample SumtaG_FD_182806 | JGI IMG/M metagenome (GOLD analysis project Ga0209976, IMG submission 182806) | Deep subsurface microbial communities from Indian Ocean to uncover new lineages of life (NeLLi) - Sumatra_00157 metaG (SPAdes) (version 2) | ecosystem: Environmental > Aquatic > Marine > Oceanic >...
GAATTATCCCGATTTAATAGTAAAAGTGGGAGGATACAACGCAAATTTTACCGATCTAGGCATTGCTATCCAAAATGATATAATTAATCGTTTAGAAATTAACTTATAATAGACTGGACCAAAACCTTTAATAAGGATATAGATTCTAATTTTATCCTTCAAACATTACCTTTTTTTTAATTATTTTCCTCAACATTACTGATAACGAGGATTTAGATTTCCCTAATTGATTTGCCAATTCTTCTAAAGAAATTTTCCTCGGAACTTCAAAAAATCCTGACTTTATTGCCCGTTCCAGAACTTCAGATTCTCCCAAGCTTAATTTATACTTCTCATCGGTAATTTCGTATGGAGCATTACCTATCCTAAGTAATTCATAATTAATCTGCCTTTCATCAAATAGAGTTAATAATTCATCTATACGTTTGCGAGTGGAAATTAACCTCCAATAAGCATAACCATCTCTTACGTTAACCGGAAAATTAACAAGTACCCCGCATCTAATTATCCCGTATAACAAATAAGGATCTTTTGTTTTCACATTAAATTTAACTCTATGTTCTTCCTTTTCTAATAAGCTAAATTCAAACACGGATGGATGATTCTTAATTTCCTCTATAATCTCATCAATCTTGTAATGTTTTATTTCAATTAATGCATTTCCAATTGATTTTTCTATGTCATATGGTAAAAAATGAGAAATTTCCATCTGCAAATCTTCATAATTGTTAAAGATCTGAGATATCCATATTTTATCCGGAAATTTAATTTTTACTCGTGCTAATGAAGGTTTCTCAAAGGTCATATTAAGGAAAAAAACTATTTTAATTTTTAATTTTTATCTTATTTTTGTTTAAAATAACTCTTATTATGGAAATTAACAAAAAATTACATTTTAAAATACACTTGAGTCTCATTATATTATTGTTTTGGATCTAATCTAAATTTCATGTTATCTTCGCCCAAAACAATCTCTCCATTAAATACATCGCTGACGCCTTTCAAATACGTTTTCTCTGCCAGTTTATTTGGCAATGGAGGTACAATATGGACATATACAATTTTTTTTACATCGGCTTCTTTAGCTAATTCAGCAGCTACAACAGGTTCCATGTGATATTCTTGGATGTCTGTCAAGATTTTTACTAATCTAGAAAGCTTGCGTGTTTGTGCCCCAGCAATCACAGGTTTCAACATATCATAAGAAATAGCCTCACTAAAGAGAATATCTGCATTCCTGCAATGTTTAACGAGATTCTCAGTTTTTATTGTATCACCAGTTATTGCAACAATATTTCCTTTAAATTCTATGCGATATCCTAAGGCAGGTTTTACTGGAGAATGATCCACTTCAAATGCGTAAACTTTTAGTTCATTTCTATCAAAAACTAATTCCCTCTCATTAGAATCTTGTATTAAAATGGTTTTACTTATAGGTGTGGCCGCTTCAAGTGTAACAACCTCTTTACCGTGATGGGTATATCTATAATCCTTATCAAGCTCATAGGCCATAATAAATCCATTCACAACTTTTTCTATACCCTCAGGGCCATATATTTCTAATGCTTTTTTTCTTCCGTTAGCCCAAGATAATACATTAGCTTCACCCAGATCTCCAATATGATCTGAATGAAAGTGAGTGAGAAAAATCGCACTTAAATGCGCAGCTGGAAGTCTCAACACGTCAAGATTTCGATATGAACCTGGTCCAACATCAACAAGAATGAATTCTCCGTTTGCTATAACAGCAATACTCGGAGCGACTCTTGATTTATTGTTTATTGGTCCCCCGCTACCCAATAGAAAGATATGTAGTCTACCATCCCTCAGTATTTTATCTGAACTCATCATAACTCTTAACTCACCAATTATATATTCATTCCACTTTTCCGTACTTTAATATGGTAAAAATTTTTCATTTAATTTTATAATTAAATAAATATTATTAACAGAATTAAGAGTTTTCTAACTTTGAATCAAGTTTCCTAATTCGTACTGGTAAATGTAAAATATTTAATCTTCAATCCAGATTAGTTTTATTTTCGATAGCTTTAATTCTAAAAAAAACATAAGAATGATTATGAGTGAAGATGAAAATTTCCTTTTAGGTATATGCGGGAGTCCAAGAAATCAAGGAACTGAATATGCTATTCATTATGCTTTAAATTTTGCTTCAGAAAAATTCGGTTTTAAAACAGAATTCTGGACTGTAAGAGCGAAAGAAATTAAATTTTGCATAAACTGTGATTATTGTATTCGAGAAAAAAAGGGATGTGTTCATAAAGATGATTTACAAGACTTATATTCTAAAATGGAAAAATCTAAATTTCTACTTTTTGGAACTCCAGTATTTCAGGGCAATTTATCAGGACAGTTAAAAACTGTTATGGATAGGATGCGTGCGCTAGTAGCAAAGAATCCAATAGTATTTAAGAACAAAATTGGTATGGCGTTAGCAGTTGGAGGTGATCGAAGTGGGGGTCAAGAAATTGCTATTAGGTCTATATTAGATTTCTTTCAACAAAACCATGTTATACCTGTCTCCGGAGGTGCTTTCGGAGCAAATTTAGGTGCTAGTTTATGGAGCAATGATCGAGGTAAGGAGGGCGTTGAAAATGATGATGAAGGTCTAAGAACAATTAGAAAAGTAATAAAAAGATTAGCAGAATTTAAAAAGTAAATAAAGAAATAAGAAATTAATTATGTAATAGCAAAAATAAAAAAGAATGAATCTCGCGCAACTAACTTTATCCTACAATGTAGTGCAACGATATAAATCCTTTGGTTTATTCCTACATGCAATCATTATCGTTGCACCTATTAATATAATCCAAATAGAGGGGGAGAAAATCCTCGTATTCTTCAATTGTTTCATAGGCAATCTCATACGCTCGATCTTCGTTTTTAATATAGAGAAATTTTCCCTTTAACACTTCAATTTGTATGTAAATAGGAAGTAGATTAAAAATTTGGATATCTAGTTTATCATTAAACATTTTTAATAAATCTAAACGGATTTTAGCAAGATTCTTTTCATTATCTTGAATATAGATGCATATATCAACATCACTATCATCAAAATGGTAATCGGATAAATAAGACCCAAATAAAACTATAAAATCTATTTTGGAAAGTAGCTTGTTTTTTTTATTCCTTCCAAAAACTTTTCTATTAAACTTTCAATCTCATCTTTCATTATCATTTATTATTTTAATAATAATATAAAATCATCGATATTAAGCAAGGTTTTAGCCTGTTTTGTTTTTTGTACTTGTTTTTTTAAAGGCGTAATCATCTGTTTTTAATATAATTGAAAATATCACTAAATAATTTTTTTCCACTATAATCAATTTTATATAAGTTGATATCGTAACTTTATAAAAATTTAAATCCACAAAAATATGTATTGCAAATAAAAAAAGTGAGTTAATCATGTCCGAAAAGATATGGCCAAAACTTATTCGACAAATTCAAAAGGCAGGAGGAGAAGCAATCCCTTTCCATCCCACTCTTGTTGAAATATTACAAACTTTAATAACCGAGGAACAAGCAAAATTTCTTCTGGTATTTAGGAAACCCAAGCTTACTATTGATCAAATAAAACAAAAATCAGACTTGGATAGTAAAGAATTAGAAAAAATGCTAAAGGATCTAATGTATGAGGGTTTTATTACTGCATTACCCAATGAAAACACCGGTATCATTGAATATAACCTTAATCCCTTTGTAGGGACTTATGCGGGAATATTCGAGCGTTCGTTTTATCGCGGTGGTACGAGTGAAAAGGAAAGAAAGTTAGCAAATTTATACGAGAAATTATTTGGAGAGTTAAAGCAAGTGGTTCAAAAAAATTATGATACATTCGTATCCGATTTCAAGAATCAAAAACCTAGTACTCGTATAGTCCCTGTTGAGGAACACGTTGACGTAAACCAACAAACTATCTTACCATTTGAAGAAACAACTAAAATAGTAGAAAAATACGATACTTATGCTGTTGGAACTTGCTATTGCAGACATAAGCAGAAACTTGTTGGGAACCCTTGTAAAATGGAGGCTTCGGGTGGCGATTGCTTATTATTAGGCAAACATGGCAAATTCCTAATAGAACACGAATTTGCTAAGCCTATTTCTAAAGATGAGGCGTTAAAAATGCTCAATGAAGCTGAAGAAAATGGATTTGTTCACACTACATATCACGATATGGACGATCCCGAATATAACGAATTTTCTATTTGCAGTTGTTGTAAATGTTGTTGTGGCAATTTAGAATTGTATCATCGCGGATTAGTGCCAATAAACACATTAACTTCCTATTTAGCAAAAGTAGATGAAGGTACTTGCATAGGGTGCGGTACTTGTGTCGAAAAATGCCCGATGGAAGCAATTGGTTTAGAAGATACTCTTGCCGTTGTAAACGAAGAAAGATGTATTGGATGCGGTATATGTGCCCACCACTGCCCCGAAAAAGCAATGAAATTAAATAGAACAGGTCTTAGAAATGTTTTTGTTCCACCACCAAGACAAGTAGAGGGACAACCCTAGAAATTCTTTTTTTTAATTTATTTTGATTACTTCTTTATCTTCAACTTTTTAAAATTTAAAAATTAAAAGTACTATCCTCTATAAAAAAAGAAAATAAAAATAATTATTTCTTCTTCATCTTAAATAAGTCCTTAAACAGTTTATGGGCTTCTTTCTTTCTTAGTCCAGAGATGCCCCATAATTTGTTGAAGATATATTTACCCTTGTACATTACAACCGGTGTATTAACGACACATCCCTCTGCGTCACAGAACATTCCAACGAAGTTTGAATCGTGAAGTAATTGTTGGACAAATTCCTCATCATCAATATCCTTTTCAACGTAAGGAAGTTCGTTCTCCTTCATCCATTCCTTAAGTTCGATACAACGATGGCAATCAGACTTTGTAATGATAATAGGTAGTTGAATATTACTCATATATAAAAAATAGCTAAAAGCAGTAAAAAACTTTTATTTTCTAAATTATAAATGAATTCAATTCAAGTTATTATGAATGAAAATTAATTCACTTTATTTATTTATGTTACATTAATAATTAAATCATGTGCCGAACGAGCCATCTTAGAGCTTTCATTATCATATCATTGTCTTTTAAAACATTTATTGGAAAGTATTTAATTTTCATGCCACATTCGTGTAGCTCTTTCAAATTAAACATATTATATACATAATCCGAATCAAATTCTTCTTTATCATCAAATTTATTTCCAATTATTAATATAGGTACTCTTTGATTCTCAATTTCTTTGCATTTATTTACGATTTTTTGGAATTTTTCTTTGGTACCAGCAACAGAATTTTTATCGCTAGCATTAAGCATTAATATAAAAGCTTGTGCATTTTTTATGCAACCTCCATAATTTTTACATCGATCACATTCAAAATCTCGTTCAATGCAATCATAGGTTAAGATTGCGAGATTATCTATTACAATTTCATATATCATTGTTGGTAAATCATTATTTATCTGATTGTGGAATTGAATATCCTCCACATTTTTCAAAAAAGCCGTTTTGCCGGCATATCTCTCACCAAGTATAAATATTTTTTTTGTTATTTTTTTTTTCCTTAGTGGAGATTCAATTTCGAACTTAGGTGAAAGTTCCTTAAAATATTTTTTGTACAATTTTAGAAATTCATTCTTGAATTTTTCAGAGCCTATTTCAAGAATAGTTCCATTTAAACCAGATTTATTCTTATCGTGCATTATTTCCGGAAGTTCTTTTAGTTTTTTTAGTTCTTCGGCATAACTTTCAAGGATGGGCTTTTTGCTCTCTAAATATTTAAAAACATCAACTATTTCATTTCGAAAATAAGCAGCTCTTATCAAGTATGAAATCATAAGAAGTTCCTCACCGCCCCTTGCATATTCAGAAGGAATATTGAATATATGATTAACGGTCTGATATTTCCGAAACGCGAAGATAAAACTTCCGGGCTCATCATTAAATTCAAGGATTCTATTTAAATTTGGATGGTCAATGTCGCTCAAAGGTTCCTGACAATAAAATTGATTTGGACCTATTATCTGATCAAAATAAGAGATACAGAGTGTCTCTTCTTTTGGATAAGACTTGGCTTCAGTGTTGTTATTATTTTTTATAGACATATCCACTTTCCTAAAAGAACTAAAATAAACCTAAAATTAATAAGAATATAAAAGAACTAAGTTAAAAATTGTGGTAAATTAAAATATTAAAAACTCTACTAATTATCTTTTAGAATTTCTTTATAAAACAACAAAATTCTATAATTTATAAACAATAAGTTCTAATTTTTAAAGGCTCTTTTTTCTATTAAGATGGATTGGGAAACTAAAAACGTGGAATTTAACAAAACTATAAAGAAACTATTTCATGGAAGAACTACCATGGAGAAGGCCGCAGCAGCTAATCACTTAGGTTACTTGAAAGATAAAAGAGCAACTAATTCTTTGGCTAAAGTCCTAAAATCGGAAAAAGATCCCATAGTTATAAATCGAATTATTGAAGCTATGGGTGAGATTCAAGATGTTAGGGCAACAAAGCTGATTGTGGATGTTTTAAAAAAAGAGTTGGAATTACCAGAAGATCAGCAAGATAAACAAAGAATATTTTTAATTATCGAAAGTTTAATGAAAATTGGAGATAAAAGAGCACTTGAACACTTAGGCATTTTACTAGACTCCTGCGATAATGAGATTCGAAACTTAACCATGGAAGCTTTTGAATGCATAGATCCAGAATGGAAAATTAATATTAAAAAACTCTAAATATTTGATTTAACAAATTAAATTAATAGAAATCTTAATTCAAAAAATTTGATTTTTATGACTACAAAAGAATTAATAGATAACTTAGCAGTTCAAGTTGAGGGAGAAAATGCAAAAAGAGAAATAGTAATTTTCACGCTTAGTACTTGTATGTGGTGCAAGAAATGCAAAGCTTGGTTGAACGGTCGTAATATAAAATATCGATATGTAGATCTGGATAAAATTCTAATGCCTCAAAAATCCGAAATATTAGATTTCTTGAGAAATAATTACCAAAATCGAATTTCATATCCGTTCATGGTGTGCGACGAGAAAGATTTTGTAGTGGGATATGATCCGAATAAATATGAAGAATTAATGGCACAAGGAGGGGCTGCATAATGGACATGAAAACGAAGGAGGGAATGCTTCAGTATTGTAAACAAGTAGCTGAAACAAATGGCTGGATTTTGAATAAAGACCAAAACACGTTGGATGATTTAATTGATGGGCTCGTCGATAATAAATTAAATTTGGGATATCAATCATGTCCCTGTCGTTTGGCCTGCGGTAAACGAGAATTGGACAGAGATTTAATTTGTCCATGTGATTATGCTCAAAAAGATGTTCCCGAGCTTGGAGCTTGTTATTGTAATTTATATATGCGACAAGATTATTACAGTAGTATTGGAAAAGAATACGTACTTGTACCTGAGAGACGCCCCCTTGAAAAAGAGAATGCTGCCTTAGAATACATTAATGCTCAGATGTAATGATTCACTACTTTTAATTACTTTTTATTTTTCATTTTTTGTCATCTTAGGAAGCGATATTTCGGTTCAATGATTAAATTTTTGAAATATTACTAAGGAAGATAGCCGGAGATTATTGTTAAAAATATAATCTCATTCATTAGGGAGTATTAAACTTTCTTTGAAATTTAACAATTACATTGGTTATCATGATTTAAAAAATACAGAATTAGAGTATTAGATGAGTATAATATTTTATAAAGCTAATTTTTATTTATGGGATTATCATAATTTATATTATGCCAGAAAAAGAATTGACTGAAGACAAATTAGAAAAAGAAATGGATAAAGCCTTTAAAGAGGGTGAGGCTAAACGAGATCACTGTGGCACAGCCTTACCATCTAGTAAAGAAGTCGGGATTCAAAGAACAGATGTAAAATTAAAAGAAGAGAAAGATTAATAACATCTTATTTTTTTTTTTAAGTATATTATTTTTAAACACACTGTTTATATAATCAAGGTGCTTTTTATGGGAGGTTATTTAAAATACCCTAATGATAGAAAAAAATATCCAACAGAGGAAGTTGATTCTCAACATTTTTATAGCGATAATGAAGTTAAGGAAATGGTCAATAACCTTGATAAAATAGAATTTACTCAGGATGATTACTTAAAAGTATATAATTGTGTTGATTGTGGACTCTGTGAAACTGAAATGGAACGCATTAAATTAAAGGAAAGATTTCTTTCTCAAGGCTTCACTCTTGAAGGTTTGGAAGAGATGCGCGAATGTTTCAGAAATTTTCGAACACCTTATCCAACAAATAAAATGAGAATAAAAATTCCTGATGGAATTCCAAAAGAGTCTGATACACTTTATTTCATGGGTTGTCTTTCAACTATCAGGATTCCCCGTTATACTGAGCATTCTCTACAGTATCTCTTAAACCAAGGCATTGATTTCACTATATTAGACATAGAAATTTGTTGTGGGTGGCCGTGGTTTGCATCGGGATCTATGGAAGAATTTGAAATTTGCAAAAAAGAGAACATTGAAATTTTTAAAAAGTATAAAAAGGTTATCTGTCTCTGTCCTGCTTGCTATTTTCTTTTCAATAAATTTTATAAACCTGAGATGGATACGGATACCCATTTTGTTTATGTTATAGATTATCTAAAACCATCAGATTCTAAAAAATCCGGAATAGTTGAACTTCAGCATCTCTGTCAATTAATTAATCGAGGAAGAGATGATGTTTCTGAATTTGTTGATAAGATTTTAAAAGAAAGTGGATATAAAGTAGCAGATGTTCCGCATTGGTGTTGTGGAGGTGGTTTGGGTTATATGCATCGGACAGATATTATTGAGGCCGTTGCTAGAAAGCGAATGGAAGATTTTGACAGAGATGATGTAGATTTTGCCACAACTTATTGCCCAAGCTGCTGGTGGGTATTACGTAGATTTAGTAAGCAATGCAAAATTCATCCTAAAGCTAAAGATATATTTGAATTGCTCCTATGAATGAGTCCAAACAAGAAGATTATTATTGTCCTTGCAGGGAAGCAGATCCCGATCATTTTATTACTAATGAAGAAGTCAAAACGTAGTAATTCTCATACAAACCCACCATTGGTTTTGGTCTTGTAGTTTTAATGATTTTCATTGGTTTCTTACAATAATTACAAGTTGGATGTTGAGGAAAGTCTATATTTTTTGTCGTTCCTTTATAGCGAGGTAAATTTCTTGATAGAGACACTGGCATATATATATATTACTTTATTTTTCGTAAATTTAAACTTAGCGGTGGCTAAAATCTAACTTCTTTTTGTCGGAGATAATTCAAAGAAATTAAGAAAAAAAATAAAATAAACAGCTATATCACTACATATTGTCCTGATGCTTACTGGATTTTAAAAGTTTATGGATGAAAAAAGAAAATTCCTTTCAAACTAAAAGATACATGTGATTTACTCCTTTAAGCTATATAACTCTTCTTCTTTATAGTAATTCTTTTATTAATTTTGGAACATCCCAGGGTAAATCTGCAATTAACGCGCCAGCATCCCTCAGAGCCTTAATTTTACCAGCTGCTGTGCCAAAATCTCCAGAAATAATTGCTCCCGCATGTCCCATTCTTTTACCTTCTGGAGCACTTTTTCCAGCAATATATGCTATAACTGGTTTTGATACATTTTTTTGAATAAAATCAGCTGTTTTTTCCTCCTCATCACTCCCAATTTCTCCAATTAAAACAATGATTTTTGTATTGGAATCATTTGAATAATATTCTACGGCCTCAATCATTGTTTTACCACGCACAAGATCTCCTCCAATACCAATATACGCTGAAACTCCTATTCCTGCATTTCCTATTGCTTTAGTAATTTCATAGGACAGTGTGCCACTTTTTGAAATTACAGCAACATTTCCACAATGGCACATATCGCTAGGCATAATTCCTAACTTAATTTTATCCGGGATTAATATTCCAGGACAGTTAGGACCGATTAAGTGAAGATTTTTTTCTTTTGCTTGGTCTACAAGCCGAAGCATATCAAAAACAGGGATATTCTCTGTTATGATACAAGTGATATTTATTCCTGCGTTTAAACTTTCTGTGACAGCCTCATATGCAAATTTAGCGGGGACAAATACAATACTAGCATCAATTTCATGATCTCTGCTCGCTTCAGTCACAGTATTATAAACTGGCACGTTGTGAATTTTTTGTCCACCTTTTCCAGGTGTAATGCCCGCAACGATGTTAGTACCATAATCAAGCATCAAATTAGTATGAAAACTCCCTTGGTTTCCCGTAATGCCTTGAACCATAACTTTTGAATTTTTCTCAATATACATTTTTAATACCTTTTTATTTTTATTCATTTAAAACTGCTTCAACTTTTCTTAATGCTTCTATAATGTCTTGAAAGGCGTTTATCCCAGCTTCTTTGAGTACATCAATTCCTTCTTTCTCATTTGTTCCAGTTAATCTAATTACCATTGGTGGAGCATTATTGAAATCTTTTAATACTTGAAGTATTGCTTCAGCGACGATATCACACCTAGTAATACCTCCAAAAATATTTATTAGGACGCATTTAGGATTTAGTTTAAAGATTAATTCAAGAGCTTTATATATTCGTTCCTTACTTGCCCCTCCCCCAACATCTAAAAAATTTGCTGGTTTTAGTCCTAATTTTGATAATACATCTAAAAGAGCCATAGTAAGTCCAGCACCATTCGCCAGGATTCCAATATCACCATCTAGTTCAACAAATGAAAATCCTGCTTTTTTGGCTAATTTTTCTAATTCAGTAAATTTTCTTTCTTGTAGTTGTTTAGTAAATGTTTGTCGAAAAGCTGCGTCATCATCCAAAATTATTTTACCATCAACAGCAATAAAACCCACTGGGGTAAGAACTAATGGATTTATCTCAACTAAAGTTGCTTCAGTTCCTTTTGTTATATTCCATAATTCTATGAAGATTTCTTTAGCTGAATTTAAGAGTTGATCTTTTAAGCCTAATTGCTTGGCTACATTGATAGCAATTTCTTCAGTTAATCCTTCCCTAAGTGAGAATGGTTGTTTAATTATTGCTTTAGGATTAGTAGATGCGACCTTTTCTATGTCGACTCCTCCTTCTTTACTAGCTATTAAATAAAACTGCCTACTAGAAGCTTCCAGAGCGATTGAACAATAATATTCATGTTGAATATTTGCCAATTCTTCAATTAAAATGGCTTCTACACAAAAACCTCTAACTTCTATTTTAAAGAATTCTTTACATAGAGAAAATGCTTCTTCTTTATTTTGAGCAATCTTAATTAATCCTGCTTTCTTTCTACTCCCAATAGCAATTTGAGATTTAATAATAGCCGGATATTTGAATTTTTTAACTTTTTGCTCAATATTATCCTTTTTATTAATTATAATATTATCAGCAAGTGGAATACCAAATTGAGCAAACAGTTCCTTGCTTTCATATTCAAGTAAGCGAATTTTTTACGCCTCTTTGGTTCATTTAAAAAATAAAATCTATTTTTATTAATTAAACTTTCAATATTAAGACTTTCTGTTAAAATTTCTTAGATTTATCTTATTATGGGAGTTTTTATAAAAAGTAATATAGAGAGTTATTTTCCATCGATAATTTAGGTTAGGGCAGAAAGATTCATAAGTCATTTGAGAATTACTAAATATAAAATAGTTTTTTTTGTTTAATAGAGTCAAGATCTTAACTCTGATTAAAAAAACAATATATTAGTGATTATATCTTGAGTAAAAAATTTCGGAAAGAAAAAGATATTTTAGGTGATTTAGAAATTCCCAATAATGTTTATTGGGGAATCAATACTCAAAGAGCATTGCAAAATTTCCAAATTAGCGATAAAAGATTTCCACAAATTTTTATTACTTCTCTAGCTGAGGTTAAAAACGCTTGCTTAATAGCAAATATCGAGCTTGGATTAATTGAATCAGATATTGGAGAGGCTGTACTTCAAGCATTAAAGGAAATTTTAGAAGATGGAAAACATTATGATCAATTTCCAGTAGATGTGTTCCAAACTGGTTCAGGTACTCAAACGAATATGAATATGAATGAAGTATTAGCGAATAGAGCGAATGAGATATTAGGATTTCCTTTAGGTAAAAAACATCCTATTCACCCAAATGACCATATAAATAAGTGTCAATCTTCGAATGATGTTATCCCCACAGCTATGCATGTCTCAATTCTTCATATGTTAGTGAATAATTTATTACCAGCATTAGATAAAATAATTTTATCTTTGAATGAAAAGGCTAAGAATTTTAAGAGTATTATTAAAGTAGGGCGAACTCATTTACAAGATGCTGTTCCAATTCCGCTTGGCTTGGAATTTGAGGTCTATATGAAGCAAATAAAAACTCAGAAATATAGGCTTGAACAAGATTTTAAAGAAATATGTTTTGTTCCTTTGGGTGGTACGGCACTTGGTACAGGAATTAATGCTCATAAAGAATTTCCTTCGAAAGCAGTAGAAAAACTTTCTGATATTACAGGATTTTCTATTCAATTAAATCCAACTAAGGCAGAAGGAATTGCATCTCATAGTGCATTAGTCAATTTAAGCGGAAATTTACGCGTTTTAGCGTTAGCCTTGATGAAGATGGCAAATGATATTCGTTGGATGGCAAGTGGTCCCAGAGCAGGCCTATCTGAATTAAAATTACCTCAAAACGAGCCGGGATCCTCAATAATGCCAGGAAAAGTCAATCCTACGCAATCAGAAGCGCTTATTCAAGTATGTTTACAAGTATTAGGAAATGATTTTACAATATCCCTAGCTGAGGGATATGGAAGTGTTTTAGATCTAAATGTCTGTAAACCTGTTTTAATTGTTAATCTTATTGAGTCAATAAAATTATTAACTAATGGAATTAATTCTTTTATGGATAAATGCTTAAAAGAATTAAAAGCAAATATAGAGCAGATTAATTCCCAGTTGGAAAAGATGTTAATGATTGTTACCAACTTAAACCCGATAATTGGATATGATAAGGCGTCAGAAATAGCTCAAAGGGCTTATAAAGAGAATAAGACAATAAAAGAAGTAATAAAAGAGTTAAATATTAAAATAGATGGGGATCTCGATAAGCTACTTGATCCTAAAAAAATGGTATAATTAAGTGATTTTTAATGACTTCCGTAGCAAGAAAACTATTAGAAAAACATATGGTTGAAGGCAAATTTAAAGTAGGAGAAGAGATAGGAATAAAAATAGATAATACTCTCACTCAAGACGCAACTGGTACGATGGCTTATTTACAATTCGAAGCGATGAAATTAAATAAGATTAAGACCGAATTATCCGTTTCATTTATAGACCACAATACTCTCCAAACGGATTTTAAAAATGCGGATGATCATCGTTATTTACAATCAGTTGCAGCTAAATATGGGATTAAATTTTCGAAACCAGGTAATGGTATCTGCCATCAAGTGTATCTTGAGAGATTTGCTCAACCAGGAAAAACTTTATTAGGCTCAGATTCTCATACTCCTACTGCTGGGGGGATGGGAATGATTGCGATTGGTGCAGGTGGTTTAGATGTAGCTATAGTTATGGCAGGGGGAGCTTTTTACTTAAAAGTACCTGAAATAATAGGAATTAAGCTGGTAGGCTCTCCTCCAGATTTCATTTCAGCAAAGGATATTATTTTAGAAATTTTACGACGAATTAGTGTGAAAGGTGGTGTTGGAAAAATACTTGAGTACTTTGGACCTGGTTTAAAATCGCTTTCTATCACTGAAAGAGCCACAATTTCTAATATGGGTGCCGAAACAGGCGCGACAACTTCAATTTTTCCTTCTGATCAGAAAACGAGAGAATTTTTAAGGTTAGAAGAAAGAGAAAATCAATGGATTGAACTTCCAGAAGGAAAAGAAAAAGATTTTAATGAAGTTATTGAAATTGATCTTTCCATTCTCGAGCCTTTAGTTGCTAAACCTCATTCACCAGATAATGTTGTACCTATTTCTGAAGTGGAGGGAATAAAGATTGATCAAGTTGCGATTGGTTCCTGTACTAATAGTTCATTGAAAGATATGTTAATGATTGCTGCTTTATTAGAGGGAAAAAAAATTTATAGAGATATTGCTTTAGGAATATCTCCTGGCTCAAGACAAGTTATGATTGAGCTAGCTAAGAATGGAGGATTAGCTAATATTATATCAGCGGGAGCTAGAATTCTTGAATCTGCGTGCGGACCATGTTTAGGGATGGGATTTGCTCCAAAAACTAATGCAGTCTGTGTTCGAACATTCAATAGAAATTTTTATGGCAGATCCGGCACAAAAAATGCTGAGATTTATTTAACAAGCCCAGAGACAGCAATAGCAACGGCAATATTTGGTAAAATTACAGATCCAAGAAAATTAGGACAATATCCCAGTATTACTTTACCAGATAAAATAGAAATAGACGATTCTATGATTATTGATCCTCTTGAAGATTCTAATTTAGTTCAAATTATTCGGGGGCCTAATATTGTACCTCTACCTGAATTTGAACTTTTACCAGAAAATTTAAGAATAAAAGTACTCATTAAAGTGGAAAATAACATAACAACAGATCATATTATACCTGCAGGAGCGAAAATCTTACCCTTTAGATCTAATCTACCCAAAATAAGTGAATTTGTGTTTGAACAGGTCGATCCCTCGTTTCCTACAAGAGCTTTAGAAATTAAGAAGCAAGGAGGAGGTGCAATAATCGGGGGTGAGAATTATGGACAAGGATCTAGTAGAGAACATGCAGCATTAGCTCCTATGTACTTAGGAATTAAAATAGTAATCACTAAATCTTTTGCAAGAATCCATCGTGATAATCTGATCAATTTTGGTATTCTTCCTCTAAAATTTATCGATTTAAATGACTATAGTAAATTAAATACTAATGATATTTTAGAAATTACAGGGATTCGAGAATTATTAATGAATAACACTAAGCCGATAAAAGTACAAAACGTAACAAATGATTTTGCTTTCGATCTTTCTCATGATCTTTCTAAACGAGAAAGAGATATAATTTTAGCTGGAGGAAAATTGAATTATACTAAAAATTCAGTTAAATAATAAGGATTCTCATTATCAATATTAAATTTTTATAGATTATTAGGCTTAATCTTATATTTTTTATTATTAATAATTTTAATAAATAATGATAACTATTTTGGAATGATCATTATGAATGAAATCGATGAATTTTCAATAATGAGGGAAGGTTTAGATTATAAATTTTTTTCAGAGGGAAAATGGCAAAAATCTAAATCAGGAAAAGTTATCCCCATTAGAAATGCATACAATAATAAATTAGTCGGTAATATACAAGCATGTACAAAAGAAGAGGCAGATCAAATAATAGAATGTGCTAGGGATAATATTGAATGTTGGGAAGTAATACCTATAAGAGAACGAGCAGAAATTTTACGTAAAGCAGCAAAATTAATGATTGAATGGTCTGAACCATTAGGGAATATATTGATGAAGGAAATTGGAAAACCAATTAAAAGTGCTATATCTGAAATCGCTAGAACAGCAGATATTTTCAATGGTACGGCTGAGGCGGGTTCTCAAATGGCAGGAGAAACGATTATGGGAGATGCTTTTGAGGGATTTACGCGAGAAAAGATCTCTATGACTTATCGGGTGCCTTTAGGAGTTGTTTTATGTATAGGACCTTTTAATTATCCATTCAATTTAACTGGCTCGAAAATTGCTCCCGCATTGATAGCAGGAAATACAATCGTTATGAAACCACCAACGCAAGGAGCGATTACACCATTACATTTTGGCATAATCTTAGAAAAAGCAGGTGTTCCACCAGGAGTATTTAATATAATAACAGGTCGAGGATCTGAAATTGGGGATTATTTAACTGGACATCCTAAAATTGATATTATAAGTTTTACTGGATCTTCAGAAACAGGAAAGAATCTTGCTAAAGTTGCTGGAATGAAACCACTTTTATTAGAGCTAGGGGGAAAAGATGCAGCAATAGTACTTGATGATGCAGATTTAACTATAACAGTAAACGCTATTGTTTCAGGGGCTTTCTCTTTTAGTGGACAAAGGTGTACTGCTGTAAAAAGAGTGCTACCTATGCCAGGAATAGCTGATAAATTAGTAGAAAGAGTAACTGAAGAGACTCTTAAATTATTAATAGGAAATCCTGCTGAAAATAAAACCATAGGTCCTTTAATTAGTTCAAAACAATGTGATTATGTACAAGGATTAATAGATGATGCACTGGATAAAGGCGCTATATTAAAATGTGGTAATAAACGTGAGGGAAATATTATATGGCCTACGATCTTGGATCATGTCAAAACTGATATGCGAGTTGCTTGGGAAGAACCTTTTGGTCCTGTCCTTCCATTCATTCGGGTATATAGTGCTGAAGAGGCAATTCAAATCTCTAATAAATCCGAATATGGTTTGCAAGGAATGATTTTCACAGAAAATATTGACCTTGCGCTCAATATTGCCCAAGAATTAGAAGTTGGAACCGTGCAAATCAATGGTAAAAGTGCAAGGGGTCCTGACCATTTCCCTTTTCTGGGCACTAAATCATCGGGATTAGGTACACAGGGCATAAAATATTCAATTGAAGCTATGAGTCGTCCAAAAGTCGTGGTTATGAATCTTACCGAAAAAGGAAGACTGGTTCGAGAATGTGTGTATAAAAAATAAGTCCTAAGGCTAATAATATTTTTATCAAATTTTCTTATAGTTTAGAGTATAAAAGATTTTAATATTAAATTACCTACATTACATTAGGTTAAATCACATAAAGTTGAGTTAAAGATGTCCTATTTAGTACAAAATGAAAAACTTATAAAAAATGAAATGGCAAAATTGAAAGATACAGTCTCTTTAAAGCTATTTACCGATTTTAAAACTCAAGATGATGGATCTAAAATTAGACGCTGTATTGCATGTGATAGTACATTAAATTTGTTAAATACATTAAAAGACCACTCTAACGGAAAGTTAGAGGTGGAGGAATATTCAATTGAAGAAAATCCGGATATGGCAGAAGAGTATAAAGTTGTCAGAATTCCAACAATTCTATTCATAGATGAAAATAACCGAGAAGTCATACGTTATACTGCTGAACCTTCGGGAGCAGAATTAGTACCATTTATTATAAGCTTGCAAAACTTCTCTGGGGTAAGCTCACATTATAAAGATGCAATTATCACTAATCTAAAAAAAATGTCAAAATCGGACATTAAGCTTTTTATAACTCACACATGTCCTTATTGTCCTCAAGTAGTGCCTATTGCAAATCTATTTGCTACACTTTCAAAAGGAAAGATTAAGGTTGATATAATTGATATTAATGCTAACCAAGATGTAGCAATGAAGTATCAAATTCAAGGAGTTCCACATACCATGATAAATGAAAAGGAACATATTTACGGAATGTTTACCCCACAAGATTTATTAGAAAAATTAACCAAAGGCAAACGTGATTTAGATGGAATGTATGCCTAAAATAATTAATAGGTGATAAAAATCTCTTCAGATGATAGATATAAGAAGATTATTAAGGAACAAATGGCAAAATTGACTAAACCTGTTAATCTCAAAGTATTCACTTCTCAAAGAACTGAAGCTAATGGTAGTAAGATAAGAGCATGTATGGATTGTGGCCAATTCATGTCTCTATTAAGAATCTATGAAGGAAATTCAAATGGGAAATTGACAATCGAAGAATTATCTATTGATGATAATCCTGAATTTGCAAAAAGATATGATATTCAGAGAGTTCCCACGGTTCTATTTATCGACGATAAAGGTAGGGAAGTGATTAGATATTTAGCTGCCCCTCAGGCTGGTGAAATACAACCCTTTATCCAAGCGATATTTGCTTTTGCGGGAGCACCAAATTATTACGAAGCTACGATTAAACAAAACTTAAACCGAATTAATCCATCTACAATAAAGGTGATGATTACAAACTCATGTCCCTACTGTCCACAAGTGGCAACTATAGCCAACTTATTTGCTATTGCTTCAGATGGAAAAATAAGAACTATTATTGTTGATATTGCGACAAATCCTGATATAGGTCAGTATTATGATGCTGCTGGAGTTCCATACACGATAGTTAATGATCAGAAAGCAATATCGGGAATGGTTGGGCCTGATGTAATACTGAGATCTTTAATTGGAGGGAATATTCATGTACAATATTGAGGTGGGATTACCTGACCCAGATAAAGTATTCGATATGATTATTTTGGGAGGTGGACCCACAGCTTTAGGCTGTGCTATCTATGCCGCAAGGTTCGCAATGGATATATTAGTTATAGGTAAAGTTTATGGCGGATTAATTATGACAACTCATATTGTTGAAAATTATCCAGGAATTACATCTGTATCAGGAACTCGATTAATGGAAATGTTCAGAGACCACATAAATTCTCTCAGCATTCAATATATTTCTGATGAGATTAGGAGTATTGAAAAAGAGGATAATCACTTTGTATTAAAATCTTATTTTGGGAAATTTAAAGCACTAACAGTTTTATTAGCAACTGGTTCCGAGAGAAGGAAGCTTGGAATACCAGGTGAAGAAGAATTTACGGGGAGAGGTGTTTCTTATTGTGCAACATGTGATGGTCCCTTTTTCACCGATAAAGTTCTTGCTGTTATTGGAGGAAGCGATTCTGCAGCAAAAGAAGCATTGTTCTTAGCTCAACATGCTAAAAAAGTTTATATAATTTATCGACGTGAAGAGATTCGTGCAGAGCCCATCAACAAGAAAAGAGTTTATGAGAATAAAAAAATAGAAATCATCAATAATACTAATATAGTTGAAATTAAGGGAGACGAGAGTGGAGTTAAGTCAGTCATATTTGATAATGGACGCGAATTTGAAGTTGATGGTGTCTTCATAGAAATTGGTTCTGATCCTAATTCAATTTTAGCAAAACGCATTGGAGTAGAAAGAAATGTCAAAGGAGAAATTATAATCAATCGAAAGTCCGAAACTAATATACCTGGAATTTATGCTGCAGGAGATGTAGCAGATTCACCTTTTAAACAAGCAATTACAGGTGTTTCTGAGGGCGTCACCGCCGCATATGCCGCTTTTGATTACCTCAAAAATGTTAAGATCGAGTATTGAAGTTTTTTTAAAATAAAAATTATTATAAGTATAAAGTGTAATATTATTATTAAAAATATAATAGGTCCCCTTTAAATCCATACACAAGTAAGTGATATCCTACACCATGAGTTCAGAAGAGAAAATATTGAATAATGTTATTAAGAAATCAAGAAGCAAACAAGGATTGTTCTGCTTAAACTGCTTAATTAATCGTAGTTCTTTTCAAGAATTAAATGAATTTACCAAAAAAAATAATATTTTTATAATTAAAGAAATCAAAACTAAGACAGAATATTTAAAAACACTCGCAATTCACTATTACAATGTATATAATAATTTATCTGAGATTCAAAAGAAATATAAAGATTCAACTGATTTAATGGGCGATATTCTTTTAGGAGATGAGAAAATTAAGGAGCATTTACCTGAATTTGATTACATCTCCAAGCACGAATTAAATAATATTTTCGCAGATTATTGCGCAGATTTAGGGATTTCAGTATTCAATACTGAAGAAATCTCAGATTATTCCTTGGATTTATATTTAACTAAAAAAACACCGTTATTAAAAACTGAAGCAGTTTTTGTGAAAACTGGGCATGAATTAAGCGAATCCAGCTATCAAGAAACTCTAAATTTAATCGAACAAGCTACTTCTGTTGCTACATGGATAATTTTTGTAACAACTCCAGCTGGAGCTTATAAAATTGGCCTTAATAAATTGATATCTGACATGGAGAAATTTCATACTTGGTTATATGTAATTGACCCATTACATAAAAAGATATATGGAATAACTAAGGGTAAAAAATCAAAAAACTATGATCAAAAAATTAGTGAAGATTACATTCGGAAATTGCCACGTGAACCTATAAGAGCTCCTTCACAAGTTATTAAGTTTTCAAAATATGATTTTAAAGAGAGCGAATCTTATAACCCAAAAAATTTCAATATTTTTTCCCTTTTACCTAAAGAAGAATTTAATAAAATTTTAGAAATGCATGATGACACAAAGAAATACCAAGATATTTTCAGAAGTCTATTAATCATAGATAAATATTCTGGTCTTTCATTTTTTTCTTATTCAAGTGAAACTGAATCCATAGATGATGTGCTAGTATCGGGTTTTTTATCTGCCATGGATAGTTTTGTTTCTGAAATCGGCGGATCTGCTTCATTAAAAGAAATAAATTATAAAGGTTTTTTTATTCATGCCGTGTATGGAGAAAAAGTTAAGATGGCTCTATTTCTCTCTCAACCGGCAGATCAGATATTAAAAGATTTATTAGCATATTTCCTTGAACAATTTGTACAAAGTTTTAAAAATGAAATAGATTCATTTCTGAAAAGTGGAAATACTTCTGTTTTCAATGAATCAAAAATTACCAAAATGGCAAAGGATATTCTAAATATCTAAACCACAATTCTTAATAGATTATATATCTAATTTTCAATAAGAAATAAGAGATTATCTGATAAATCTAAGTTAATTTTCACTCTATTCATGAAAATGTTAAAAATATATATGTTTTTATCGATTCTCTTATAAAAATCTCAAGGAACTTGGAAATATTTTATTTTAAATAATAAAATAGTTAATATTCGCAAATTAATATATTATAATTAATATAATCCAAGTAAACATTATTTTATGGTGAATATATTGAGTGAAAATAAAAAAATTGTCTTTTTATATAATGCTGAGAGTGGTCTTATCAATGCTGTAAAAGACTACTTTCATAAGAAGCGGAGCCCTGAAACATATCAATGTAATCTGTGTATGCAAACCTTTGGTGGCATCTCTATGAAGAAAGATTGGAAAACCTATATAAAAAATTTAGATATACCAACTGAATTTTTACATATAGATGAGTTTGAAAAGAAATATGATGTCAAAGATGCCAAATATCCTTCAGCATATCTTAAAGATGGTTCTAACATGAAATTATTTATAACTAAGGATGAAATGAATAAAGTTGAATCATTAGACGAAATGAAAGAATTAGTAACCAAGAAATTAGAAGCAATTTAGGCTTAGCTATGTATTAATTCTTCTTTTTTAATATTTTAAAATATTTAAATTATTTAATTTTTCTTCCTATTTCTTTAATTTATTATAAAAATATTTAAAAAATATAAAAAATCAAAATGATCTTATGGAAACTTATGATTTAGTTGTAATTGGGAGTGGAGCAGGATTAAGCATTGCCAATGTTGGGATAAATAAGGGATTGAAATGTGCTCTTGTTGAAGAGAGTAAGATGGGGGGGACATGTTTAACACGTGGATGCATTCCTTCAAAGATATTAGTTCATCCCGCTGATATTATTAGAGAAGCTCAGCATGCCAAAAAAATCGGTGTAGATTTGAAACTAGAAGGTTTTGATTGGGAACTTATTACAAAAAGAATGTGGAACCAAATAGATGAGAGTAAAAAGATGGATCAAGGATTAGCGCAAGTTGAAAATTTAACTGTTTACCGGGGTACTGGAGTTTTTACAGGAGAGTACGAAATGATGGTCACTGC
>Ga0209976_10000664_pt1 | contig 21679 bp, 18 predicted proteins | sample SumtaG_FD_182806 | JGI IMG/M metagenome (GOLD analysis project Ga0209976, IMG submission 182806) | Deep subsurface microbial communities from Indian Ocean to uncover new lineages of life (NeLLi) - Sumatra_00157 metaG (SPAdes) (version 2) | ecosystem: Environmental > Aquatic > Marine > Oceanic >...
TTTTTTTTTTTTTTAAATATAAATAATAAAATAATTTTTAATAATTTTAAATTTTAATTCATGTAAGTACATTTTTTACAAACAAATTCAACAATTTTACCCCCAAAAAAAATAATTATAAAATTACCGAATTATCAAATTCTCAATTTCATTTTTAAAGGTAAAATTTCTTCATGTTTTTTTTTATAATATTTTTAAAGGTAATTATATTTTCTTCAAGTTTCTACATTTTTTTAATAAACTCAATTTTTTTAAATTTGTTTTCAATTATTGGATATTCATTTAAAAAAAAATGGATATGATTCTCAATTTTACTAATTTCTTTTCTTAAGATATCAATCTGTCTTTTAAAATTATCTATTTTGAAATTAGTTTGAACATTTACATGTTTCAACACCCCTTTTTTAATTAACTTAAATGAATTCCTTCTTTCATTACTATACTTTCTAGATTTGGTATCAAACACCTGAATAACATTTTTAAATTTTGGATAAACAGCAATAGTTTTATGTCTTTTCTTATTTAAATTAAATCTAAGATTTCTGTCTCCTCTAGACATTCTTTTTTTATTTTTCTTAATACAATTTGATTTGTTTTTATCAATATGAACAACTTTCGAAAGTCTACTATGTTTCACAATAAGATCTTCTAGTGATGTTCTAGTTAAACATAACTTATTTCTAATTTCAATAAAATCATTTATCTTAAAAGATATAAATTTAACACCATCTTCCTTGTTTTTACAGTATAAATTATCAAAATAATCCAAAACTTCATAATATTCATCAAAAAATGGATACCTCCTCATAATTTGACGTGTTCTGTGGTTATTAACGAATTTTGTCCTTTTTTTTTATTAATTATTTTATATTTTATCAATTCCTTTTTATTATTATAAAAAAACAATAAAATATACATTAACCAAAAAAACAGTTTTAAATAGAAATATTATAGGAATGGAAAATAATTTTAATTTTGAAAATACATTAGAAGGGGAAGATGATTTAATGGATGAGGGGGGAGAAATTAGATGTAAAGTATGTGAGTTATATTATTGTAAAAGAAATAAACCCCTGAATAGATTCTTTGAGATGCTTCATAAAGTTAATTGTTATCAATCTTACAATATAATATCAAAAGAAACCCTACAGTATTACAATGGATCTGTTTATACTAATAATAATTTTTTAAAAAAATGGAATAAAAAACTACATCCAAGGTTAAATGAAATTGATATTATAAAACATTTACAATTTTGTAATATTTCACCCAAACAAATAATAAGATCAGATTTTCATTTTTGCGCTAGTTTAGGGAATCACTATAAATCTAGAATAAATCGAATAGTTAACAATGATGGCGATGATGAAATGGAATCGAACTTACAATTATATAGTGATTTATTTACGTCAAATTTAAATAATAAGTTAAAGCTTTATGCAATTCTACATAAAAAAATTTAAATTAAAATTATAAAAAAACTTACCCAATACTCGCCCAATACAATTAACCACCCCCCGTTTAGGAAATAAAAAAAATAAAAAAAATCGGAATTTTTTTTGAAGATTGTATTTTTTTTTTTAGAACCAACTTAATAATGAATACCACCACTCCCACCACCGATTTTTATGGATTTGAGAACGATGATGAAGTAAATGATTTATCAAATTTCGATAATTATGAAAATAATCCATTTGAACCCCCTGTTATTCTTTTTGAAGATTATGAATTGAACTCTGACGATGAATTAAAACAAGATTATGAAGATGAAAAGTTACCTAAATATGTGAGTCAAAATAAGACTATAATCCCTCTTATAACCCCTCTTATACCTGACCATACAAAATGTATACCACCACCTCCTCCAAACGGATTAAAAATAATTTTTAATAATCCTTTAATTTTTTCTCCTCAATCAAATTTTAATCTTAATCAACAACCTTATAATATGAATTTATTTTATAATAACCCTTATGTATCTCAAAATAATATTTTTTATAAAAAACAAAAAAAAAATTTTGATAAAACTTGTTTATTTGACGATAAAATTTATGAAATCTTTAAAGAAATCTTTTTTAGTTGTTTACCAGATAACCTAAAGTATATATTTAAATTGAATGACGGGGTTAATGGTGTAAGATTAATCTCTAATGTGGAATATAATAAAATGTTTTCAATTAAATCCAAAAAGAAAAAAATTAAGATACTCAAATATATAATAAAGGAGTTTGAAGATGATTTAAATGTCCCAAAAGAAATTGTGAAAATAAAAAAAGATTCTATTAATGAGCTAGATATAGAAATAAAAAAGATTAATTTTGAAAAAAATAAAGTAGAAACAATTGTTATAAAAAACAGACTTCTAAGATTAAAATATAAAGACTTTATTAAATATTGTTTAATTAAAAACATGAGTGGTTTTGACTTTGATTTTCATTCAAATATCGGGTTGTTTTATTTATACGTAAACAAGTTTTTGTTTGAAGGTTATAAAGCGTCTGTCCACTTAAATATAACAAACTTAAACCTAGTTTCAGAGATTGTAATTGCCCAAAATAACTATGTTTTATCCGAGGATTTTATTATGGAGCATATAAATGATCCAAAAAATAAACATAAAAATGGGATTATTTTTTATTTGTTGAATCTTGTGTTTGCTTCCAATATCAACTTTGATAAAATGAAAAAGATGAATAAAATTAGAATAATTAAATATATCTACTGTACAACCAAGACATACAATAAAACTTTTAATAGATCCAAATATCCAACGAATAAAAACCACCTAAGGATTATATGGATTGATAATGGGAAACAGTTTTCAAAATTATGTCAAAGAGATGTTAAATTCATACTTTTAAAATTGGAAAGTGATAAAACATTGATATCAAAAACATGTAAAAAAAAAAAAGAAAAAATAAAATAAAATTACTTTATTGATAATTCTCATTTTTTTTTTGTCGTGTTCTAAATATTTTATTATTCATGGGTTTTTAATAAATATTTTTATAAAAAAAAAAATAATCAAAATATTCACAATTTTTAAATCAAATTAAGATGACAGGAAGAGGTTTAAATTTTAACAATTTTCCATCGTTTACGAATATTGCCGGAAAATCCGGGTTTACAAACGTTATGGGGCATGACCGAATAGATGGTAAAGGTACTGGGTTAACAGTAAGAAAACAAAAAAAAAACAAAGCTATTATGAAATATGACTGTTATCAATATCCAAGGATTAGTCTAGCAGAAGTTAAAAACGAGGGTCAAAGAATAAAGTTAATTAATTCAATACTACCAACAACTGGAGATATGGTGTGGGGTATTTCAGAAGATTATTTAAAACAAACTCATTATCAATACAATGGATTTACTGCTCAACAAATAAATCAAATCTTAGGTTACGAATATGAAATTGGTATGGTATACTTACTCGCAATTTTAAGCAATGCTAATCGATCTAGGGCAATAATAGATAAATTAATTGAGTATTTTAGTGGTGATATAATATCGTCTATGATAACAAATACTCAAGGTAATATAACCGAAGTTAAAATAAGAAATAATCACGTGTTAAAAGTTGAGCTTTTTTTAAGAATGTGTAAAGAATTAAAATTAATTGAAAAATATTTGGATAAAGAACTCCGTGGAAAAGAAAGAAATTGGAATAATTTCATCAAAAAATACAAGTTTAATCAAGCATTTATTGAACAGCTTAGTGAAATCAACATTCAATTGTTATCATGTTTTTCATTAGAAGAAACCAAAAAAAAGTTCAAATTTCTTGGAATTTGTAAATTGAGACAACATATTGATAATCCAAATACAATATCATTTATTAGATTAACAGTTCAATATTATGGAGAAGTGTTAACTTATCTATTAAATCCTAACGTAAGAAAGAATTCAAAGTCGCATTCATATTGGATAAGAAGAGGTATCAATCCAATTAGACTTGCAATATTAGATTCATTTATTTATATAGAAAGCATCGAAAAAATGATTAAAGTAGATTTAAATACACCACCAGAGGATGTTTTAGTTAATGATATAGATATTGTGAGAGGGGATTTTATTGGAGAAATAAAAGATAGTAAATATATGCCAAGTTACACAAAAACTTTACATTATAAAATGCAAGGATTTCCACATAAAAATATTACTTATAGAAACATCACACAGGAGGATATATACAACATGATTCACACCAAACAAGAAAAAAGACTTTTTTATGTAGAAAATATCAGTTTAACGTAAAAATTTGGTAAAATTATGTATTAATGATTTAAATGTTTATTTTTTACAATTTTTTTTACCTTCTCCATAATTTCGCGTTGGTCTCATGAAGAGAACGGTTGTTTTAGAGTATTTGAAATTAAATTGTATAAAAATTGATTAAATATTTTTTAAAAACTTAAAAAAAAAAATATTTTATGAAAACTATGAAAAAGATAATAGTTTGAAGGACCTTTAGTAATAATTATATTTCAAATTAATTTATTTTTAAAAAAAAATATTTTTAAAAAATAAATTATGGTTTTCACATGGATTTTATGGGGGAGGATGGGCGTTTTTAGAACATTTAAAATTAAATTGTATAAAAATTGATTAAATATTTTTAAAAACATAAAAAAAAAATATTTAACAAAGACTTTTACGCTGATTTTTTTAAAAGCTTAATATACAGAATGATATATTAAAAATATTAATTTTGAAATATTAAATTTATCAAAAAATTAAAAAAAAAATTATGGTTTTCGAGTGGGGCTTATGAGGGAGGATGGGCGTTTTTAGAACATTTGAAATTAAATTGTATAAAAATGGATTAAAATTTTTTACATTATAGACTCTCTCTAACACTTATTATAAAACAATAAAAATGGACTATTAATAATTTAAAAAATTTTGTTTATTTTTTACATTTTTTACATTCTTCAGGTAATAAATAAATATTGGTTTTAAAGGATATTTTTTTAAGTTTATCAAGTTTATAAATTTCGCTTTTAATACGTTTAAATTCTTTAATAGATTCATATTTTATAACTAAATTATTTCTATTAATGAAACAAAAAACGTCAACACTCTTAATATTGGTTAATTCCAAGCAAATCCTCAAAAGAATTAAGAGATCTACTTTTCTTAAATCTATAAATAGAATAAGATAAGAGACTCTTTTTAAAAAATCATATAGTTTATTCAATTCTCTAAAATCAAAATCCCACATAAAACAATCAATGTTTAATGTTTCAATAAACTTGAAGTTAAATAAGCAATTACTAATGTTTTGATCAAAACATAAATCTTTTAATCTTAAGAATTTAATGGTTTTTCTAATAAAAAAAATATTTGGGTTTCCAGTAATTTTTATAATTTTCAAATTTTTAAAATCGTTCATTTCTATTTGATCAATAAATTCATTAGAAGTGTTTATATTATTAGAATTGATTCCAATGATTTGTTTTGTAGACCTAAACTCTATTTCCTCTAAAGTTTTTTTATGTAAATTTAAAAATTTAGTAAATAAATTAATAAGGTTTATAAATGCAAATATATTCGTTTTAAACGAGTCTACAATTAAAATTTTTTTTAGTCCAATACAAGAACCTAAACCTAAAAATTTTAAACTCTTGTGTATAAAAAGTGGTGGTCTATAAATTAATTCTTCACATTTAAACTTTTGATTATTTAAATAATATTCGTTCCTTGTAAAAACCCCCATAAGTTTATAATCAAGTTTTTTGAAGTTACATCCGTTTATAATATAATGTTGTAAAACATCTGCTGTATTAGTCAAAAGACTTATTTTTTCATGTTTCGAATTATGAAACTTTAATTTATTTAACAAAAACATTTTAATATTATCAACAATATTACTTGTTGTTAACCCCTTAATATGAATTTTATTTAATATCATATCATTACTGTGATATATATTTGGTATTCTTCTGTTACAGCAAGATATTCCTATTGTAAACTCAGAAATGTTTTTAATAAAATTTAGTTCATTGTATTCTACTTTAAACATATATTTATATAATTTCAAAATCATATTTCTGATTTTTTCTAATTCTTCAATGCTCCCTTCAATATTTCGATGTATTGCATCACAAAAATATTTAAAGAATTGTTTTGATGATAAAAAAATAATCATTCTATTTTTCATCCCCAAAAAAGAAATAAGAAAATTAAAATTATCACTTATAAACCACACATTACTTAAATACATTTTTTAGATTTTTTTTTTATGAATCCACAAAAAAAAAAATAATTAATAATAAAGAATCTTTTTTATTCAAAATATTTTAATATAAATTACTATTTTTCAATATATTAATCTTCATAATCACTATCATCTTCTTCCATTTGCTCATCCTCATTATATTCACCATAAACCTCATCTTCATCAACCATTTCATCTTGTGAATCTTCCCGTTGTTCGTCTTCTTGTTGATCATCTTCAATATTAATAACTTCCACTATTTTATCTCCCAGACCCATAACATTTTTCTTAATCTCTTGCTCTTGGACTGGTGATATTAAATCTTCATCTTCCCCTTCTTCTTCTTCTTCGGATGGTATTTCCTCAAATTGTTTAAGTTTAATTTTCTCTGGTAGTGGTAATGGATTATTTTTTCTCATCAAATCTCTTTTTTTTCTTTCAAAATATTCCTTTGTTTGATAAGATTCATTATGAAAAATTTTAAATGGTGATTCTTTCTGCAACAAAATGCAAATGTGTCTTTTCACAAAATTTTTTATCAAAAATTCCAAATCTTTTGAATTGTAATCATCAATGTATTTTTTTTTTGAAAATTTATTATAAAGCTTTTCAATTTCATCCAAAGTATAAGTAAAAATTTTTAATGGATTCAAACCTCTCCTAAAACACCCTTTCTTAATCCATCCATTGTCATTATTTAACTGATCAATCGTCTTAACTGGTTTAATAATTGTAATATCTAATATCCCCAATGGAAAACTACTAAAATCACATCCAAATAAAACACCTTTAATATTTATTCCATCTTCTGGAAATTTATTAGAAGATGCTGAAAATAATGCATTCTTTAAAAGACCCTTTTTCGGGTTCTTTATTGTCCTTGCCCATTTTGATCCTAAATTTTTCATTATCACTTTTTTTTTTTTTTTTTTTGGATTATATTTTTTGTTTTTTCCCACTCTCCCCCCTTTTTTTTTAAAAAAAAAATTTTTTATTGTTTTTAATAACTTTTAAAATGGATATTTTTTTAAAAATAAAAAATTTCAAAGTATTGAACTTGTATAAAAAATATATATTATAAATAAAAAAAAACAATAAGTAAAAAGAGTCCAATAAGAAGATGTCACATGGATATATTCGTAAAAAATCTATTAGAAATACTGCTCTTTCTAGAAGAGTGAAAGCTCCCCAAATTAAAGATGATTTCCAAACTGTTGTATTTAGAACTTATCGTATACCAAGATCAAGTCTTAGGACAAGAAAAGATACCATAATCAATCCAATTTTCCAGGCAAACAATCCTGAGAAATACTCATATTTAAACCAAGACCTTGTGTTCTGCTGGAAACATCCCGATCGATTTGAGTATCTAAAAAAGAGAAAATCAGAACAAAGAATTAAAGACGAAAAATATGAAGAAGATTATGATTTAAAAACCGTTGAAGAGGCGTTAGATTATGAAGACAATGATAGTAGAATTTTTTCATGTTTTAATGGTATTGATATTGACCAATTTGTTAGATCTTATAACTCTTCAACTAATTTAATGAACACTGACGTGTTTGCATTTGATACCTCAGATGAATTAATGGATGCTCTTTATCCAGTTGGTATGGTTCTCCATGATAGTTTAATGCTTGACACTGAAGATATTGACAATATTGAAGATAAAAGAGAAACTGTTAAGATTACAGAAAGGGGATTGGTTACTTTCACAAATTTGGCAAACGCTGGACCATATGTTGATTATGAAACAAATCGTCCACATTATCATTTAAAACCTGGACAATTTGAAGATTTACCACATCAATCTGAAGTAGAGTGGTATTTTCCTAAATTTGATCAAAGAAGTAAGAATCAAAACTTACACATGTTAAAAAAGATGGCAACAACTGCAGAGGATGGGAGTACTGAATATCACTATAAAATCAACCCATCATGGTTAAATTCTTTTACCAAATCTCAAATTAGTCAATATAGAAAAGATAGACGATATGGATTACTATGGAGAAGATATGATCCAAACAGGGAATGCAAGATTAAAGATTGTGTTGCTTTGAGTCAACTATGTGTAGATTTTTTTTTTTATATCATGCATGTTAATCAAACTCAAGACCAACTAAATGAAATATTAGCAACCTTGGAGGAGGAATATAAAGGAATAACAGAAAAGTTTAAAAAAATGGTCCTTATACTCACTGCAAATTTAGAAAAACATAAACGTATCTTTTACCCAGACGATGACATGGATATTACGAAACATCTTAAATGGAAGTTTGAAATGAATAAAAAAATTTTAGGGGAGTATGAAAAAAAGAGACACATATTAAGAAAGAGAGTATTTGGTCAAGTTAAAAGATCTGCTAACAAAAATGGAGGGTATGGATGGATATTTTTAAATTTTAATAGTTCTCACTAAATTGTAATTATTAACTTAAACATAATTTTCGTACAAAAAATATATATATTTTTTTTTCTTATCTCCATACAATATTAAAAGAGTATTTAACATACAATTTTTTTTATAAAAAAAACAAATCATGACACTTTTTTTATTAATTTTATTAATATCTATTTTTTATCCATCCGTTGAATGTGTTACACCTAAATTAAAAAGATGTTTGTATTGGAGGGGTATAATGAAAGTTTCTTGTGCATATATTTATAATAATTATGAAACCCCAGAGGATACATATGCAATTGTTGAATGGAATCTTACCAATCAAAGAATTTTTGAGGATATTGATAAACAATGTACTGGATGTCATTTTGAAAATGAGTTAATTATGTTAATAAAGGGAGAAAAATATGAATTTAGGTATATTAACGATAAAATAGTTATTACTGGAATAAATAATGATAAATACTATGAGACAGAACAAAATCTTCATGACTGTTATTTATGTTTTTTAAATTTGTATATTGTAAAATAATTATAAAATCTATCAAACTCCAATTTATTAATAAAACTATCAAACTCCAATTTTATTTACTGACAAATTTCCAATTTAATTATTTTTTTATTCTTTCCTTCCATAACAAACGTCTCAATGGTTTTATACTTCTTCTTCTTGGTCGAAAACAAAGATTTGATCTCATCGATCTTAATCAATCCTTTATTATCAGCGGGATTTGATGAACTAAATCTCTCATCTTTTAATCTTATAAGTTTAGACCTGATTTTAAACAAGTAAAGATATGCTAAAGCTTCACCACAATCACTAGCGTATTTTGGAATTGTTCTATGATATTTAAAAATTGGATAATTCTTCTTAATAAATTCACATGGTTTCCACTCACCATCAACAAATCCATACTCTTTGATCTTTTGTACAACATTCTTATTGATATTCACTGTTTGACCAGTAGTATTCTCATTAGCATCTTTGCGATAATGTTTCTTAATTAAATCTCTAGAAGCAACAAAATCATTAAAAATGGAGTCTCTTAAAGTACTAACTTTTACTCTTTTGATCTCATCGAGTTTTTTATACCTGAATCTTGGCTTTTTCTTCTTAGCTGCTATTCCATCAGGTTTTTTTTTAATTATTTTTTCTTTAACCATCTTTATAGCTTTTTTTTTTTTTAAAAAACAGAGTTTTTTTTTTAAAAAAAATATACACAATAAAAAAAAGTGAATATAATAATTTTACAATTTTTTTTTTATCTAAAGTAAAAATTTGAGCATTTAAACCAATTATTTAAAGTATTTAAATTCAAAGTATTAAAGTTGAAAATATTCAATGATTGATTATAATATGATGTTAAAATTGATTGTGGTTTTTTTAAATTATCAAAATCAATTTCATATTGTCTTCTATATCTTACTGAAAACATCTCCTTTGGTGAATCAATATCTGATTTCCTAAACATCAATCCAATCCCTTTACCTCCACCAGACGATCCCTTTTTAATTATGTTCTCAAGTTGATCCCTTTCTTTCTTAAACTCCTCTTCTAATTTTTTAAAATGATCAATTTTTGTAAAATCCTTAAAAATTTTGTCATCACCAACATGAACATTTCGAAACATTGAAATAAAGTCTTTCTTTTTAGAAACTGGTAAAATAGCAGTTATAAATAACATTACATATGGATATACTGTTCTTATTTTATTGTCGTTTTTGAATCCTGTTATTGAAATAAACCCGGTTCTATAAATCTCAAGTGTGGTTTTCTTATGACCATCCAATTCAAATAACTTTATGATCAATGCTGGAAATTTATTTGGTTCACATGATCTAGTATACCGTATTTTTAGATCAGATGGTAAATTTTTATAAATTGATAATAAATTGGATGTAAATTTTCTAGGTATTTGTATTTGATAAACAATGTTTGTTGTTGTAAGTTTTTTCCCACATTCCATTTTTAAAGGATAAACATTTTCATTTAATAATTTATTTGATTTTTGAAACTCTTCCATTTTACGAATGTTTATAATATTGCAACATACTTTTAGGTATTTTTTTATTTTTTCAATTGATTTTTCACCAACAACATGTAAAGTATTGAATTCAAGTATAAGTATTTTTTTTAAATGAGTATTTTTACTTATTGAAGAATCTATATCTTCTACCCAATATTCAGGTAACAGGGGGCATTTATTATACCATGGAGTGCTGGTTTCTTTTTTAATGTTAGGTACGTTTATTGGTTTATTTTGGGGGGTTTTTGCTGAATTTTTTTTTCTTTTTTCAAAAAGTTGATCAATAAAATTAAAAAATTTTACAGTCTCAATTTTTTCATCATTAATTTTAAGATCGTTTAAGTTTAAAAATATAACATTTTGTGTTTTTATTCCCTTTTTCCTCTTTTTTTTTTTAATTAAAGTTCTTGGATCGTTTTCAGAAATTGTTGACATAAAATATAATACACGATTTATTTCACATTCACCATAAATCGATAACGAGGTTGCTTTAAAAATTAACTTTTTTCCAAGAATGGTAAAGGTTATTGATTTTTTTTTTTTGGTATTTTCAATTGATCCAGGAACATTATAAATAAGCCATTCTTGATTAGGGACATTTATCAATCTAACATATGAACTATAATTTTGAATTCTTGGAAGTAACTTGGAGTTTTTAGGTATGTTGTCATAGTTAAATAAATCAAATAATAATTTAGTTTCTGGAGTAAAATCAACCAAGTTTAAATTCAAATTATTAACATCCAAATTATTCAAAGTTAATTCTTCATTGAAATTTCGGGAAATTGTTATTTGTTTAGACCTTTTTAATTTTATGTCATTTTTTTTATTGTGCTTTTTTTGATTATGATGTTTTTTTTTATCTAAAGTTGATTTTAGTGGTTTGCGTGGAGTTTTGGAAATATTAATTTTTAGTTGTTTTTTCTTCATAATTTTTTTTTTTTTTTTTAAAATTAAAATTTTTTTTTTTTTTTTTATTTTTTTTTTTAAATTTTTTTTTTTTTTTAATTTTTTTTTTTTTTTTTTTTTTTTTTTCCTTTTTTTTTTTTTTTTTTTTTTTTTTTTTTTTTTTTTTTTTTTTTAAAAATAACAATTGATTTTATTGTTTTTACATTTTAATTTTATATTTGGTTGCTTATGAAATATTAACCCTTTTTAGTAATTTTTAAAAAAGGGGGAAAAATTTTAGTATTCATCATCTTCACTGCTGTTATATCCTCCGAATCCATGTCCAGTTTCAACATTATCTATATCACTACTCTCCGAACCAGAAGAATATTCAGAATATGATTCCATGTTTTCTTCTTCATAATTATGTCCAGTTTCAAATTTATCTATTGTTTCAATTTGTTGGTCTTCAAAAATTTGAAAAAGATCATCTACTTTCATATAAAACTGATAATTTTCTTCCTTTATTTTTTGGAATTGAGGGCTGATCTTTATGTATGGTACTTTAGTTAGATTATCTTCAACAAAGCCAGGAATATTTATACCACTTTCTAGATTAAGTTTCTTACCAGACAATTTAGCAATTTTACCATTGTCCATAGTAAATTTAAATACATAATTTGGATGTTTTATATTCTTATTTTTATAAATTAAAATATAATGTACTCCATTTTTCCATTTGCGTATATCCCCACCTAAATGTTCCAACTGAGACAAGTACTTCGTTTTTTTTATTTTTTTTGTAAAATCTTCCCATTCACTCAAGGTAACTTTTTTTATTTTTAAAGGAGAGCGTTGAGATAATTTTAATGATTCACTACCTAAGCTTTCTGAATAATATCCTGGGTCACGTGATTGGGATTGGGGATAATCTATTTTTGAATAAAATTTTATTTTAGCTGATTCAAGTTCATCTCTTATTTCAAGGTTGCGTCCATAATTTTCTTTAAAATATTTAAAAATATCATTTGCGTTATAATAAACTAAAAATCCATCGTTCACTAAACTATAAATTTGGGTGTTAATTTTGTCGAGCTTTAATACAGTTAGGCCATCTAGATCGGAACTGAACTCATCGCTAATCCGTTTTCCACTTACACCAACAAGTTTACCATTTTCTATAGTAAATTTAAATATATGACTTGGAATACTTTCATACACATCTTTATAAATTAAATAATAATGGTCTCCATTGTCCTTCAATGTCATATTATCTAATATTTCTACTGTTTTAAGTCTACCGCCAATTTCGGATCCATCTTTACTGTATGTATAGCTAATCCATTCACCCACGGTAACAATACTCTTTCCTGTGACTGGTTGTTGTAATGATTCAAATCCTGAAGTAGTTTTTCCTGAATAAAATGGTAGTTTAGGTGATTGGAATTCAGGGTAATGTTTTGTTTTTAGAAAAGTTTTTTTTTTTAGATAAGTTTTTTTTTTTGAAATCCTTCCATCTGCAATCTCTGATAAAATAAGGGTAAGGTCATTACTAACAAACTTTTCTTTATCAGTCGGTTTAATTTTCTTCATTTGTCGATAAATTAGATAAAACATTTTATAAGCATTATCATTTATAATGCTAGCTATTTTAACTCCCTTTTCATAGTCATCTTCTAGTAAACTTAGATAATAAGTTAAAACGTTTCTAAATACAGTTATATATTTAATATCTAAGTTCAATAAACCAGAATATTTAACAGCTTTTTTGATTTTTTTTTCATGTTCACTTGATTTTTGTTTTTGGATTATGTTTTCATTGTGTTTTTCCATTTCTAAATATTTATTAAACTCGATCGCAAACGCTATAACGGCAACTTCAATAAAATCAATTGCGTTGTTACCCAAATCATTCTTAACTCTTGCACCTTTGGTGGGATTTTTATCTGAAACCAGTTGATGAATAAAATCTTTAAATTCGTCATATTTCTTATTTATATCTTTAAGACTTCTATTCTCTGATGTTTTTAATAAATGACTTAATTGATTTCGAATACTTTTTATATCATTATCATGAGTGAAAATTTTGAAAGTATCAGCTGGGAGATTTTTAATAATACCATCAATAAATATTTTATGATATTTTTTCCTATAAAAGGTTTTAATGAACACCCCTATTGGTTCATCTTCTTCTTCCTCAAATTCCCTACTGAAATGGACAGGGTCTGAGGCCCCAAACCACTCCCCCTCAAATTCCTTACTGGGATGGTCAGGGTCTGATTTCCCAAACCACTTCCCCTCAAATTTCTTACTGGGATGGTCAGGGTCTGATTGGAAATCAAGCCCACCAATATCAACATCTTCCTCCTCATAAAGTTCTTCCATCCCCTTCTCAGTATCTACATCAGTTGTCCGTTTAACATGTACTTTAGAAAATTCGGGAGAACGTAATACCTTAATTCTAGGGACCGAAGACTTCCCACTCATTTTTTTTCTTTTTTACGTGATTAAAAATTATCTTTTAATTATTTTTTTTTTAATTTAAAACGTAATTTAATAATAAATAATATAAAATCTTACAAAAACATAATTTTTATTTTTGTGAAACATTTGAGAAATTCTCTATACAAAATGAAGTAAACCCATTTTCAATAGTTTTTAAGATATTTGCACTCTCAGAACTAGTAGTATTAACAGTCAAATTCTCATTTAAAACACCGTCAATTTGAAGTATATCTTTATTCTTTATAAAAAACAATCTGTAAGCGTTTTCATAATCATTAAAATTCTTTTGTAAAACATTTGTTAATAATGTACACACCATTACATTCTTTGGACCAAAATACAAAAACCATAAATCAATTAATTGTTGTGGAAAATTATGTTCACCATTATTTGCTAAAAAATGAAAAATATTAAACAAATGTCCTGATCTATATCCCCATCTATATCTAGTATTTTCAGAAGCCTTACCAATGTATACAAATGTTCTACCAGAAAAAGTCACTAAAGCAAGATAAATGTGATACTGATAATTCATAGTTGAGGTTGAAAATGAAACTTCGGAATTGGTAGCATTTCTTTTCATCAAATCCTTAATATATCCTATTAAAATAGTATTATCATTTGAAATAAATCTATCAATTTCATAATCTTTATTATAAACCTCCTTTAATCCCGATTTTTGGTTCAAATTAGTTAAAAAATATGATTGTTTGTTTTCACTCCAAATCCAATACCTAAATTCTTTCCTAAATTTTTCTCTTGCTAAATGAATAAACTTTCTATTACTTAAAGATTTATCGGTAAAGGTCATGTATTTACCATAAGGGGTTATATTTTTCACTCTCCAGTTTTTATACAAACAAAAAATAAGAGATTTTATAAAACCCCTTTCATTGTTATAATCATTAAATCTACCAATTAAATTGTTAACAATGAATTTTTCCATGTCTAAATACATTCCATATGTTTGTAAATACATCTTGTCTTGAATTAATTGGAAAAACGGGTAATGAGCCTCCTTTAATAAATTTAAATTTAATAGATCTAAATAAATATTTAAATATTTTTCTTTACATGATTTAAATGTTTTTATTTCTTTTGTTGTTTCAAGAATAATTTTATTATTTTTTTGAATTTTTTCTTCGAATTCAATAATTAATTCATCTCTATGTTTCAAAAGACTCAAAAACCTTAAAGTTGTTTTATTTTCTTTATATTTTTCAATTTTTTTTTGACAAGAATTATAATAATTTTTTAACATAATTTTTGTTTTTTTTTTTAATTTTTAAAAAAAAATGTCAAAACCAATTAAAAAAAATGAAATGTTAAAAAATCTTGCTAAATGTAAAAAACCATTAAAAGAAATTAAGATAAAAGAAGGGGGACTTGATTTGATATTTTGGGAGTATATTTTAGGATTTTTTATTCATAGAAGAGATTTCTTTCCTTTTACTTTAATATCCAAAAAAATATATGCTCACATTAAAACCAAACGAAATAATATATTGTTTCATTTTGCTGAAAATTCATTGGTTATCAAAAATCGATTACCAATAGAATACGTTTTTAATTTAATAATTGACGAACACACCAAGGAATTTTTAGAGAAAGATTTTATTATACAATTCCCGAATATTACAACAATTGGATTTTCCTGTAGTAACTGTAGAATTGATTACATTGGTCTCGATGATTTAATTGTTAACATTATGACTTTAATGCAACCACAATTTAATAAAACATGGTTTTTAAAAAACCTATGGTTTAATTGTTCTAAATGCGTATTTTGTTTTCATAGAGGGTTTTCACTTCAATTTTGTAAAGGGTGTAAAAAAATTGATAAAATAGAAAATATGAAAAGATGTAGCATTTGTAAAGATGTTTATTATTGTGGAAAAGAATGTAGAAAGAAAAGTTACGAACTTCATAAACCAATTTGTCTTGAACCAAGAATTAAAATTGTTAAGGTGGAAGAGTGGTACCAACAAACGATTTTAAAAAATAAAAACTATAAAGGTGTATATTCAATTCAATCCGTATTGAATTATTTGAAATTAGGAGTTGAAAGATCAAAAAAGAATAATAATAAAAAAGAGAATTCAAATAAAGATTTAAAACAAAAAACAAAAAAATAAATTCCAACTTTATTAATATTTTCTAATATTTATAAATTAAAAAAAAAGAGTTTGAGCAAATTTAATGCGGAAAAAAAAATTATTAAGAGTAATTTTTAGAACATTTGACGAAAACATATGGTCGAGTGGTAGATATAAATTTATAACATCTTTACAAATCGAATTAACCAAGATTTTCACAATCCCAAGAAATCATCAAGGATTTAAATATGATCATGTTGAAATATTAACACCTAAAAAACAGAGGTTTAGTATAAGAATGGAAAAATCTGATGGTATACATCCAGTCGTTGGTGTTTATCTTATTGATAAAGATGGGTTTGATAGAGCTCATCATAGAGAAAAAACCGATAGGAGATATAAATTAATATTTTTGTTTGAGATTACAGATAAACAAGAAGAAATAATGTACAAATTTATAAACACTCATAAAAGTGAGAAATATGGTTTAAATGTTGCAAATTGGAACGTTTTTATTTCTAAAATTATATCATTAACAAGTATTTCATGTTTGAAAAAATTAAAAATCAATCACTATGAAAATGAAACAATTATAAATAAAAAATGGGATTGTGTAACTTTAATAATACACCTTTTATCAATTTTAGGGGTAATACCTGAATTTGATATTAATGGAAAAACTGTTGATTTATTAGGAGTGTCATCGTTTAATTTTGCAAATATGTTAATAGAAATGTACAAAAATGGGAGACTACCTCAATGTATTTTTGTAATAAGCACTGAACTTCAAACACAAAAAAATTATAAGGACTGTTTAGATTTATTTTATAAATTAGGGTCAAGGGTAACGCGTACATCCGAATTAAAATTTATTGAATAAAAAAAAAAGGAAAATTTTATAAAATAACATTAATTCCCCATTTTTACAAACTCTGTGAAATAAATTAGACCTTTTTTATAACTTTTAAAACGATACCAATTTTTTTCAGATTTAATAGTCCCAGTTTCTGGCGAAAAATATGACATATTACTTTTAATAATATAATTACCCTTATAAATTATGAGCTTGATTCCACAATTTATAATAATGCGAATAATTTTTTTTTTATCAAGCTCATAATTTATAAGATTATTACCAATAATATAAATTTTTAACACATCCAAATTTTTAAACTTTGAAATTATACTCAAATCGCGACCAATTAATTCTATCCACTCTTTTTCAATACCCCTCTTTTTACCCCACTTATTATAGTATATTTTAAGGGTTTTCAAGTTCATAAATCCCGCCAAGTGATTCAATTCTTCATACTGGAACCTTCTTATATATAAATCCATCTGTTTAATATTCTTGAAAACATCGAAAATGGCAGTTGTGTTACATGAAATCAATCCAATCCCAATTTTTACTCTATCTAACCCCTTTAAGAATTCCCTGGTTTCTTTTTCTATTTGGCACTCATGCAGGTTTAATAATATATTATTTTTTGATTTATAAATTTTTAACCTTTTTTTGTATTTCTTTGTACCTATTTTAATTTCATAAAAATCAGTTTTATATTCATAAAATGTAAATTTTTTTACATTTGGAAAAACCTCTCTGTTGATTTTTATACCATGTAAATTTTGAACTTTTAACTTCTTACATAATGGATAAATTACTTTGATTTGGTTTAAATATTCAAAAAATTTTATATTCTTGTAATTATTTTCTGAATAAAATTTTCTAAATACTATAAACTTAATTTTAAATTCATTGAAAATATTTAAATCCAATGTTTCAAATCTCATTGCATTCCTATAAAAATAATTAAAATCTTCTTTGCATAAACCTTTGGTTGATAATTTTATAGTTTTACAATAATTCAAAACAATAATTGGTATTGAATAAAAATTGGAAATTTTTAAGATAATTTTATCCCATGACATAAGAAATAATAAATAAAACCCTTCGTTAAGTACAGTAATTCTATCACAGTTTGTATTAGTTTTTTTAACAAACCTTAAAATATGGAGTATAACATCTGCTGGTATTAAAACCTTTTTCATTTCAATAAAAATTTGTCGATAATCAAAATTTTCCATGTTTTCAATCTCAATTTTCCGTTTATTATTACTATAAACTGTGTTATATAATTTGCAAATCAAAAACTTTATTTTATGATGTAATAAAACCGGGATTTTTGATTTGCAATTTACGTAGGGCAATAATAACTTTGAAATGTCATCACTTGAAAGATTACATTTATTTTTTACAATAAATTTATTCTTAAACTTTCTTGGTTTTCTCAAAAAAACAAGTCTACACAATTTTTCATAATTTAAACTTTCCCAATCTATTTTTTTAAAGAAATCATTAATTAACCCATTTATTACAGGTTCAGTTATTTTCATCATAAAATCAAATCTTATGTCTCTTTTATTCCCAAGTTCATGTTCAAATAAAATATTTTTAATTTTTCTAATTTTATCATCATAACTAAAATTATCAATTGTTGTCAAATCAATAACAACTTTTCTTTTTTTTGGACTAATAAAACTAAAAAATGTTTCATTAAATTTTTTTAAATAGTTCATTAAAATTTTTTTTTTTAATTTTTCGGTGTTTTTTTTATACCCCCCATTTTTTTTTTTTGTATTAAAAAAAAAAATGAGAAAATCAATAATTAATCAATCAATAGTTTTTTATAAAGATTTTATTGACCAAAATAAAAACAATCAAGTTATTATTTTAAATAAATGGTTTCTTAAGGTAATATCTTTTTCAACTTTTAAAAATAAAAAACTTACTCTTACCATTAAATTTCCTTATATTTTTTTTGACGGTAATACCCCTAGAAATTTTAAATTTGATTATTCATGTAAGGAAAACTCATTATTTAACGAGACGTTTAATTCTAAGATAACATGGATTCAAAAAATTATTTGTGATCAAGGTAAAAACGAAATAATTAAATTAAAGTGTAAACAAGTTGCGAAATTACTATCAAATTATTTAAAATTTTTTAGTAACAAAACCATTATCCAAAAGCAAGTATATCATCCAACTATAGTTTTATCAGATATTTCAAACAAAACTCTTAAATTATATGAAATGGAATCATCAAATATTTTCTATTGTATATCAATCAAGGAAAAATCCCCAACTTCACTTTTTATTTCATTTTCGTTTGACTTTCATTTAAAATATTACAAGAATTATAATCTTGAATTTGAGTATGATATATTTAACAACAACATTTTTAATTTAGCATCAAAATTTAAAACTAAACTTTATAATTTTTATAATGTTTCATTAGATACTTATAATATTTTATCATTTTTACATAACATTCAAGATTTAAATGATAATCATAGAATAATATGTCAAAACAGTAGGAAAACTGTTATTATTGACGGGAATGACTTAATTCAATTTTTCAAAAATGAGCTTTCATTTGATACAATACCAAAATTAAGTCCCAAAACAAGAATATTTATTTTACATAGTTTTTTTACAACTAAAGTAACTATACAAATTTTTGAATTAATTCTAAAATTCGAGTGTTATAATCCCCCAAAAAATTACGACGTTGTTAACGTAGTTATGAAACCCCCGATAGTGAGTTCATTTAAAAGTTTGTCAGTGTATGGACATCATATTAAAATTAATATAGATACCCTTATTGATTTTGGTAAGTTAATAATCTCACCAGAAAAAAATTTTAATTATTTACTCAAAAATGATGTTAAAAAATTGTTAAATATTATAATTAAAACTATTAAAAACACAAATGATGGATTATTTAATTTTATTTGTAAACTTGATAATGAATCTCTTAATAAATTTCCACCAACCTTATTATATTTTTTCTCTTTAAAATTTCAAAACACCAAATTCTTAAAATTAAAAAAGGTTAAATTTTTACATACAGCTTTTAGTAGGGCTATTAAAAGTAATAAAAAGGTTCTACTTATGATAAATGAGAATATCATTGATATATTAAACACTAAAAAATATAAAATTGAGAATATTCTTGATTTTTTTAGGGTTATTACATCTGTAAAAATCTTTCCATTTTTAATTTATAACATTTATTTTCTTTATGGTGATAAGTACATTCTATTAAAAGACTTTATGTTAAATATTTATAAGGATAAATTATCCTTAATTTATAATAATTGGGATAAATTTAAGGTTGGATTGACAAATCAGGATTTAGATTATTTCAATATTCATATTAAATTTTTTACTTCTCCATTAGATTATGGAATTAATGTAAATAAATTAAATAAAAAATGAATGTTGTTATTTTTTTTCTAACCTATTTTTCAATTTTTCAATTTGTTCTTAGAATGAGGTTTCGATCCATATTTTTTTCAAAAGTTGAATTTGAAGTTTGGCGCCAAACTCCAGAAAATTTTTAAAATTTTAATTTTTACTAGGAATTCGCGTACACGGTACCAAAATCGGCCTATGAATCGGCCAACACGGGCGTTTTTTTACGAAACTATTTGCCCGATCATCGGATAGATTAGCCGTTTAACATTTTCAGCCAATCTATCCGACGTTCGGCTAAATAGTTTCGATGATTTTTAGCCGATTTGACCGTATATTTTGGCCGTTTTGGTACCATGTACGCGAATTCCTAGTAAAAATTAAAATTTTAAAAATTTTCTGGAGTTTGGCGCCAAACTTCAAATTCAACTTTTGAAAAAAATATGGATCGAAACCTCATTCTAAGAACAAATTGAAAAATTGAAAAATAGGTTAGAAAAAATATGATTTTTATTTATCTCCAATTTGATACCTACGAATATTAAAGATTTTGTTTCCAATTCCAGGGGTTAAACAACTACCTTTAGTTTTAAATAAATAACAATTCCCAGGGAGATGTTTGTTTCTTATTTTTAAACAACTGATACAAGAACCATATACACTAACGCATTTATATTCTTCCTTATTATCTTTAATTGAGTTGTGACAGTCTGGACATTCGCTATTATCATATGAATAACACCATTCACATGATAATTTTATGTCTTTATTTGGGGTTAATTGTATTTTTTCATAGTCACAATCGAAACATGTATAACAAAATAATTCTTTGTTACTACAAAAATTACATAAAGTCCATTTTGGGTTTAAAATAGTTAAAATATATATATTGTACTCCATAAATATCTTAAAATTTTTAATTATTTTAATAAACGAAGAGCTCTTATAAAACTTGTCAGCCCATTGTTTAATTATTGAATTGTCGTCTTTGCTGTCTAATATATATATTTTGAATAAAGTATGTTTTAACATCCAGCCATTTGTATTTATTATATTTTTATAAAGATCTTTTTGAGAATATAAAAGGTTTAATACATCTATACCATCTTTCATAAACAATATTATATTGTACCAACAATCAAACGGAAAGGATTTAATTAACTTTATTTTATGGTAATATTTTCTAGAACAAGTTTTCCAATCCCAAATACGTTTACGTTTTTTATTTCGCATTAAATTTTCATTTTAATCTTTTTAGGATTTTTTTTTTTTTTTTTTTTTTTT
>Ga0209976_10000665_pt1 | contig 21676 bp, 19 predicted proteins | sample SumtaG_FD_182806 | JGI IMG/M metagenome (GOLD analysis project Ga0209976, IMG submission 182806) | Deep subsurface microbial communities from Indian Ocean to uncover new lineages of life (NeLLi) - Sumatra_00157 metaG (SPAdes) (version 2) | ecosystem: Environmental > Aquatic > Marine > Oceanic >...
GTCGCCGTGGCATACGGTTGGGATATGGTATTCGAAATTCCCCTCCCCCGGGAAAACAAAATGAGTTTACAGGAAAGGGAAAGGAGAACCAAGGGGAAGAAGAGCGGGCAATGGGCGATGGGCGATAGGCAATAGGCAATAGGCAATAGGCGATAGGCGATGGGCGATGGGCGATGGGCAAGGGGGGGAAACGGAACGCAGCACGCAGGACGCAGAATAAAATAAAACCAAAAACCCAAAACTCCCGTCGGTTGTTTTCTTTTTAAGCTGATCCTGATCTATATACTACTGTTCCTTGAGTTGTTGGAGACTCTAAAAAAATCCTGTCAATCCTGTAAATCCTGTCTAAGGAAAGAACTGAAATGCCGGGCTCCCTTCGACAAGCTCAGGGCAGGCGGACGGGCTCAGGCTCGGGCTCGGGCTCGGGTTTTACCCCGCGTACCCTGCCCCTCGACGCGTTTCACTTGCTCGGGATCTTGAGCCTGTCGAAGGACGTCCCTGCGAGAGACAGCAATTATCGCTTCTATGGGTGCTGAGCTTTTACCCAGATTGAAGGTTTAACCCTGTGAAACCCTGTGAACCCTGTGTTAAAAATATCGCCTTTATAGTAACCGTTCTTTACCCAGGATCTGCCTTCCTCTGTGATCTCTGTGTCTCTGTGGTGAGACAGCACTTATCGCTTATGTGGGTGCTGAGCTTTTACCAAGATTGAAGTCTTTCTCCGATTTTCTCAGTGCCTCCAGTGAGTCACATTCCCGTAGCCAGTGACGATCGGGTGGTGAAAAAACATCGCATTTATAGCAACCGTGCATTAACCCAGATTTATGTCTTTCTCCGCCTTTCTCAGTGTCCTTCCTCCTTCGCAAACGCCTTTCGACCAGCTATGGCGGACAGGCTGTGAGCTCAGTGGTGAAAAACGACGCTTATACAGAAACTGTTGATTCCCCAATATCTCAGGTTTCAGCCTTTCTCCGAATTTCTCAGTGCCTCCAGTGAGTCACATTCCAATAGTGAGTGACGAACGGGTGGTGAAAAACATCGCCTTTCCGGCAACCGAGGTTTCTCTAGTTTTTTGTCTTCCTCCGATTTACTCCGCCTGTCTCCGTTTAGTCAGGGAAACGCTTACTTGGGACTACTGGTACGGTAATCCCGTCTGTCTATGCATGGATCATAGGTCTGTTTATCAATGCGAATCCAGTCAGTCCGAGTAATGCCTCGCTTTTTACGGGAAGTTGGACTAAACGGGAAGGCGCAGGCCATCTTGATCCATCTTTTCTGCTCGGTTGAAATGACCCGTATCTCGTCGGCAACCTCTGACAGATCCTGGTCCTGACTGAAGACAAGTGCAACGTCATAGGCTCTTCTGTGCGCCAGGCGGATCAGGTCAATGGCGATCCGCACATCGATGCCTTTCTCCTCACCGGACAGATACGTTGCCTCAGTTCCATCCGGGAGTCTTACGACCTTGTTACGATAACCCAAAGACCTGCTGTAAAGATGAATACCATGTCTGCCCATGACGGCCAACTTGCGCATCCAGAAGTCGTGCCAGTTCTGATTGTCAGATGCGTCTGGAACTCCAGTATAAAAATAGACATCGCCCAGATCCCATCCTTGGGAAGCACAGATTGCCTTTGATATGGCAAGAACATCGTAATTCGGGTAGGTGTATCCGAAGGCCTCTCTCACGGAATGGTAGAGGTTTTGGCCATCAATAAATGCAATCGCTCTTTTCACGGAAGGTTCTGGCACGCTTCATCCCCACAAAAAAAATAACCCCACCCGAGGCCCGGAGGCGTGTCGAGCGGGGGGCAAGTCACACTATTAATCATACACAGTAAATCTCGCGTGTCAATGATTCCAATGGCTACATAAAAATGCCGGTTTGCCATGCTATTTGAGAGCGTTCCGCAACATTATAGGGTCGTAAAAAGTCCATTCGTGGCTTTTTGCTCCACTTAAAAGCGAAAAGTGTCATTTCCGCTTTCCTTACGGCTCAATGACTTACGTTGTCATTGATCCGGGCGCCCCGCCCGGTGCGCGTTGATGACTTTTTGCGAGTCCATCAACCTTTGTTTACCCCAGATAGAGCCATTTTTCCACCGTCGCTGATATCATTCGATCAGCTACGGCGGACAAGCGCAATGTCATGCGGGCTATACTGCGTCCTGCGTTCCGATCTAAACACCTCGATACCTCGTTACCTCGTTACTTCGTTACAACCCTCCCTTTGCCCTTTCGCATAGTCGCTCAGTCGCCAAGTCGTGTCCGCCTTTCTCCCATGCTCCCACGCTCCCCTTACCCCCATACTCCCTTACACCCACACTCCCATACCGTTCTTCACACTGCGTAACCCTGCCTGCCCTGAGTCCCGCCGATGGCGGGATCGAAGGGTAACTCCGTGGTGAAAAACGACGCTGTTATAGAAACTGTTGATTCCCCAAGATCCCAGGTTTCAGCCTTTCTCCGAATTTCTCAGTGCCTCCAGTGAGTCACATTCCCGTAGTAAGTGACGAACGGGTGGTGAAAACCATCGCTTTTAATGCAGCCACGCCTTTCCCCAGAATTAAGCTTTCCTCTGTGACCTCTGTGCACTCTGTGAGAGACCGCCTTTATCGCTTTTGTGGATAACGGGATTGCCGCGTCGCTCTATGAACCCCAACGCTCCTCGCAATGACTCGTCTTCGCTTTCAGCTTCGCCGTGGCAGGCAATCACGGATGGATTCCGGACAATCACGCCACTGGCGCGATTTCCGGAATGACGATCGTATATGGGATTTGGAGTTTATTCTGCGCTCTACGTTCTACATTCTGCGTGCTGAGTGCTGCGTACTGCGTACTGCGTGCGATTTTTCCTACATACGTCGAGGCTTTCCGAAGGGTGATAACCGTCACCGCACTTACATGGGCTATGCTTATCGGCCGTCAAGAGTGTGCCAGATGTGAGGCTCCGGTTCGATCACGCCATGGGCGTGACTCACCGTCCCGCCTGTCCTGAGCATGTCGAAGGGAGCTATGTCGAGGGAGACTGACGAGGCAACCGCAGTCCCGCCAACGGCGGGATGAGGATTTTCTCTCGAAAACCGCATCTTGAAGGAACACGCTCATCGGCGCGCTAGAGTGCGTCAGATGCAAGGCCAGAGTGTCATGCGCCCTATCATTTATCGCGTTTGAATGGCCTGCTCTTATCGGCCGTCAAGAGTGTGCCAGATGCAGTGCCGCTTTTGGTGGTTTTTCCGTGATTTTCCAGGGGGCGGGAGAATGGGCCAGATATAAGGCCGCAGGGAGATCGGGGCCGCAGATGTACGTAGTCAGGTACTTCGAGGACCACGAGCGACCGAGAACGCCGTAGATGGCCCGTTATCGCGTCCCCTCAATCTATTCCATCCCCTATGCGGCCGAATCGCGGCCAGGTTCGGGACTTATCCCACGACCAATAGATAACGATGGCCTTCCCCTTAACATCCTCCAGATCCACAAACCCCCAAAAACGGCTGTCGTTGGAGTTATCCCGGTTGTCTCCCATGACAAACACCTTTCCCTCTGGAACGGTCACCGGTCCAAAGGTGTCTCGCCCTGCCAGTAACGATCCTACATCGAGAAAAATGGCTTGCGGAAAGTCCATAGGCTCCCCGTTGATGAAAACCTGCTTCTCCCGGACCTCCACTGTCTCACCGCCCACTGCCACAGCCCTTTTGATGAAATCCAGTTTCCTGTCCCTGGGGTACCGGAAAACGATGACATCGCCACGTTCCGGCTCACGAATAGCCAGGATTTTTCCGTCAGCAAAGGGGGTTCTGAACCCGAAGAGAAATTTGTTGACCAGAATATGGTCCCCTACGAGCAGGGTAGGCACCATGCTGGGGGACGGGATTTTGAAGGCCTGAACCACGAAGGTGCGGATGAAAAGGGCAAGGATAAGAGCCAGTATGATGGCCTCGGCGTACTCCCTGACCTTGCTCTTGGCGCTACCCATCACTTCTGTGGGAGCGCTTATCTTTTCGGTTCTTGTCTGGTTGCTGGACAAAGAGTTCTCCTGTTAACTACCGTGATTCGTAATTCGTGATTCGAGATAAAACCATGACTTGGAATTCGTTATTCGAATTAAACTCATCACCTGGCAGAATAATAAACGAAGGAGAGAATAACGGATTTTGCATAAAAAGCCAAAGCGGTTCTAGGGTTATTATCTTCTGCGTTCATTGCTCTGGTCAAAACGCACTTTCTTTAGCAAACAATACTGCCCAAGTTTGCGAATCACGAATTACGAGTCACGAGTCACGGCATCTATTCAATCTTTAGTATCGCCATAAAAGCATCCTGGGGGATCTCCACCCGGCCAACGCTCTTCATCCTTTTCTTGCCTTCCTTCTGTTTTTCCAGAAGTTTACGTTTTCTTGTAACATCCCCGCCATAGCACTTTGCGAGCACATTCTTTCTCAAGGCCCTCACCGTTTCCCTGGCGATGACACGGCTGCCGATAGCCGCTTGGATTACAACCTCGAACATCTGCCTGGGGATCAGCTCCTTCATCTTCGCCGCGAGGTCCCGCCCCCTGTAAAAGGCCTTTTCTCTAGGGATGATGACAGACAGGGCATCCACCGTCTCCCCGTTAACCCTGATATCCAGCTTAACCAGATCGCCAGGTCGATATCCCACTGGGTCGTAATCCATGGAAGCGTAGCCCCTGCTGATGGATTTGAGTTTATCGTAAAATGCGAAGATGATCTCGGCCAGGGGAAGATCGTACTCCAACATGACCCTCCGGTCCTCAAGGTAGGTCAGGCCTTTTTGTACACCACGGCGATCCGTAAGAAGGGACAGAAGCCCCCCAAGATACTCGTCGGGAACCATAATAGTGGCCCGGACGTAGGGTTCATGGATCTCCTCAATGTCCCCTGGAGAAGGAAGTTTCGCCGGGTTGTCCACGTCAAGCATCTGACTATTCTTTAGAAGCACACGATAGACCACTGTAGGTGCCGTGGTAACCAGATCAAGCTCGTAATGCCGCTCAAGACGTTCCTGCACGACCTCCATGTGAAGCATACCGAGGAAGCCGCAACGAAAACCAAAGCCCAGGGCTTCAGACGTCTCGGGCTCGAAGGAGAGGGCCGCGTCGTTTAGGACCAGTTTTTCAAGGCCTTCCCTAAGATGGCTGAAATCCTCGCTTGCAGCGGGGTAAAGACCAGTGTAGACCATGGGCCGGATAGGCCTGAACCCCGGCAGCGGTTCTGATGCGGGGAACGAGGCATCGGTGACCGTATCGCCGACCTGGATCTTCTTCAGATCCTTGATGCCTGGAACCAGATACCCGACATCCCCTGCCTCCAGTGATTCTTCCTTCACCGACGCTGGCCGGAAGGTGCCAACCTCCCCGATATCGTAACTTCCGCCCTGGATCATGAGCTTCACCCTGGAACGGGATTTAAGCACACCCTCAAAAACTCTGAGGAGGCTGACAACACCCACGTAGTTGTCGTACCACGAGTCCACTATAAGTGCGCGCAGGGGAGCGGCGCGAGCCCCTGTCGGGGCGGGCACTCGTTGAATGATAACCTCGAGGAGTTCGGTGATACCGGTCCCCGTCTTGGCGCTGACCTCCAGGACATCATCCGGATCGATCCCCAATACCGACACCAACTCTTCCTTGACCCTTTCGGGATCCGCATGGGGAAGATCGATCTTGTTAATGACCGGTATGATGACGAGGTCCTGTTCGACCGCCAGGTAGGCATTGGCTATGGTCTGGGCTTCAACACCCTGGACAGCATCCACCACCAGGAGGGCACCCTCACAGGCCGAAAGGGAACGCGAAACCTCGTAGGAAAAATCCACGTGCCCTGGTGTGTCGATGAGGTCCAGAGCATATTCCTGGCCGTCGGCAGCACTGTACATCAGTCTAGCTGTCTGCGCCTTGATAGTGATCCCCCGCTCCCTCTCGATGTCCATGGAATCGAGAACCTGCTCGGTCATCTCTCGCTGGCTCAGAGCCCCCGTGACCTCCAGGAGACGGTCAGCAAGGGTGGATTTCCCGTGGTCGATGTGGGCGATTATGGAGAAGTTGCGAATGCGGGATTGTTCCATGTTATTCCAATTCAATATTTAATATTCAAAATTCAAGAAATTTGCGTCGCTGATCACCGAGAAAGGACGTTGCTTCGATTGGCGAATCACTCACCTTTTGAATCTTGAATCTTGATTTTTGAATTCTCATCCTCTTCCTGCTGTTCTTCCTCTGCACTCTGCTCTCTACACTCTGCACTCCCCTTCAGGGGCGGTGCTTTGAACATCCTGAACGGCCTGGCCGGATCCTTCAGGAAAATGGAGACAACCAGGAATACGGCGAACAAGACGAAAGCCAATCCGGCGGGCGCTAGAATGTAGAACAGGGGGTTGCTCATGTCAAGAAATCCTTTCGACTGAGAGACTGAGCGACTGGGCGACCTGGCGAACAGGCTGATCGAAGAAAATCAAATTTCAGTTTGTGCATTTTCGCTCCGACGCCCGTTCGTATCGTCGTGCCGATTCATATTCCTAGCCTCCCGACGGCAAGGCGTGAAAGGCAGCCTCTCACTCGCTCCTTTCAGTCGCTAGAGAACACAGAGTTCACGGAGGTAATCAATAACTTGATTTTGATTTACACCAGAATCCGCCTTTCTCTGTGGACTCTGTGGCCTCTGTGAGAGACAAGAGGTCCTGGTGCCATACGGCTATAATCCCAACTCCAGCTGCAGGCTCCAGCTAGTCCTGTCTGGGCTTCTGGAGCGTCCCACACCAATGGTCCAGCAGCGCCCCTGGATCAGGACTGCTATCGTTTCATCAGCAATGGTATCAGTATCCATATCGTAAAAGGTTTTACCCGATACCCGAACTCCAGCCAGGGTAAAATGTCCTTTAGCATTGAGCATTTCGGGGGACCCTTCAGCGGAATCGCGGCCCACTGCTAACCCAAAATCATCGGATTCAAACCCCGCCTCAATCTGCCAACCTCTTAAGGAGTCCCTGTCGATAGCTATTGATGGCAGCACCAGGCTAAAAACGTCGTCCCGGTTCCTCGAAGCTTTCAAGAACATTCCTGAATAGGACAATCGGGTAATGCCGTAGTTCTCTGCCAGATCCAATTCGTAGTCCTGCCAACTTCCCGCCGTCAACTCCCACCTGAACCGGGAGGCGGTCAACAGACTGTGGACGCGGGCAGCGACAACTCTTCTCTCCTCGACCAGGTCCCTGCCATCGCGGATGACTGATCCGCCGAAGGCCGCTCCCTGGGCTACAGCAGCGGTTAACTCCAGATCCACATGGTGCTTTCCCCAGTCGCCGGAAGATTCCACAGCTATTTTTTCAGCTACACTGACAAGGTAGGAATCATCCTCAGTAGACCCTTTGCCCCCAGTCCCGATGATGCCTCGTCCCTGGATGTGGCCTGACAGTTTCCAGGGTCCGGGGATACGCAGAGACAGGGTAGGACTTACAAGAGTCCTCCGTTCCCCTCCATCGAAATATGTATCCTCGGCTTCGATCCCGACCCGCCACAGGTCACCTCCGCCGGGACCGAACCTGACAACTCCCAGATCACGCCTCAGGCTAGTCCCCGGAACATCACTTCTGGATTGAGTGCCATTCGACAGGAGACTGGAAGCCTGAATAGAGTAACCCAGGATGCCATGATCCCCCTCAAGGGAAAGGTGTCGGTAGACGGCACCGGGATACCTTTCATCGAAAGTATCCCCGAACAGGGCGGCTGTGGTCGGCTCTCCCGTATCATACCAGCGTCCCCTTAACCACAGATCGAAAGTCAGGGCCATGGAATGTTCGGCCTCCAAGTACCACCTTTCAGATCTTTCACCGCTCATGGTGAAACCTGTTATCTGCCCTCCGCCTCCCCAATCCAACCTGTAACGGGAGTCCAGACCCACGCCGAAACTGTCGCGACTGAAAGTTCTTGGACTAATTGTAGCATCGGCATGGGGCCCCATGGTGATAAATAAAGGCCATGTGGATTCAAAGCCCGTCTCGTCGGAAAAACCGAATTCCGGAAACAGCAATCCTGTCTGTCTCTTAGTCTTTACCGGATAGAGAAGATAGGGGGTATAAAAGACCGGGATACCGAGGATCCTGAAGGCCGCATGCCTTGCTTCCAGGAAGCCTTCCCTGCGAATCTTTATCCTCGAAGCGGTGAAGGACCAGTCGGGACAATCGCCGGGACAACTGGTAAAGACTCCTTTTCTGATACTGTACTCTTCCGGCCCGATACGTTTGATATCTTCTCCGCGCACTCTGAAACCGTTGGGAACGATGATGATCTCTCCCCGGCTGATACCCCCGGTCAAATCCGCCAGATCAAGGACAAGCGTGTCCCCGGTGAAAACTCCACCCCCGTCCTCTTCCATGAAAACGTTGCCTGTTAGAAGGAGAGTATCGGAGCCGGGATCGTATCTGAGATTGTCGGCCTTGACGGTCACCCCCTCCCCCCTGACCAGCACTTTTCCTTCTGCCAGGAGGGTTCCATCGGGCAAGGACCTCATGCTCTCGGCTGTAACAGAGATCTCCGGTCTATCCTCCTGAGCCCACGAATCAAATGGGCTCAGAATGGAAAAAACCAGCAGGAGTGCTATGAGGGCATATCTGAGTTTCAATCCTCAATCCTCAATTCTCAATAATCTAAATCCGTGATTCGTGGCTGGCTGTATTTGCCCGGGACGCGGCGACGCGGGGACGCGGGGACGCGGAGAAAGAACCTACTCCGTGTCTCCCCTTCTCCGTGTCTCCGTGTCCGGCGATCTTACTCAGTTAATGCTCTTTTTTATCTACTGGATTCTGAATTCTGGATTCTGGATTCCCAGTTCCCTCAACACTTCCCCGGCTAGAATCACAGACCCAGCGACCACAATACATCCCTTCTCACCTGCAAGTCTCCGCGCCGCTTCAATACCCTGTGTCACATTGGAAACTTTTGTGATATCCGCGCCTTCCGGCATTTCCTCCTCCAGTTCCCGGACGGTTCTTCCCCTCCGGTGATCCAGGGGAACCAGAACAAAACGGTTTCCCAGCAGGGTCATTTCCCCAGCCATCGCACGGAGGTCCTTGTCGGATAAGGCTGAGAACAGCCAGACCACTTGCTTTACCTCATCCAGTGAGGCGACCAACGCCCTTATTGCGGCCTTATTGTGAGCGGCATCGACGATGATGAGCGGAGAACCTTCAACTTCCTGGAATCGACCAGGCCATTTTGCAGATCTTACTCCGCGAATAGCCTTCTCCTCGCTGATCTCAAAACCCGACGCTGCCAGGACCTCAAGGGCGGCAAGGGCGCAAGCCGCGTTATTAAACTGGAATAGCCCTTTCAGGCCTGGGACCAACCCTTTAATATTCCACTTCGTACTCTCAAATTGCAAGGTGCTGCCAGTGATGTCCCGATCAGCACTAAAATTCTTGCCGAACTCAATAGCCCTGGCTCCGACAGCCTCGGCTCGCTCCAGGACAACCTCCCTTGCGGCTGCCGCCAGAGGACCCACTACGACCGGCTTGCCGTATCTCATGATCCCCGATTTTTCCCAGGCAATTTCCTCCAAAGTATGACCAAGCCAGTCCTGATGATCCAGGTCTACAGAGGTGATCACCGAAAGCATCGGGTCGGATGCATTGGTCGCGTCCCAACGCCCGCCAAGACCTGCCTCAAGGATCGCAAGGTCAACACTTTTACGGGCAAAGTAGACAAGGGCCATGACCGTAATAAATTCGAAATAGGTCATTTCAACCCCAACATCCTTCACCGCCTGTACGAGACCGGGCACTTCATCCCGAGCTACGGCATTACGGTCAATCACGATGCGTTCTTCAAACCTGTGGAGATGAGGTGAGGTGAAGAGCCCGATACGATACCCGGCGCCGGACAGAGCCGCGCCCATAAAGGCTACCACTGATCCCTTGCCGTTGGTGCCTCCAACCAGTAAATGGGGGAACTTCAATTGTGGTGACCCGAGAGCGAATAGCGCCATTCTTATCCGTTCAAGGCCAGGCTTGATTCTGGACTCGTTCAGGCCGGCTAGGTAAGAAAGGGCCAGCTCGTAGGTCATTGAGCGGTGAAAGCCCTCAGGAGGTTGACTATTGTCTTCTTCAGTTCCTTACGGTTAACGATGCAGTCGATCATACCGTGCTGGAGGACGAACTCTGATCGCTGAAATCCCTCGGGCAGTTCCTGCCGGATCGTCTGCTCTATAACACGGGGTCCGGCAAAACCAATTAGAGCCTTGGGTTCGGCGATGTTAACGTCACCGAGCATGGCAAAGCTTGCCGTCACACCCCCTGTTGTGGGATCGGTAAGGACAGAGATAAAAGGCAGCCGCTCGCGTCTGAGACGGGCGAGAGCGGCGCTGGTCTTAGCCATCTGCATGAGAGACAGGGCGCCCTCCTGCATCCTGGCTCCGCCGGAGGAGGAGATCACAATCAGGCTGCATCTCTCGTCGACCGCTTTTTCAGCTGCGCGGGTGATCTTCTCACCGACAACGGATCCCATACTGCCACCCATAAAGAAAAAATCGAAAACGCACATTACGACCTGAACCCCGTCCAGGGTACAGATCCCTGAGATCACGGCATCGTTAAGCCCTGTTTTCTTCCGAGCCGCTTTAACGCGATCACGGTATTTCTGCGAATCCTTGAACTGGAGTGGATCTTCGCTCTGTAGCCGGCCATCAAACTCGGTAAAGGTTCCCGGGTCAACCAGAAGATCAATGCGTTCTCTCGCGGTGATCCTGAAATGATAGTCGCATTTAGGGCATACTTTAAGGTTACGGTCTATCTCCTTGCTGTACACGATCTCAGCACAGTTGTTGCACTTGATCCACAAACCCTCAGGGACAGCGACTTTCTTGCTGTCTGACTTTCCTGGGCGGATGGACCGTCTGCGGAACCAGGACACCATGACCAGCTATTCCATATCTACTTTTGGCAGGTTCTTGAGCGACTCGGCGATCTTCTCCTCGGGATAGGTATAATCAACCAGATCTCCACTCAGATAGGAATCGTAAGCAGCCATGTCAAAGTGTCCGTGCCCGCTGAGGTTAAAAACAATGACCTCTTCCTTACCCTCTTCTTTACAACGGAGCGCCTCGTCAAAGGCCGCTTTCACAGCGTGGGCGGACTCGGGAGCCGGGATGATCCCTTCAACCTGGGCAAAGGTCACTGCAGCATCAAATACGGGGTTCTGCGTATAGGCAACAGCTTCCACGATTCCCTCTTTGTACAACTGGCTGACCAGAGGTGAATCCGCGTGGTAGCGAAGACCGCCCGCATGGATGCCAGGCGGAACAAAATCGTGGCCCAGCGTATACATGAGCATCATAGGTGTCATCTGGGCCGTATCCCCGAAATCGTAAGCATAAACACCTTTGGTCAGGGTGGGACAGGATGTAGGCTCAACTGCGACGAACCTGATATCCTCACCGGCGGATTTTTCCGGCATGAAGGGGAATGCAAGACCCGCGAAGTTGCTGCCACCGCCACAGGAAGCAATAAGAACGTTGGGTTTCTCTCCTACCTTTTTGAGCTGTTCCTTGACTTCGAGACCGATGACCGACTGATGGGTCAGTACGTGGTTGAGCACACTGCCGAGGGCGTATTTGGTGTCATCCCTGGACGCGGCATCCTCGATCGCTTCACTGATGGCAATTCCAAGGCTGCCCGGCGAGTCGGGATCAGCGGCGAGAATGTTGCGTCCGGCGTTGGTCTTGTCCGACGGACTGGGGATGACTTCCCCTCCCCAGGTCTGCATCATAGACCTCCTATAGGGTTTTTGCTGATAGCTGACATTGACCATGTAGACGGTGCACTCGAGGCCGAACATCTTGCAAGCCAGGGACAGAGCGCTGCCCCATTGGCCGGCTCCCGTCTCTGTGGCCAGGCGTTTTACGCCTTCCTGTTTGTTGTAATAGGCCTGGGGCACGGAAGTGTTGGGTTTGTGACTGCCGGCCGGGCTACCACCCTCGTATTTGTAGTAGATCCTGGCGGGGGTCCCGAGAACCTTCTCGAGCTGGTAGGCCCGAAAGAGCGGTGTCGGCCGCCACATGCTATAGATATCAAGGATTTCTTCCGGAATGTCGATCCAGGTGTCCTGGGAGACTTCCTGAGCAATGAGCCCCATGGGGAAAATAGGTGCGAGATCCTCAGGACCGATGGGTTGACCGGTTCCGGGATTGAGTGGAGGCGCAGGCATGCTTGGCATGTCAGGAACGATATTATACCAGGCCTTCGGAATCTCACGTTCATCGAGCTGGATTTTTTTCGTCTTCATTTCCCGCTCCTTTCAGCGTTGCTCTGATCCTATTTGGGATATGGAATCTGGAAACCCGAAACCCACCGAGACTTCGTCTAAGCTTGGATTTCGGGTATTATTCCAGGATTTAGCTCTTTTGATGATTCTAACAGTGTAACACTTTCGGCCAAACTATATCCAGGAGTCTGATAAGGTCTTTCGACAGGCTCCTAGATAACATGGTTCATAATAAAGTTCAAGAAACACGGTATTTTGGAGCACTTTTCACCTACCGATCTTTGACCTTGCCCCCTAGAAGCCTGTCGGAGAACCCCATATAGGCTCCTAGGTAATATTTTTCGGAAGATGTTATACGGCCTTCATGAAAAAACGTGCGAAATTCAAGAGTTACGATACAAAACCAGTCCTGGTTTTGTATGTTTACGGTTTTGCCGGAAGGCGGTTCCGGTGAAACTTGGTTAAGTATCGTTAGACGGAACGAAGGTACAGAGCAACGCGTCCAAGCGCAAAGAAATGAGCTATGGGCGGATGGAGAAAAGAGCGAAGGAGCTCAGGGAAGAGGTTGATGTTCTTTTGGCGGCTCCCGAGCAGGCCGATAACGCGAACGACGGGATTTACGGCAAGGGTAAGCGTGGTGACAGGTTGCCGGAAGAACTTCGTTTCAAGACCCGAAATCCGTGCTTTAATAACGTCCCGGGCGGATTTCGGGTGTGGATGAACCGGTATTCGGTCAGATCAAAGAGGTAAGAGGATTCCGCCGATTCAGTTTTCGTGGGTTAGATCACTGTCAGGACGAATGGGATCTGGTGTGTCTGACGCACAACCTGTTGAAGTTGTTCAGGTACGGCAAATGGAAACCACGAGTAGCCTGAGAAAAGGATAATGGGTAACTCACCACAGTGATTTACCCATTGGATAGAAATACCCAGGAACAAAGACGTTAAAAAAATCTTCCGAAAAATTCACAGTCACGCCGATGGCGTGATCGAAGGTTTTCCGACACGCTGCTAGGAATCTGTCTGTTGACCCTGGCAGGGATTCTTCGAAAGGCTCCTGGCTAGAGCAATTAGCTGTTTCTTCGCACTGGCCGGATCGAGCACCGCATCCGGGAGGGCTATCCCCTTTTCCAGCAACTCCTCCCTGATAATCAGATGGTCAGGCAGAAACTGTATTGGCAGCGTTCTGTCAGGTCCTGTCAGGATACCGGATGGTGGACCATAAGACTGTATCCTGCCGTCCGCCAGATGCCCGAAATGATCAATGCAGGCGATCTGCTCTGGTACCGCGTGAGTGGCCATTAGGATTGCTGTTCCGTTTTCATCACAGTATCGTCGAACGCCGGCGAAAAACTCTCTTGCACCTCCCGGGTCCAGTCCGTCAGTCGGTTCATCCATGACCAGCACTTCCGATTCCATGGCCAGGACCCCCGCCACTGCTGCCCTTCTCATTTGCCCTCCCGACAGAGTGTAGACCGGACGGTTCAGGACCGTATCCGGCAGGCCTACCCACCTGGCCGCTTTCAGGACTCTACCCTTGATTTTGTCGGCACTGACCCCCATGTTTCTGGGCCCGAAAGCGATATCGTCGAAAACAGTCTCTGAAAAAACCTGACGTTCAGGGTTCTGGAACAGGAGAGCTACGCGGCCGGGCACACCTCCTTGCTTTTTTTTCCAGCTCTTAAGCTGCTGACCGCATAAAAGGACATTTCCATCATCCGGTGTAACCAGGCCGTTGGACATCTGTAATAGAGTGCTTTTTCCTGAGCCGTTAGCACCGCAGAGAAGGGCGACGGTTCCCTGGCCCACAGAAAAATCCACACCGCTTAGTACTGGCTCCCCGTGCTGGGCATCCGGCCCATAACTGAAACGGATCCCGTCAAAGGTCAGAGCCGGCTCCCCAGTGTGAGTAAATCCGGTGTGTCCAGTGGCGTCATGGTTGGGCCCCCTGCGATCATTTATACCTCTTATGAGATCTCTGGCCAGGGATCTCGGGTCAGAGGGCCATTTAACGCCCATTCCCATGGCCCTCATTTCCAGTACCAAGTTCATTAGAAACGGTGGAATAATGCCATATCGCTCGGCAAGTCCAGGCTGACTGAAAAGTTCATCCGGGGTGCCCTCGACGACGATTCGACCGTGATCGAATAACATCACCTTATCAGCGATGGCCGCTTCCTTCATATCGTGAGTGATCCATATGATGACCTTGCCCTGCTCCGCGAGGTCCCTCATGGACGCCAGCACGGACACTCTGGCATTGGGATCTAGATATGTAGTAGGTTCATCCATTACAAGGATATCCGGATCCAGAACAAGCACGCCAGCCAGGGCCGCCATCTGCAGCTCCCCCCCGGACATGAGGTGGGGCATTCGTTTTCTCAGATGTGCTATCCCCAGACTCTCCAGAACAGTTTCAACCTTTCTCTTGATCACATGGGAGGGTTCCCCAAGGACCTCAAGACCGAATGCGACATCTTCCTCGACTATGGATGTAACAAGCTGGTTCTCGGGGTTGGAGAACAGAATCCCAATCCCCGGATCCGGTCCGACAATCACCTGCTCGTTACCGTTGATCCTTATCTTTCCGGAATCGGGTTTGAGTAACCGTTTGAGGAGCAGGGCGAAAGTAGTCTTGCCTGCAGCGTTGGGTCCTACCACCGCAATCATCTCACCACGATCAGCCTCCAGGCTGAGCCCGTCGACAGCTCGTATTCCACTGTTGGGGTAGGTGTAGGTAAGGTCGCTAATTTCCAGAAAAGACATAATAATCAGTGCTAAGTCCTAAGTGCCGGGTGCCAGGTATTTGTAGTTCCAATTCAGTTCAATTCTGATCTCTTATCACTTATTTCTCGAGTATTATTTATCTCTTATCACCGAGTGAAGAGGGCTGCCATGATAAAAAAAGAGCAAGGTAAATTAACCTTGCTCTTTTATAGCTTGAACGGCAAACGGAATCGCTCCTGGTCTTAGACCTTTTTAGAAACCGCCTTTTTCTTTGCCGGAGCCTTTTTAGGCTCAGCCTTTGTCGCTTTCTTCGCGTCGTCCATTTTTGCCGGAGCCTTCTTTTTCGGTTTGGCCTCTTTCTTTTCAGCCTTTTCTTTCTTGGCCTTGGCTTCTTTTTTCTCTTTGGACTTTGAACTTTGGTCTTTGGACTCAATTATTGGCCGGTCAACGAGTTCAACCAGCGCCATGGGAGCGTTGTCCCCTGCTCGAGGTTCCAGTTTCAGCACCCTCGTGTAACCGCCTTCACGGTCGGCGTAACGCTGTGCGTACTCGGAAAAAACCCTTTTGACCACTTCGTTGCTGCGAATGTAAGCCACAGCCTGCCTGCGGGCGTGAAGATCACCCCTTTTGCCAAGGGTTATCATCTTCTCGGTCAACCTGCTGATCTCCTTGGCTTTTACGGCAGTAGTAACAATTCGTTCATGCTGAAGAATGGATGTCACCATGTTCCGGAACATGGCCTTCCTGTGAGACGGTGTCCTGCCTAGTTTTTTTCCTGCTTTACCGTGACGCATCCTTTACCCGCCTTTCCCGTATCACTATCCAGTTGACGGTAGATTAAAGCTGATTAACTACTATCATATCCCAGGCGGAACGCCCGGATCGGTTATCGGTAAAATCACAGTGCCTGGAAGAAGCGCCCGGATCAAGTATCCGAAAAACATGTCTTGATCCGTGAGGAAAGGGAAAATCGCGATTTTCTCTTTCCGCAGAGCTGAAAATCCGCCCGGCTTTCAGCGACTCTGATAGTCGATGGACCCGTTAAACCCCATCGACTCGCCCCGCGTGGGGCGCCCGGATCGATAACCGAAGTTCGTGTTATCGATCCGTGAGGAAAGGGAAAACCGCGCTTTTCCCTTTCCGCTGAGCAAAAAGTCCCGGCAGGACTTTTTGCGACCCTACCAATCAGATCGCTTCCTGGGCCTCTTCGGGCTCCTCTTCCATAGGGATCCAGCCGCGAATATCCATGCCGAAACTGAGCCCCATCTCCTCTAGAATCTCTTTAAGTTCATTCAGCGATTTCCTCCCGAAGTTTTTGGTACGGAGCATTTCGGGTTCTGTTTTCTGCACCAGTTCACCAATACTGTCTATGTTGGCGTTCTGAAGACAGTTGATAGATCGCACAGACAGTTCCAACTCGTTTACATGTTTGCTCAGCTTCTCAAACAGTTTCTTCTTCTCGTTTTCTGATTCCTGCTCCTCCCGCTCGTCATGGACATGCTCCTCCTCAAAGTTGATGAAGAGGTTCATATGCTCCTTGACGATTTTGGCCGAGATGGCAAGAGCGTTTTCGGGGAGAATACTGCCGTCTGTGGTGATCTCCATAATAAGTTTGTCATAATCGGTCATTCGACCGACCCTGGCGTTCTCAACCCAGTACATGACCTTTATGACCGGCGAGTGGATGGAGTCCACAGCTATGAAATCCACCGAAAGTTCCTCATCCTTGTTGCGTTCAGCCGGAACAAAGCCCTTGTTTAGGGCCACGATCATCTCCATTTTAAGATGGGCTCCCTTTTCAAGGGTCGCTACGGTCAGTTCGGGGTTGAGGATCTCCACATCCTGGTCAGTAATAATATCAGCTCCAGTGATGGCTCCCTCGCGCTCCATATCGACAGAGATAATTTTGGGATCGTCTGAATGGACACGGAAACGAAGCTCCTTCAGGTTGAGAACTATCTGAGTGACATCTTCATAAACACCCGGGATCGTGGAAAATTCGTGTAACACACCCTCAAGGCGAAAGGCAGTGATTGCAGCGCCCTGTAAAGAGGAAAGGAGTACTCTTCTAAGAGAGTTCCCGAAAGTCGTACCAAAACCTCGCTCGAATGGTTCCGCTGTGAACCTGCCGAAAGTGTCAGTCTTGCTGTCGGCAAAAAATTCCAGTTTCTTCGGACGCGTGAGGCTTTTCCAGTTCTTTTCCATCATGGTCATTTTCCCCTTTTGATGGACCGCTTACTTGGAATAAAGCTCAACTATGAGCTGCTCATTAACCGGCAGGGCAACCTCTCCCCGGACAGGATAGCTCCTGAAATGTCCTCTGAACTTGGGAGCTTCCAGTTCCAGCCAGGCAGGAGTGCTCTTTCTCTCAGCCGAAACCAGAGCCTCCTGGATCCTGACGGAAGTCCGGCTTTTTTCCCGGATCTCGATCTGATCGCCAGGCTTCATCAGAAAAGAGGGGATATTGACCTTTCGCCCGTTGATCAGGACATGTCCATGCCGTACAAGCTGGCGTGCATCGGCCCTTGAACCGGCAAAACCGAGTCTGAACACTGTATTGTCCAGTCTTCGCTCCAGAAGGATGATGAGGTTCTCACCTGTAACGCCCTTCTGGCGGTCAGCCATTTTAAAGTAGTTACGAAACTGCCCCTCCATGACACCATAGATCCTTCTGGCTTTCTGCTTTTCACGGAGTTGCACGCCATAATCGGAATGTTTGATCCTTCTGGTTCCATGCTGCCCTGGGGGATAGGGTCTACGCTCAACAGCGCACTTATCTGAATAACATCGGTCCCCCTTGAGAAAAAGCTTGGCGCCTTCCCTCCGGCAGAGCCGACAGACGGATTCTCGGTACCTTGCCAATTTAATCCTCCTTATGTTAGACCCGGCGCCTCTTTGGCGGACGGCATCCATTGTGGGGAATAGGTGTCACATCCTTGATCAAGGTAACTTCCAACCCTGAGGCCTGAAGCGAGCGCAGGGCCGCTTCCCGGCCGGAACCAGGTCCCTTTACAAGGACATCAACCTTCCTCACCCCGTTTTCCATAGCCTTCTTGGCTACGTCTTCCGCAGCCAACTGCGCCGCGAATGGGGTGCTCTTTCTTGACCCTTTAAACCCTTTGCTGCCGGCACTGCACCAGGCAATAGTGTCTCCTGCGGGGTCTGTAATAGTAATTATCGTATTATTGAATGTAGCCTGTATATGCGCTACACCGACAGGAACGTTCTTCTTTATCCTCCTGCCTGAGCCTTTTTTCGGTTTAGCCATCTGGTCCTCCCGTGCTTGGGGCTATCTCTTCTTCCGTCCGCCGATGGACGGACGGTGTCCTTTTCTGGATCTTGCGTTCGTTTTGGTTCTTTGGCCCCTGACGGGAAGCCCCCGTCTGTGCCGCAGCCCCTCGTAACTTCCGAGATCCATCTTGCTCTTGATGTTGAAGGATACCTCCCTGCGGAGATCTCCCTCTACCATATGGTTCTTTACGATAAGATCCCTGAGCCGGATAATCTGGCCTTCGTCCAGATCAACGACCCTGGTATCCGGATCGACGTCAGCTTCCCGCACGATCCTTGTAGCCGTGGTCTGCCCAATTCCGTATATATAGGTCAGGGCAACCTCTACTCTCTTATTCCTTGGTAAATCAACTCCGGCGATACGAGCCACGCGAACACCTCCTGATATCAGCCCTGACGCTGTTTATGCTTGGGGTTTTCACAGAGCACCCGGACAACTCGTTTACGCCGGATGATCTTGCATTTGTCACACATCTTCTTGACAGAAGGTCGAACTTTCATAACATCCTCTTTCTTACAGGTTTGTTTTTTATTTTGCCCTATAAGTGATCCTGCCCCGGGTCAGGTCGTAAGGAGACAGTTCAACGGTCACCTTGTCCCCTGGCAGAATCCTTATGTAATGCATCCGCATTTTCCCTGAGATATGTGCCAGAACCTGATGCCCATTCTCCAACTCCACACGGAACATGGCATTAGGCAGAGGCTCGACAACAGTCCCTTCCACTTCAATTGCTTCTTCCTTTGCCATCAGTTTCCGTTCTCCTCCCAGAGTGTTGTGTCCGTGGTCAGGATCTTCGGCCCATTGTCAGTCACCGCCACCGTGTGCTCGAAATGCGCTGAAAGGCAGCCGTCGCTGGTGACCGCCGTCCAACCGTCATTCAGAACATGGACTTCGTCCGACCCGGCGTTAACCATAGGTTCTATCGCCAGCGTCATACCTTTCTTGAGGCGCACCCCCCATTGGGATTCACCGTAGTTGGGTATCTGAGGTTCCTCGTGCAGACTTCGGCCAATCCCATGGCCGACGAAAACCTTTACTACGGAAAAACCGTTATTCTCCACGTGACTCTGGACGGCATGTGAAATATCTCCAACACGGTTGCCTACCAGAGCGGCTTCAATCCCTATGAAAAGAGCTTCTCGTGTCACCTCAAGGAGCCGCAGAGTCTCCGGAGGCGTTTTCCCGACCGGCAGAGTGACTGCCGCGTCAGCATAAAACCCATTGTGGAGGGCTCCGAAATCCAGCCCGACGATATCCCCATCCTTGAGAACTCTGTTCCTGGAGGGGATGCCGTGCACCACTTCTTCGTTCACTGATACACAGATTACAGCCGGGTACCCGTTATAACCCTTGAAGGCCGGCGCAATGTTGAGGGCCCGTGCCATTCTGTCAGCTTCTTCCGCTATTTCCATGGTGGTGATACCGGGTTTCACCACCTCTTTCATCCTCTGTAGAACCTTGGCAACAGAGCGGCCACCCTCCTGCATTATGGTAATCTCGGCGGCAGATTTTCTGTGGATCATATTAGCCGCGGTTTACAGGTACCAACCCTCCCTTAAGGGAAGCTCAGTTCCCCGCTGCCTCGAGGATCCTGGCGAAAATATCCTCAATGCTGCCTGTCCCATCTATACGTCTCAGATTGCCCTGTTTTTCATAGTAGGCGATAAGGGGCTGAGTCTGCTCACTGTAAACAGCAAGACGCCTGCGTATGGTCTCCTCCATGTCGTCATCCCGCTGGTACAGTTCCCCGCTGCAGCGGTCACATACTCCCTCCTCGGCAGAAGGGTTGAAAACAATGTGGAAGCTCTCGCCGCATCCCTTGCACATTCTACGTCCCGTCAGGCGAGTGACGAGTTCTTCGTCATCCACTTCGATGCTGATAACATAACCGATGTTCCTGCCATGATCATCGAGGATCTCTTGAAGCGCTTCGGCCTGCGGGATTGTTCTTGGAAAACCATCAAGAATAAACCCATCGGCGGCGTCCTCTTCCCGGAGCCTCTCGGCGATTATCCCGATAACGACCCTGTCTGGAACAAGCTCTCCGCGATCCATGAAACCCTTGGCTTCCACACCCAGGGCCTTGCCCTCACGGACAGCCGCACGAAGAATATCCCCGGTAGACACCTGAGGAATGTTCCACTTGTCGACCATCAGCTTGGCCTGGGTTCCCTTACCGGCCCCAGGAGGACCCAACAGTATGAAGTCCATCATCGTCTCCCCTTAACTCTGCCTTTCTTCATGAAACCTTCATAATGTCTGGTCACCAGGTGGGTCTCCACCTGGGTGACGGTGTCTAACCCCACACCGATGACGATAAGAAGCCCCGTGCCGCCGAAATAGAACGGCACATTGAATATCCGGTAGAGTATCTCGGGTAACACACAGACTGCCGAAAGGTAAATTGCCCCGCCGAAGGTGATCCGTGAAAGGACCCGATCGATGTACTCTGCGGTTTTTCTGCCAGGGCGTATCCCGGGGATGTATCCGCCGTATTTTTTCAGGTTGTCAGCCACATCAATGGGGTTGAACTGAATCGCCGTGTAGAAATAACAGAAAAAGATGATAAGCGCGACGTAAACAACCGTATAAAGAGCCCGTCCGGGAGCAAAGGTGTTGGCTATCGCCTCCATATATGGGTTCTTGATGAACCCGGCTATGGTCGCGGGAAACATCAGGATCGAGGACGCGAAGATGGGCGGGATCACTCCGGCGGTATTGACCTTCAGGGGCAGGTGGGTACTCTGGCCACCGTACATCTTCCGGCCCACGACACGCTTGGCGTATTGAACGGGAATCTTCCGCTGGCCGCGCTCCACAAAGATAATGAAAGCGACAGCCGCCACCATCAGCACAAGAACAAAGAGCATCAGAAAAGCGGATATCTCACCGGTGCGAACCAGGGTGAATGTCTGGACCGTAGCGGTAGGCATCCTGGCAACAATTCCGGCGAAGATGATGAGCGAGATCCCGTTGCCGATCCCTCTTTCGGTAATCTGTTCTCCGAGCCACATGATGAACGCCGTACCGGCCGTCATCGTGAGGACAGTCATAAGTCTGAAACCCCAACCCGGAACGGGGACGATAGCAGCTCCACCCGGGCTTGTCATCTGCTCGAGCCCGATGGAGATGCCGAAGCTCTGGAAGGCGGCAAGCACAACTGTACCGTAACGGGTGTACCTGATGATCGTACGGCGGCCCGCCTCGCCCTCCTTGGACAATCGCTCCAGGTGGGGAATGACGACCGTCAGAAGCTGAATAATAATACTTGCGGAAATGTAAGGCATGATCCCGAGAGCGAAGATGGCCATCCTCTCGAGAGCGCCCCCCGCGAACATGTCAAAGAAACCCAGAAGGGTCCCGGCCGCCTGTTTGAAGAACTCGCCC
>Ga0209976_10000666_pt1 | contig 21667 bp, 29 predicted proteins | sample SumtaG_FD_182806 | JGI IMG/M metagenome (GOLD analysis project Ga0209976, IMG submission 182806) | Deep subsurface microbial communities from Indian Ocean to uncover new lineages of life (NeLLi) - Sumatra_00157 metaG (SPAdes) (version 2) | ecosystem: Environmental > Aquatic > Marine > Oceanic >...
GGAACTAATGCACCTATGTGGCTTATAGCTATGTCCTCTACCTCTCCTCGAGTTATAGGAGGGGTCAGCTTACTTCTTGGACCAGGCCAAATGAAATTAGCATTAGGATTGGACGGGTCAATTAAGTCAGTGTCAAACAAATCAGGATTATAAGTCTCTACAGTGACATTAAAATAGTTATCTTCAGTTGGGTCAATCTTGGTAATCCTACGGAGTTTAATATCTGCAGCAGGACCAATAGCAACTAGATTTCCCTTTTTAGGCTCAACATCCCATCCGCCTGAAAAAACACAAGTGATAACTCTGCCACTAACAGTTGCAACTTCATAAGTATCTATTACTACTTGCTCTGGAGTTGCACCATAACTACGAATATGAATCGCATCACCGACATTAACTTCATCCTCAGCATCTCGATCTACTGTGATGGAATTATAGGCAGGACTGTTTACGACTCGAAATCCTTTGCCCCAGTTAGCCATACGACACTGTAGCCGAATAACATTGCCGAGTTCATATCTAAAACCGCTTTTAGCTATTCTAAATTGGTTTACATTAGTTATAAGATTGATTCGTTCCAAATGATATGCTGCAAGATGTATAGCTGCACCACGAGTTGTGATACCCAGACCTTCCAAACTAACACTATTAGTATATCCGCCTGCATCTGAATTAGAATAACTGGCAGGGACGCTTTCATACCCTTGACGGCTGTCGTCAAAAACTATCTCTACAATGCCTGCCATTTCTTCTTTAATAGTCCATGCGTTCTTCCAAGACTTGGACATTATGGTGTCCATCGTCACTAAATCAGTTACGTCATCAACAATAGCATCCAACCATCCAGATAATTTATCACCTTTCCAATAAATGTGTGCTCGACCTGAGTTGGCAATATCATTAACCAAATCAAAGACTGGAGTAAACTCTTTAACTTGTAGATGACACTCACTTCTCGGCTCTGTACCTCCGTAACCATCATCTATCAAACCAGCTGCGAATACAGACCATTCGTAGAAAAAATCTAAATCTATATACTCTGGATTGAGACCTTCATACCTTGCTATAGCATAAGGTATGCCATCTCCATTTCCAACAATAACAGGTTGTGTTAAAAGATCATAAGCAACCCACGCTCTATTTGCACTATATTCTAATGACAGAGCACCTTCATCATCATATACAGCAATTATCCTGCCTTTACTTACAATCTTAATATCTAAGTCGCCGGATAGTTTGGCAGTAGCAAGAGCAGTAATTCCGATAAGTGCTTTACCTTGTTTTTCAAAAGGAATATCAACTACTTCACGAATAGATCTTACTTGCAAATCGTTTACTAAACGGTCAGCACTATCTTGTAGTAATGTAAATTCATTGTCCTGTTGCAAACCGTTGGTTATCGTAACATAATCAGAAAAAACAAATTTTATAAAATAAGGTGCTGCACTATAAACATTTACATCACCATCAAATACTTCTTCCCACTCACCAGGGCCAGAATGTTCTCTGGTTCTAATCTTATATGGGACACTAAGCGCTCCTCTACCTCCACTTTTTGCTGTGTGAGATACTCCATTAGGTAAAACCATAGTTACTTCAATATCATCGAAGAAATCATTCGGTGTAGTAAAAACCCAAGGTACGTTGTATACTAAAGGATGTTTCACCACATACTCTAACTTAGGAACCTCGAAACCTTCCATGACCGTTTGGTCCATCGTACCTGTACGCTCTTCTACAGTTACACCCTCAAAGTTAGAAGCTGGTTGGTCATTGAAATAAGGTTCATTTTCACCTATTCCTCCAACTGGTCCGTCCCCATGGTCTATCATTAAATAGAGCAATTCTCGGTGGTCTACAATATCAGTCCACTTACACAGAATATTGCCATGGTGCATGGTCTGTCCATAGTTTCTGGCTCTAGGCAATCCTTCTAATTGTGTAGTTTGATCTCGCCAAATTCTACTTTGAATACCTTCTGCAGAGGTAGAATCGTCCTCTGGGACATCCGGAGCTAGTAACTTAGCACCAACCATGGAAGCGGTGACGATGAGCACTATCCAGACAATATCCCAAAAAATAGCTTGTTGAACTATAACTGTTTCTGCTAACATACTAAGCATGTTTATATCCTGTTAAGATTAATTTTTTAACGTGCAGATATATCATCCCTAACAGTAAAACAGGCCAAATGAAATGATAAAAAACTGCTTTAAGTTGCTTACTATCATCCATAATTATCTCCTTTATACACGAGTTACCGAAGGATCTAATCCAAGATCGCCGCCCCAATGCTCAGCGTTATCTTTATCTTTACAATCAGAAAGTAGACCAGTACACGTACCATCTTCACCTGCATACTGACACTCTACGCCCTTAAACAATTCTGGAACGGCATAAGGACAGACTTTACTCGAACCTCTTCTTAGAGGAACCTTTTTAATTAGAGGATCAGGAATACCTAATTGGATTACTATAAAATCAGTATCACTATCCGCCACAAGTATTCTTACATTTCTCTCTAATGGAACAATATGATCTGCTAAGTAGTTCTCATGAATTCTGATTATTCGAACTGTTCCGCCGCCGGCTCCTTCTGTTGCATTGATTTTATCTTCTAGTGTATGATCAGGATCTTGAGCAACTTTAACCATATCTCTCGGAACAGAACCATCTGCTATTAGAGCTGCCAATTTTACCTGAAGATTATTTGCTGTATACGTATTCTCTGCATAAGTAATATCCTTTTTATCTTTCGCAAGATAATCTGTATCGTATCCAGGTATTGCTATCTCAACCGCCCATAAATAAGCACCACCTGAGTATGGGTCAATCATTGACTCTTCAAGTTCTGCAGGTAAAAAATCTAACCATCTCCATATAGCAGCCTGTGTGGTGGTTACAATATCCGCAGAGCCGCCTGTTATTGCAACTTCGTGGACATCTGCTTCTGTGGCAATGACTATATCAGCCGCCACCGCAAGTAAAGAAGTCTGGACAGTATCTAAAGCTGTGGAAAATACTACATCAGCAGACGGGCTTAGTGACATATCCATCTTCATATCATTTATAGCAGTGTTGAAAACTACCGATGCTGAACCGGCGATTAAATACACATACCCAAGGGTCACATTTATAACAGTTGCGATTTCAATAGCAATGTCACCGGCAAGTTTAGCTTCTTCGTGAACATCTACCTCCGTGATAATAGAAACAGAAGCATCCATAGATAGCGTTTGTTCTGATTTTACAGCCGCCCCTGTAATTATTCCAACATCTGCGGAGGAACTTAAAGCAGCTTCTTCATGCACATTTGCCGTTGTCGAAATAATTATGTCTGCACTTGCTGATAATATATCTCCAATATAAGGATACCTTGGGATATATACGGAACTGGGGACTATAACCCGTGGATGGGGATAAACAGCAGTCCCAGTCAATGTACCAGCTTGTCCTGAAATTATATCACGTGGGTCTCGAACTAAATCAGGTGCAAATTTTAATCCATTGAGAATATTTGACGGTGAAAATCCGTCTACCAGCAAAGCAATTTCACCTGCTGAGAGAACTCTGTTCCACCAACCCACATTAGCAAGTTTACCATCGAAAGCAAGGTCATTAAACGTTGCTGCTCCGAAAGTCCATGTCCCTTCGCAGGCAGCAAAAGAACCTACCCCATTTTGTGTCGCTTCATAACCCAGTTCAGAACCATTTTTGAGTATATGTATATTTGCAGCAGTGAGGCTCCCATCCCAAGTACACAATAAATGAAACCATGCTCCTGTTGAAGCAGCCCCATTGACCGTTGTTCTTTTGCAATCGACATCATCAGTTACGGCTAAAAATTGAATACTGCCATCAGAAGTGTGATAAACTATAACACCAAGTGTCTCAGGTACGCCATCGGTATGAATATTAAAGAAGTAGCGTGTTGCATTGGCAACATCAATATACACCCAACAGGAGAAAGTCTGAGCCTGCCCCTGGCCAGACTGGATGCTGGGATATAAAATCTTATTGGCGACAGCAGTAAAATCGCGTGACATTACGTTTCCTTGATTTCAACAAAGACTAATTCTGCATCATCAGTTAAATTATCAGAACCGTTAGCAGCATCCCGTGTTACCTTAAATCTAAAATATTCCCCCTTAGCAACACTATCCATATCAGCACCATCTGTAAAAGTGATGGTACAATAAGATACTTCTCCAGACGCAGAAGCTTCTTGGTCAGTTACAGAATTAACAGCAGCATAAGCTTTACTATCTAAATCGTCCTCATCATTTGTCACTGACTTAAACGCTGCGTCCCAAATACAATTATGCGGAGTAACAGTTGTATCTGTAGCCATCCACCCTAATGTAACAGTTAAACCACCCCCATCATAGTTTCTTGGCATAAAGCTACCAAACTCAGCAGTTTCATTTGTGCTATCATCGAAATCTAATACAGGGATTGCATTACGAGTATCCAGTGTAGCGAAATTTGCTGCCGGAGGCTCATTGTTTAATGCTGTAAAAACGCAAAGCGTATCTCCACTTGCCATAGCTATCTCCTTTTCTTATTAGTCGGCTGAAACGTCAAGGTCGCCTATCGGAATCTTTAACGTAATACCAGCGGCGTTTACTACTCTGGATACAGTTAAGTCGCCGTGAAGTACACAGTTACCACCTGAAACACCGTCCCAAATACCCCAGTGTGTTAAAGCACCGGCTCCAGACGACCACGCCGCAGTTGATTCAGCAAAGGGAATCTCAGTATCATTAGTAATTGTTGCCGGGTCTGCTACTGTTGCCGCTTCCATATCACCAGGTTCTATCAAAGCCCTTTCATAAGAACCCGTACCATCCGGCTCGTCATTTCCACTTGCATCTTCTGTTAGGTCTGCTTCACTAAGGCTCAGATAAACATTACCGGCGAATAACCAATCGAGTATGATTGATCCACCATAGTTTGTTGCACTACCGGCCATATTTGGCCCCCTTTCAAAATTAAACTTTTATAACGGAGAGTACTGAATAAATGTTAATTGTATTCTCCAACGTGTTTCGATTTTATCTAACGACAACTTAGGAGGCACTGCGTAAATAACCTCATAAGTATTATCATCTTGTATGTTGACCCAATTAAAAGGTACATCTTTATATGCCTCATAGTGAGTCATTACAGTATCCTTATCAACCTGCGATACTAAAAATAGTGTATGCTTGAATGTAATAGGCTGAAATGTAAACAACTTGTTAACCACAGGCAGTCCACTCGCTGCGGAAGCTACCTTAACAGCATTTTTATCTGGTGTTTCAGTGTATCCTTTCACTCCAGGTGAACGAGATAGTGTAATTGGAAAATCTGATTCTGCCATAATTTAACCTTGCTTTGCTAAATGTTTAACAGCCCTTATTGTTGGACCATCGTGGGCTAATAACGAGTGAACAATATCGACAACTACCGCACCTGTTACTGGGTCTTGTTCTGTTTCAACCTCCGCAGAAGTATAATTGTTAATTGTAACACCGCCAAATCCCATTTCGTTATTTACACCGGAGTAAACTTCTCCTTTGTGAGCATTTATCAACCCACTTTTCGTTACTTCTCCGCCATGTTGAGCGCTTGGAGCACCAAATACCGCCATAGGATTAGCAGTAGAAGAACCGGCAATATCAACTGTAGTGCCCGGAGCACCACCGCCTCCTCCTCCAGCTGTACCTGTAAGTAATTGCCATACAAATAACATTTGTAATCGAACTATGTATGAAAGGATTTCCTTGATAAACATTCGACCAAACGCTTTCAAATCCAACTCTGCACCCATAAGAGCATCTGCAATAGCATCACTAAATCTATCAAAAGCATTTACTAATATATCACCTAAGTTCTTACCCCAATTAGCAACTTTGTCCATCCAAACTTTAACTGTACCTGCAGTAGCAGCCCATCCTTCAAGATTTTTATCTGCTAATCCATCTAGTTTAAGTTGCTTATCAATATTACGATCTACCAGTGCGAGATAATCCTCCATAAGTTCGTTTTTACGTTCTATGAATTCAAGTTCTGTTTCAAGTTCCTCTACCATAAGTTTGTTTAGTTCAACCTGGTAACGGGCTTTTGCCACTCCCCGTTCTCTTGCTTCAGCAGATTTACCTATATACTCATACTCAAATTCCAAAGCGTTTACCATTTCTTCTGCATTTACAAGAGCCTCATCACTTATTTTCCTCAGACTTTCATAATTAGCAAGTTCTTCTTTTGTTAATTCTTTTGTTTTATATTTAGCCTCATTCAATGCAACTACAGCCGCTGTTTGTCTATCATAAACTTGCCAAAGTTCTTTTTCTGCTGCCACTTTCAACACCGCTTGTTTGCGATAGTATTCTTCAACATTCATAGATGCACCTTGAGGCATTCCTGGAGAAACTCCTGTCCAAGCTTCCGCAATCAAACCTTTTATATCTAATATTTCTCTGAGCTTCGTTATTACGAGATCATAATCTACTTCTTTTCCAACCTTTGGTGGTTCAAGACCTAGTATTTTATCCAAAAACTTTGAAGGCGCCCGTATAACCTTCCCAACATCACTTTCTCGTAAGTATTCTGAAGTTAAAGCATCTTGGATACTTGGAAGAGCAAGCTTAAAGCCTTCAAAAAAAGCTTGACCAGCGGCTACACCAACTATCAAGAATGTCTCTACAACAGCCCCAGATATTTTAGCTAAAGCTTCCATTCCAGCTGGAAAATCAACAGATAGGAGGTATATCAAATCCGAGATCTTCTTGTAAACCTTATCAAGTCTTTCCGCCCAAACATCAGCCCAATCAATAACTTCTTTCTGATTATCTTTCAACCAATCTCGCAACGCTATTCCGATATCAGTAACAGTGCCTTTGAACTTTTCACCTACACCGATTCCAGTTTCTTTTATCAAACTCCAAAGTGAACGGAAAACATTTGTTGAACTATTCAAAGTTCGTTGCATATCTCCTTGAGCTTTAGTTGTTTGTTCTAACAGAACCAAATGACGAACCTGTAGTTTTTCTAACTGTGTAAGTATTCCAGTACCATCACCAAAAGCATTATTTATAGCCCACTGCTTGATAGTTGTTTCATCTATAAGAATACCTAAATCCTTAAGAGGTCTAGACATTCCAACAATACCAGAACGTATTTTACTAAAAGCTTCTGCAGGTTTAAGATTGTAAAACGATGCCATATCGTAAGATAACTTAGTTAAACTTGTTGCCATATCATAAGCAGCTTCAGCTCCTAATCCCATACTCTCAAACATCACATTGAATGTTCCTACGTTTTTTCGAATCTCATACGCATTAATCATGAGTGCATCGGATAGTTCTTCTGACCATGCTCGAGTAGCATCTGCCATTTTGCCCATTGAAACTGTGAATAAGTTCTCTGATTCTTCTGCATCCATCGCCATTTTAACGGCAGCAGTTCCAACAGCTAATAGACCGACCACAGCCCACTTTGCAGCTTTTGCTATTCTTTTGAATACCGCTCTAACTGCTGTACCCATCCTCTTAAAAGCTTTTGTCATCGCTTTAGTCGATAGCACAACTTTCTTTTTAACTTTAGCAAGTTGTGCATACAGTTTACTGGCATCAACCTCAAGGACTACTGCTGCTGTTAAATAGTTAATCATAATACACTTCCCACTTCCTGCTCGATGCTCCAAAGCAACAAGATCGTATCAAACATTTGCTCATCTTCATTGTAAAATTTTAGTATAGAACTTACTGCATGAAGATTTAATCCTACTACAGTGCCGTCCATTCCCGCTCGAAGTTTTTGATTACGACATAGAACGTAGAGCTTCCATGCTCTACGATTCTCTATGTCTAACTCAACATAACAGGTTGGGCACGGTGGCTCTTTGCCACTTCCTAAATATAGTTCTACACAGTCGTCTCCGCAGATTTTTCCTCTTCCGCTGAGCCGCCATCGAGCGAACCTTTCAAGTTTTTTGCTCGGGCCGCCTCAATGGTCTTATTCTCATCAACCAACTTTTCTATACTCTCTCCAATAAATGTTCGGAAATCTGTAATTAGCATCATCTTTTCGATGTTATCATAGTTGCATTCTAGTTCCACACCATCAAGACTGATTCCTTTCCAATCCATGATGAACTTCCGCAAACTTAATTTTGCAGAAAGTTCTATATCTACTCTTTCCGTCTCATATCTTTGTCCTCTGTGATAATCTACATCAGTTGATTGTTTAGTAAGTACTTTAATAGAATCGTACTCGTCGATTGTTGGTTTGCGTAGAAGTACACCATCGGGTCCACCTTTAATAGGATGGAACCAAGTACCTTCATCTTTTGTCTTAAATTCTAACATAATGTTGAGCCTTTCTTTCTAAATAATAATATGCTTTTAATAACATCTCTGAATCATCTGAAAAAGAACCTAATCCAAAGTTACATTTTGTACAAAGTAAACCTCTTGCTTTATTAGTTTTGTGATCGTGGTCTACACTCAAACGATAAACAGTTCCATCGGACTTTTTCTTCGTTTCTGGTTTACCACAAATGGCACAGAGGCCTTCTTGTCTTTTAACTAATATCTTGTGAATTTCATCCGATAGCATTAATTTTCCATGCCAAAGATGAAAGTGCAGACTTGTGCCGCCTTTCCAATTACCATTATTTTCACGTGTCTGTGCTTCTGATTGTCTTTTAGACATAACATCTCCCTCATAAAAAGGGAAAGTTCCAGGTAGATGAGGGTCTACCCAGAAACCTTCCATTTAAGATCTACTAGTTTACGATACAGTAACAGTCATATCTTTACCATACTTCTTACTGGTATCAGCAAGTAGTGCAACTGCTCGATAATGATATTCTGTTGCATCCGCCAAACCTGAAATATCATTATCAAAGTTACCTACAGCATCCATAGGTGTTGACGACCCACTGGTATCAGAACCATAACTATCTGAGAGACCATACTCAAAGTAACAGTCAATATCCTCAGTTTCTTCGCCAAATGATAGCAATTTGCCCCATAAAGTTACTGAACAATTATCTCCAGAACCAAAAGTTTCATCGATAGAACCAACAGTAGCAACAGAAACAACTGTTGAAGAACCTACCTGTTCCAATTCACCATTGACGTGTCCCGTAAAGCTGAATGAACCAACTCCACTGGCATCCACACCAATATTATTAACATTTGTGATAATAATCTCGCCACCGCTTTTGACTCGCTGATAAATACCATTATCATAGTCAGTGTATAGTCTCAAGTCGCAGTTTGCTCCATTGTCAAAGTAAGTCTTAAGTAACTTCTGACCAGGGTCTGAATCTACAAGATAATTACCGTTTCCAGCAATATCTCCTCCAACTTTTCGGAGCGCTTTCTGCTTGATGTAATCTTCAGTAGGATCTAACTCATCAATATCGTGCATATTGCGAGTCTCGCCGCTGTATGTCCATGTAACCAATCCAGCGACTTTAACGTCTCCAATATACACAGGACCTTTATATCCGGCTTTCAAACTCATAATTTAACCTTTCAATTTATTTGAATTTTTATTCTATAAGTAATATCATAAACCCATCTGCCTTCTATTCTGAGCAGATTTGCAGGCTCTCGCACAAGCGAAATGGTTTCGTGTCCTGCGATAACTAAATCAAAAAAGTCAAATGCAGCTTTTAATGCTACAAATGCTTCTGTTATTTCTCCAGCATTACTCGATTCACTGAATAACCTAACTTGGATGAGAACATCTTCAAAGTTCTCTGAGAATGTCCAATCAGGAACATTGCTTGGCAAACTGAATGTTCCATATGGAAATACTGCATCTTCTCTCGCTTCTGTATTGTAAAACTCAGTTATCTTATCGTGCAATGTAGTCGTCTCAAAACGAGCATAGAGAGCATCAAATAATGGGGATACAGTTTCTACTAATATCGGTACTGGCCAAAAATATCTTGGAAAATATCCATTCATTATGTTCCATCCAATACTATAACTGTTCGATTTCCGTTTTTATCTACAGTAGCGACTATTCTGTTTTTACCATCCGCTACATCTCGGAATGATAATGTATCAGAACCTCCACCAGTAGATAATCCAGCTAAAACAGATAAAAGTAGTCTCATTATAGCTGTTTTAGATAATGTACCTTCAACTATTACTGGATCATATTCTGCTTCTCCAACAGGAACAGCACCTTCAAGGGCAATAATAATATCCCCTGGTTGAATAGTAGCACAATCTCCAATATATAAATTTCCGGTGGCATTTTCAGTAAGACTGATACCAGTTTCTCTTACAGAACCGTCTGGTTGAAACACATTAGCTGTCAATGTTCTACCAGTAACATAAGAAGTATGAATTTCATTTGCCATAACTTATTCCTTAAACATGCCTTGCATGGCTGTTATCAACCCAACCTGTTCCAGTTAGAAATACAAGAGTCCATCCGCCATATTCTGTATCTAAAGTTTCATCCGAACCTCTATGAAGAAATATTTTCTCTGTTGCACTCCCATCATTGTGAAGCAGAGTTATCGTATGGGCCGAATTACATTGTTTGACAAGGTGTAGCACCTGTCCTGGTATTCCACCAGACAGACCAGCAATAATTAAATCATTACTGGAGCAATTCAAAAAAACTACGTCTAATCCCGTGACATCTAAATCATAGATGGTCCCAACACTTCCATATACATCGGTTACACGCTGTCTTTTATGAGTATGTGTAAGCATAGTTTAACCTTCAAAAGCTTTCTTAATAAATGGTATATTTCCATGTAATGCTGGACGTAAATACGGTGAATCTGATTCAATCTTCGGAGCATACTCCAATGGAGAACCAACAACTAATTTATTTTCACTTACTTCACCATCAATACTACGTTGTAAGTTTCCCGACACTACTGGAACATTTTCTTTAGCAGAATTTACAATCACTGGTTTAATCTTTTCCAATGTTTTAGTAACTTTAGATGAAACAGCTGCAAGAACTCCTTTTGTATTATCAGTTATTTTCATGTTACCTTCTTTAATCCAATTACTAATAACGTACCTAGGTTATTAAAATCAACGACATCAACGATTTCATAATTCTTACTGTTGTAAGAAATAAGATCTGACTCAACGATTGTGATGCCAGCCGGCACACGGCAACGGAGAACAGCATCGAGAAAATGAGTTTTTTTATCAAATTTCATCTTCTCTCTACCACTCGTCCATTTTATGTCGCAAGGCATACTATTTACAATAGTTACAGGTGTTTTAGAAATTCCTAAAGCCCCGGTGGTTATAGTATTTCTAATAACGTCTACCGTAAGATTATAAACTGAAAAAGCATTCGTGTGACCTTGTGCCTCAATTTCAGAACCACCAACAGATATTTTGAAAGACATAGAATCACGCCTCATAAAAAATAAAATGAGGCCGACGCAAGGCCAGCCTCATCGTTAACTTACACATACTGGCCTCTTATTACTGCCATAGGACGAGTGCAAACACAAAGTGGATTACTCTGCGTTTCAATCTCGATACCTTTATCAAACTTCATTACTGCAGTTTTGGCGTAATACTGAATACCGAGGGTATTTGCGGCCTCAACATAATCTGCCGGAGCAAAATACGTTTTGAACAAATCAGGAACACCTACTGGGAAGAAGAACGCATTACCCGGAGCACCTGCAGCTACTGTTGGAATAAATGCTGTCGTACCAACACTACCTGTATACTCTTCGAAGACGATACCGCAATACTCAAATCCTGCTCGCATATCACTACGGGCAAGAGCACCATGATTCCATAAAGCATAAGCTGCTACAACACCGGCCTCATTAACAAGCAGGTCGAAGAAAGTGGAATTGCAGAAACAATGAATATGGTCATACAACTGTGCACCAAGATTCGCTTCCATAGCTCGTTTCACTGCCTTACAAGAATCTTTAATAGACGGTGTAGCAGCAGTAAAATCAAATTCAATAACATCTGGTGTACATTCAAACTCTTCCCACAGATTATGTACCACTGTGGTTCCGTTAGCATCTAACACGATACCTTGGATTGCACCTAAACGATGGTATTCCAAAGTTAGATCATGATCTCGCCGCATACCGGCGATTTTCTCATCTACTAACTGTGCAACAGTTTGCTTCTCATTTTCACTTCCAAATGCACGAACCCCTTGTACATCATCTGCCATAACAGTGGCAAGCTTCTGTAAATGCGGACATCGCAATGTTCTCAATGTTCGCTTTTCCGGAGTATGAATCACACCCGGAGTACCTCTCGCACTTGTTGGAATTAGCGAGATTACTTTATCCTTTTCTTCAATGGCAACATCTACAGACTTTACGCCCTTTGTACTAAAGATGCCCATCTTTTCAATGCGTGTAGGCGTGGCAGGAATCCGATTAATTGCATCGGTCAGTTCCACACACCTATAAGCACTGTCTCTAAAAATGTCTAACATTTTTATTATCCTTTCAAATACTTAAACTTAGTTTACGCCCTTGGCAAACCGGTTGTTGATACTGTAGCCTGTGGACGACACTGTATTCCTACTGCTTCAAGAGCGGTAACAAGATCCGCAAGCGTACCAGCACTTCTATGCAACTGATCTTGATTCACAATCGAAGGTCCACGCACTAAACATGGTCTTCGCAGTGATTCACCATCACCATTTTTTAACTCCCAAAGACTAACTGGAGCAAGCAAAACACGAGTAACACTAGCAGCAGTCAACGTATTACTATTCGTTGTTAATTCACCAGCAGTCGTAGTTGCAATTGTAATCGTTGCCTCAGCAGCACCAGCAGTCAGCAATAATCTCGTATCAAAGATAAGATCCGCGGGATTACCAAGCGTGTTCAACCAGGTAAACGTGTTAGTGCTCACCATCGAGTCACCACCAACGTTTGCAAAGATGATATCGCCCGCAGTTCCACCAGCTCTGACAACTGCTAAGTCGAGTGCCGTGTTAATCTGGGCAACAGTGGCATCCCAAGCGATTGATGCTGTCGTATGACCTTTGACTGTGATTGTAAATGTACCACTTGCCGAAGCAGCAGCCATCGTTACGGTCTGGACAGCAGGTACCGCAGCAGCTTCTGCTCCCATACCTTCGCCAATATCGTAACCTTCTGTTGCGGCGAGTACACGAGTAATTTCAAACTGTTCACGACAATATTCTAATGGCTCTTCCATTACCAATACGTCGCCTAAAACTTTTCCTTCGGATATTGAATCCATTTTTGTAACCTTTCTAATTTAATTGTTATTGTTAATCTTTCAGGCCGGCAGCTTTTCTTCGTTTGTCAACCAACTTCGCAAGTTCACTCTTCTGATCTACACGAGCATTAGACAATTCCAAATTCTGAACACCGGTAATACCGTTCAGCTTGACAGCCTTATTCTGCACTAGTATATCATGCCAGAAATCAAAACCATCATCACCTTTAGACATCGATAATGTTAATGATCCTGTCTCAACATACTTGGCAGTGATTGCATCCTTAACCGCAGGTATAATAATTCCTGTCTGGAGCAACATATCCAACTGTTGTGCTCGCTGTCTACTCAGCATCTTCACTACAACTGCTGAATTCGAACTCGACTTATTTGATAACTCAATACCTTCTGTCTTCACAACAAGAGGATTCTTCATGAGTTTCTCTACCTCTGACGCGACCAACTCTTCAGTTGGAGCATCGTTGGACAGGCCAAGGGCTTTCGCAATTTTCTCGACAAATTTCATATTTACATCTCCAATACTTAAACTCAAAACTTCAAAATTTTCTAGACCACCAATAACGGGGTCTACGCATAATGCTACATGTGTAATAGGACAATTGTACACATTGCCCTTACCATCCATTTTCTTACCAACCACCATACCAATACTGACATCTGTAGTAAGTGCTAATTTGGGATCTACTAGTCCCATTATTCCAAATAAGCTGTTGCCCTCAACCACCATATTGGTCACCCAACCCTGATTATCTTCTGGACTATCCGTCCAATCATGATTAAGTGTAATAGGAACCTTATTGCCATTTTTGATATAGAGATCGAATGTCCTTGCAAAGTGAGCTAATACAACTGGTGTAACCTCGAATGGTTGGCCATCTGCAGGATGTATATATTTACCAACTTTGATAAGCTCCTTACGATACTGTGTCAAGCCTCCATTATTCAATCCTAGGTTTGAGGCCGGCAAAGTTTGTAGTTGCAATATAACGTTCTTATGATTGCTCATCGGCTACCTCCTTTTCTTCAGGTTTAACACCCTCATTTATGGGAATATCTAATTCTTCTTTAAGTGCATTAGTATCAACGGTAACACCGTCTGTTGGAACTAACGCCAAGTACAACTTACGTAAAAACTCTGACTGTAAATCAACCAGTGGAGCAGCTACGAGACGAACCTTTCCCACCATCTGTGGACCAAAGTTCAACAGTAGAAGTTGGTCAACTGCCTGTTCGTTAACTATTTGAGTAATTGTACGATCAATCATTTGCATACTGGTTACAGCCAAACCAATATGTTCACCAGCTTCTGCCTTGGTACCGTGCATACCTTCCAGCATACTACGTTCAGGTAAAATAAGACCGCGTATCTTAAGAGAATCAAGATACTTCAATCTATCACCAAATGCTGCCTGTCCACTACCTTCAGTCTCAATTAACTCTACCTGCCAAGTATAAAGCTGTGTAATGTCTGCACGATTCAGTTCTTGAACAAATTCAGCTACCGTACTTGGAATAACTATACTACCACTGCTAATCAACGAACCAAGCATCTCCATTGCCATATCATAATTATCAGTAGTTACGTTATCAATTGTAGTGTTACCTACCGGATATCTTATCACCCAATGTGCACCAGCTAATTTTAGGTCATATCGTTCTGCACCATCATTGCAAGCATCCCACATTGTTTGTGCAGCACGTACATTCTCCAGTAATGGATAACCATAAAGATTTCCAGCCTCAACATCGAAATTAACAAGAAAACTATTTTCATAAGGTACGTCAATATATTGACCACCTAAAGGAGTTTGTCTGAATCCTGCAAAGTGACCACGAGGGTCTACCAGAATAGATGTCATATCTACTAATAGTTCCTTAAACTCGGAGATGATAAGACGACCATCTTTAACTGTAAATATCTTCTCAAATGGTGCAAAGCCATAATCAATTCGTCCATAGCTTACTGCCGACTGTATTAACTTTGCTCTCAATGGCAAAAATATTTTCTTGATAAATTCCTCAACTTCATCACTTACACCCTCATCCTTCTCAACTCCCCAAGAACCTGACTGTATGCCATTGACAAGTAGCCCTCGACCTAATGCTACAGTGGGATCTTTCCTCAATGCCCGGAGTTCTGTAAATGTCCCCATATCTGTAATACTACGATGGAGTTTCCCGTCATAAGTCAGATACCCTACTTGTTGTGTACCTGTTATTTCACTTGTTGGGATGTTCGAATCAACCACGCGCACCTCCTACATTTATTATACCAACGGACGTTTTTCCTACTGGACGAGCTAACCTCAAAGGCCACAGCTTCCAAAGTATATATCCAAGTGCATCAGTACTGTGTCCTATATCACCTGAATCATCTGGCGCTCTCGTTCCAGGTTTGTAAGATCTAACCTTTAAGTCACGAATCAAGTGTGTACATTTTGGATCTATAAATACATGCCTTTGTCCATCACCACTACAAATCCTAGTGTTGGTTACTGCAAATCTATCTGTCACTAATGGATTTGATCTATCGTAATGAAAAGTACTCCCCATCTCTTTTAGTTTCTGATTACTTGCAAGCTGAACATAATCAGTCGTTGTAGCACTTGTCTTACGTGCTCTACTTGAAGCATCACCATAAAACTCCCATCCGCCTTTATGATTAGCATAACGACTTGTGAGTATCTTCAATGTATTTTCAGTATTAGCATTACGAATAAACAATTCGTCAAACACTTCCAATGTTTCACCTTTTCTATGGCCTAGTACCCAGCACATAGGATCAACATTGTAATCAGAACCTACTATTATCGCGTTGCCGGGATTGTAAGTGCAATGTCGAACGTTGTATTCTTTATCAAAAGCATAAAAGATTCCGCCACTTGTGTTTAGCCATTTCGCGTTAAACTGTTCCTCGAAAGTTCTTTCGTCCATTGACTTCCGTGCAAGTTCTACCTCTTCTTCTGGCAATACTCCTGAAGAAGGCCAAGAGAATCCAGTTGAATCAGGAAGTTCACCAGCTATAGCTGCTTCATACTTTTCTCGGTACTCTACTGCACCTACACCAAATCGTTTGCAAACTCCCGTAAACCAACACCATCCATGTCTAGTTACTAATGTACCAAGAATACTATGTTCCCAAGTTCCTGGCTTGATATCACTAGATTCATCTATTACACCACCATCTAAAATTCTTCCTTCAATTCGCTGTGGTTGATCAAGGCCTACCACAAATAATTCACTACCGAAGATGGTTCTAATTGTCAACTCGCTTTTGGACACATCAGAAAGCCACCACGGCGGAATTAGATGTAGTATTCGTTGCCAAGCAATATTTTTCGCTTGTTTGAATGTCGGTGCCGCATAAAAGTATCTCGGGTCAGGCCAAGGCTTTGGTTTCTCCAGTGCCTTCACCAATTTTCTCATTGACAGTTCCGTCTTGCCACTTCGTCATTGCCTCCCGCAGGGGATGTAGACGAAACGTTTTTTACATCTCCATAGAGAGGCTTGCTCCTTATGATAGCGTAGTTGAGGCCACGGCTCGAACATTATGAATGTTTCTCCAAATACAATCTCGCGTTAACAACAAATTCTATATCTTCAAGATACCCAAGTTTCCAGTTACATTGATTACATAACAACCCTCTTACTTCACCGGTTCTATGATCATGATCCGTAATCAATCTTTTAAGACTATGTTGATTATGGCAAGTTTCTTCTTTACCACAAATACCACATACCTCACCGTATCTCTCAACCAGTATTTTATAAACTTTATCTTTTTGAACTTGTTTACCATCGAGTATCAGGTAGGATTTGAATACTCCGCCTGATTTCTTCACTAGAGTTTTCATCAGAGAAGCTTTCTTATTAGCTACGTGCTCAGCCGTTTGTTTGTAACCTTTCCTAGTTCCTGACTGTGATCGACCTTTAGAAGCTTTGCTTATCTTTCTTCTACGTGCTGCCTCTTTAACTGGATCTTTACACGCTCCCATCTTTCATTTCTCCTTCTAATTATGTTGAGTTATTGTTTAGTATGGCCTCTAAGCCATCGTTGTAGATTTCATCAATTTTATCAGATTTAGCCTTGTACTCCTCCAATAAAGCTCTTATAGCTTCTTTTCTTTCTCTCAGGAGCACTTTAGCTTCTTCTGTCTCTAATGCCTCAATGAGATTCATTTCATTTCTCCTTTTCTGTTGAGTTTTCTGGATTCTCACTCGATGTAAGATTATCCATATCTTCCACTATTTCCCGAGGACTCCGATTCGCCCAATCTCCTTCTGTTGGAACTACAGCTTCTTCCTTAATTCTCTTATCAGCTGTTATCTTCCTCAGTAAAGCAAGGGCTAATGTAGGATTAGAATACGATTTCTCTGTCAAATGCTCTATGATAGTTTTCCCTTTACCAACACTCTTCTTCGCCTTCTTAAAGGCTTTTGCTATAGATTCAGGTGTATAATCCTTTAGTAACTTTTCAAGTTTCTCGGCATCAGTCTTCTTTTTATTTTTACTGCCTTGTTTCCTTCCGCCTTCTCCCTTCTTGAATGCCATAATAACACCTAAACCTACACTTTACCAGATTTATACCGTTTTCTCCTATTTAACCTCGGATTCTCTATCATTATCACTTAAAACTTACCGATTTTCACTTAAATTCTACCAAACCATCACACGAATTATCTTATATGTATACGTTTCAACATTCTTATGTTTTATCCGCCAGCTGCTTTTCTCTCTTTTATCTGAAGAGCTTCGTCCACCATAAAATCTTCTACTATATTATCAGTATTTTGAGGAATACTACCAGCCACTTCCTTTACAACTACAGTATATTCGAAGTGCCCTTCTGGAAGTCCATAAGGAATTATAATTGGAAACTGTCCCAAGGAGCCGTTCTCCACCAAAGCTATTCCAGAATCCACTGGATCTGGAGATGCCTCCATTGCCTCTGTTACTGCATTCCAAATATACCCAGTTTTCTTATTAGTAATCTGAATATAGTATGAACTACCTGAATGTCCTTCAGCCTCAAAAATTACAGTTAGTTGAAAACCTGCCATTTCACTTCTCCTTTTCTAATTTCAATTGTTTCTTCGGTTCTTTCCACACTTTTACAAATGATTTTACCATGATACCTATCACACCCAAGATAAATATCAGGATAACTGTGGCTCCTCCTGCCAAAATTAGTTCCCATAGCGTAAAAATTAAACTTCTTAACATTTCATCTCCTTTGTAAATTATGTTGAGTTTATCTACTAACTACAATTAGTAAAATTCCTACTGTAAAATTCATAGCACCTACTATTCCAGCTGTTAAACACAGAAGAGTAATTTTTCTATGTAAACTCAGATGATTGTTAAAATTCTTTATGAGCTCCTTCAACAATACATGAGTCTCTAGAAGCAAATCATGGTCACTTGGTTCCATACTATTAGCGCTCCTTATAATATACTACTTCCTATTTCTTTCTTCTTTTAGTAATTCCAGTGCCCGCGTTAAATTTCTTCGTGTCGCCTCTAAATCAAACTGCTGATACAATACAGAAACTCTCAGATAGTTAATCAAGTCCTCAGTAGTTCCAACAAAATGGCCTGGCCAAGATACTCCCAGTATTTCCTGTAGCTCAAATATTTCTTTAATCGTCATCGCCATCTCTAACTTCTCTGTTAGGCAGCCTGTCACAGTGCCATCCTTAAAATATCGTCCAAAGGTAATCTTAACCGCCGACTGTTCCGCCGAGTGTTGTTCATATTCTGTCGATGGGAGACGAATCTAACGTTTCCGCGTTGGTACCCTCGATTATTATCAATTCTGTCAATATCCAAATTCTCTATCAACTCAAACTTCGAGATATGTAGTTCATTTACAACGTAATCGTAGAAATCTGCGAACGATAAGAACATGTTCTGGATTCCTCTTCCCCCATAATTATGAAAATCCTTGTGATTTGGCTCCGTACATCGTGCATTCAAATCATGATATTTTTGACTCAACCTACATTTTAATGTTCTCGCCCTTTTTGCACTGTAAGCTCTACTTCTTGCTCTTTGTTCCTCTGTAAGATTCTGTTTCGTTTTCATTTGTCCACCTTTTCTTTATAAGTTCCACCTTAATTCCCCTGTAAAAAGGGGAAGGGACGACCTACACCAGCCGTCCCACACAATGTAATATAATTTCTAATGTAACCTCCGATTTACTGAATTGAAGAATTAGTTTATATTAAAGGATAAAAGGTGCATTTTCGCCTTCAAAATGCACATATACTTGGATTACTATCTTTAATACTTTACTATAGTATTTACTTTAATATTACGTATCGATTTAAATCGATGGGGTCATCGATATATATCGAAGGGGTCATCGATTTAAATCGATGGGGTCATCGATTATAATCGAATACCCGGAAACCTTAATTTAAGGTTTTCACCAGCTGTTTTTCGATAAGAAATATGTGTCGCGAGATACCAGATTCATACTCAAGTTTAATGTGACAAGTAGCCTCTAGTGCTGATATCCAACCTGAAATTGTTTCCCTTTTTACTCCATACAATTTGGCAAAATACTGATTACTCGCCCAACAGTAGCCTTCTTTGTTACACAAGGCTGAAATTTCCCCGTATAGAAGCTTCTGAGAAGGAGTAAGAGCAAGATCATATCGTACGTGTGCAGGAATTACTGCATAAAACGCCGGGCTGCTCTCTGTGATTTGTTCGTTGTTCATTGTTTCCACCATTCTTCCACCTTTATTAAAAATGACACTGTCGACCGGTGGATAGCCGACAGTATCGAAGTGCGTTTGAAGATATGCCTATCTTCTCTCACTATAATTATACGTATAATATCATGAAGTCTTGTAAATTCTACAACTTTATTCGATACCCGAAATTCGAAAACTGTGGTAACTACTTAAGTCATATGGAGTTACATTTTCGCCGAATTTTCGCCCTATCTCCCGGGTACAATACTATAACTATAGTCCTACCCGTTCACTATTAGAACGTAGTTGAAAATGTTCTTGACTCACCGTATTATACATTCTTATACTACAAGTGATTCTATCATATAAAAAATGGTCGGAGTAACTTGATAAATAATTTGTAAGGGTGTTTTTGGCAAATATTTATGCGTTCAACTCCGACCATCCACATTCATATACGCCAGATGTATCTGACAGATTCGCTTAATAAACTGTCCCTCCACGTATAGTAACATAAACACAATACACAACTCACCTAATCTTAGGTTCAAGTGTGATACCAACGAACCGGGTGAATTTTATGAAAATTTTGTTGACAAACTTTTACTTGAGTGCCTATTCTTAACCTGTGTTTCATAGAGTATTCTGTAAAATTATACCCATCTCACTATTTTATCCATGGCAGAGGCTGCTAGGCGGCTTCTTAGAGTGAATAAACACCATACTACTTCCCTTTGTGCTCTAACAGGGACTCGTCAATATCAAATGCTTCTATAGGCCCGTGAGTACCGGTGACGGATATTATGTAAATATCTATATCATATTGCTTATTACCTGCTCCTGGTTGATCAATCGACATAATATTTGGATGGGCTGCCTCCCCAGCATCACAAGAAAAGTTATTTTCAGCAATCGTTGTGCCATCACGTTGAATACGTATTTTTCCCAATATAGCCCGATATGACCAAGGAGGTAAAGGTTCTTGGCTATAAACTCCACAGGATGAGGCAGATATTATAACACGCGCCTCACTTGGGATAGTTAGGGACATGATCTCTATCCAAGAACCAACATGAACTATTTCATCGGCATTATGTCCTGTAATCTCTATATGACCTGCATTGGCCGCTAATTTAGTAGTTCCAACAGACAAGTTATCTATTTTTGCAGTCTTAACTTGTAGATTTCCTATCTTGGCGTCAGTTACTGCAAGATCATCAATCTTTGCAGAAGTAATTGCAGCATCAGCAATTTGAGCATACTCAGCGGTAATTGTCCCAGCTTGAATTAGTGCACCATAAATGGAACTAAATATTTCAGTTGGAACAGCAACCCCAGCATTATTATGACATAAGAAAAACTTACCGGTTCCTATAGAATCCGCAAAGGTATTTGTAGCATTGAACACTGTGGGATCAGAAATGTCCCAGTAAATGAATTCTGCGGATGTACTATTTTCAGATATTAGATACATAACTCCTTTATACTGGAGTATTATGTCATCTTCAGCGTCTGTTTCAGACCATGAAATAAAACCACCAGATGGATCATTATCACCCCAGGTTACATTGGATAATTCTAATTTGTTAAAATTAGGAACTAATGCACCTATGTGGCTTATAGCTATGTCCTCTACCTCTCCTCGAGTTATAGGAGGGGTCAGCTTACTTCTTGGACCAGGCCAAATGAAATTAGCATTAGGATTGGACGGGTCAATTAAGAAAGCTGAC
>Ga0209976_10000668_pt1 | contig 21659 bp, 32 predicted proteins | sample SumtaG_FD_182806 | JGI IMG/M metagenome (GOLD analysis project Ga0209976, IMG submission 182806) | Deep subsurface microbial communities from Indian Ocean to uncover new lineages of life (NeLLi) - Sumatra_00157 metaG (SPAdes) (version 2) | ecosystem: Environmental > Aquatic > Marine > Oceanic >...
AGTAAGTGCAATTTATCCGGTGTCAAGGACACCTTCTGATGTATCCCGGGTACACTATGTGCTTCATGGAGAGGATCAGGTATACTTTGTTGATGAGGCTTTCAACCCTCTGGATAGCATGACGGTTCAGCCCGGTTGGAGAACGGGGATCCTAGCAAGTCACAATCATCGTTTCTTTTTGGTTGAGGAGACTTTGTTCGCTGAGGATTTGTACTCGACTAGAGAAAGAGCCGTTACCCTGGTTGATTACACCGGCAAGGTATACTATCGCAAGACCGAATCGTATCGCGCGGATGCTAACCATCCTAGGAGTTTTTTACTATCAGGCATAGATGGTACCTTATACGAATTTGATGAATATGATTCAAAGGTACTGTTATGGAGGAACGATGGCAGTTCAGCAAGGGAAATCGAACTGTTTGACGAACAGTCATATGTCAGGACCGGACGATTTGCGTTAACCGAAGATGATCAATATATCATCGTACTGAAACAGAGGCTGGCAGCCATAGAGGGGGGGGAACCGCATTTATTTATTTTTGACTCGGAGGGGAATCTAATTAGGGAAAGGATATTGGAGTACGATATTGGAAATGATGTATTTGTCCAGGGCAGTGAGCATGCGATTGTCTGTCAGGTATCGGATTATGATCTGTCTGCGGGATATTTTGCGGCATTCTACGATTTCAATCTCCAGAAATTATACGAGGTTGCTGTATCCCCCAGGCTAGTAATATTCTTGAAGGGCGATCTATACATTGTTCAAGCCAAGGATAGGATTCTTTATCTTTCAAAATACAATCGAAATAACAGAGTCAACATCTGGAACTACGCAATCCAAGATTATAAAATCGGCAGCGCAAATAGGGTAGAGGATATTTCATTCCTGGATAGCGAAAGCAAGTACATCGGATTTCACATGCTGAAAAGGGATAACCCTTTGGTAGCTGGTAGAATCCCTGGGGACAGAGAAAAGGATGTGTATGTACTACAAATTGTGAGTAATGAAAACATTGGCATTGTTCGAGAAATTGAACTAGGGCGCTGCATACCTGCTTTCGAAACAAGGTATAACAGGGTATATGGCTCATCTATTAGTGTTGATGCAAACAAGAATATTCGCATGCTGACTGTGGAGGAAAACTGACGATGAAACAGCAGCTACCAATGATTGCTGTGTTTTGTCTCATTGCGATTGTTCGTGCTCAAACGCCCAATGTATATTCCTGGCCCTTTTACGATTTGAATTATCAGCATTATATCAATAGCACCTACGGTGAACTCCGAAGCGATGACTGGGGAGACCGGGATCACGTTCATGACGGTGTCGACCTCGATGTTCTTGAAAGCAGTGAATATGATGAGTGGGTGTACCCTGTCCTGGGGGGAACTGTTGTCAAAGTCGTAACAAGTGGATATGACTCACGTGTAGTAATAAGACACACTTACGAATATGAGTACTACTACTATACATATAATCATCTGGCGAACATTCAGGTAGAAGAAAATGAAGAGGTAGGCCTAAATGATATAATAGGCTATATTAATATTCAAGGGTCTACGCACTTACATTTCTGTGATGGGGACTTATTTAATAATCATAGCCAAGAGTCATCTAATCCCCTGTTGCATCTGGCGCCATATGAAGACGATAATGCCCCGGATTATGATTTTTCCTTTGGAATGCTTGGAATAAAGATAGTTGAGAACAATATATGCGAAGAGGAGAATTATACCAGTATTGAGGACGTTCAGGATGAATTCTCATTAACTGTTGGCCAAACGTATGACATTATCGTGAAGGCCCATGATGTTGATCCGCATGATAGGTATGGTATCAAGCTTGGTCTTAAAAGCGTCACGGTTACGATAGACCATAGCTTGCTTGGGGAAATATACAGCAATGATGATCTGGAGTTCCTGTATCGTCCGGAGCAGTACTATTGGGATGTGGAGGAAATATACGCGAAAGGCTCCGTAGAAAATTACCCCAACAGTGTATACTACTATATAGCAACGAATGCCATAAATGGTGATTCATGGTTTGATGCCGCTGATCTGGATGAAGGAATTCTTACAATTACCGTTGAATTGGCGGATATTGCGGCAACCGGAGGATATTCAGAAAATACCGAAACAATGATTAGGACCATAGATTTAGTTGGCTCACCGGATTATTAAGGGAGTTGGAGGACGACATGCGAAATTCTTTAAATAATCGCTTAAGGATTGTCTGTTGTGCAGCTATCATCATTTCAATGGTATCTGCTCTGGGGGCAGCGGAGATCACTGTAGTGACGCATTCAAACTTGTTTAACAATTCCTGGTATCTTCCCTACAAGGACTTCAGGGAAGACCAGGGACATAACGTGAGTGTCATGCAATTCAGTAATGGCTATACGAGTCAGTACATCAAGCAATCGCTCGAAAACCAATCGCCTGCCCCGGAATACGTACTTATTGTCGGAGACGCGGACGAGTATCCAGAGGGAAGCAGGGAGATTGTCTCGTCTGGTGGTGGAAATTTTATACCCTTTCACTACGAGATAATGGCGGAGCAATATCACGACACGGCGGCTATCGCCACAGATGACTACTATGTCAGTGGCATCAGCGGCGCGGTTATCGGACGCATACCGGCCGAATCGCAGGGAGAAATCAATATCTGGGTAGATAAGCTTGTGAACAGCTCGCCTGGCGAGTCTTACGAAGATTGGCGTAACATTGTTTTAATGATTACCGGAGATATGGATCATCCGTCAAACGGCCTACGGGGGATGTATCGGGATGCACTGCGCGATACACTTGACGCGAATTATTTAAGCGGCAATGAATATGAAGCAATAAAATTGAATTCAAAGGACCTTGACCCAACCAGCGGTGGTTACCACGGGTACGATCCCGCCCGTCCGGCTGCCTTCGAGGACAATGTAAACGATGGTGTAGCAATCATTCACGCCATAGGTGTGGGGGCCGATGAATCTTTCTTAGTGAATTTCTATTGGCAGACGCCGCATCCGGAACTGTCCTGGGATTTCGATAACGAAGGGCAGTACCCGTTCCTAATGGGGTACAGTTGCAGCATAGGAAAAGTGCAAGCGGTTGATGGCTCAAACCAGGAATATGATTCGGTTATGGAGAAATTGCTGTTTCTGGAGGATGCCGGCATTATTGGTGCGATCGCTGCAACCTGGATTACGGATGCATTTGCGAATAAGAAGTTTTCGAATATGTTTTATGATAGAATAACAAACGAGTACTATCAGGATATCGGTACTGCTCTGAGTGAAGTAAAGGCCGAGTTTGAGGATGAGTACCATCCGTATGTGTGGGTATCGAGGGCCACACTTCTATTTGGCGACCCAGTATCGGTTTTGCCTTTATATCAAAAGCTTATCACTCTTGAAAACATGACCTTTGACGCAACCGCAACCTATATCGCGAAAGACTCTATTACTGCCGGCCAGAATTTGACTGTCGAAGCTGCCGGTGACGTTACCTTTCGTGCCGGGGACCGGATTGTACTGAAGCCCGGATTCACGGCCGAGGCTGGCAGCCAGTTCCACGCCTACATTGATGAGGATCTGGGAGGTGGAGGACTTGGCAAGATTATCGCCGACGTACCAGACGTTAAAGAGATTGAAGAACATGTGCCCGAGGATGAGAACGATGACTCCCTTCCTGCCGTCTACTCCCTCTCCCACGCCTACCCCAACCCCTTCAATCCCAACATCACCATTCCCTTCGGCCTGCCGGAGCCGGCCCGCACCCGGCTGGTGGTCTATGACCTGCTGGGCCGGGAGGTAATCCGACTGGTGGATGAGCGCCGGGGCGCGGGCTATTACCAGGTAGTCTGGCAAGGCAGGGACGCCGCCGGCCGCGAAATTCCTTCAGGGGTTTATATTGCTCGTTTAGTGACGCCCAAGTACACCAAGTCCATCAAGATGCTGATGTTGAAATAGCGTGCGGAAAGTCCCGTCCTCAATCCCGTCTTAAATCCCGCCAACAGTCCCGCCGAAGGCGGTGGCTCCTAGTCCCGTCTTTAATCCCGCCGCAGGCGGGGCTAACAGCGGGGCCGCAGGCGGGGCAGAATGTGAAATCCCGCTCCTAGTCCCATCATTAATCCCGCCGCAGGCGGGGCCAACGGCGGGGTGGGGCGGGGTGGGGCCAACGGCGGGGCTCACAGCTGATTGCTCATCGCTCACTGCTAACCGCTGATCGCTGACTTCCGCGCATCCCGCGCACCTCGCGCACCTCGCGAACGACAAGCCGCTGCCATTGGCTTATATTCCGGCGCTATGATGATGCCGCCGCCATACTGTCCTACTACCCTTCCCACCGCTGATTTTGGGGCGGCTATTTTTCGACAGGGAGATTTACGCCTCTCGTCGGGAAAAAACTTTAAAATGCGGAATTTTGGTGGGATTTTGCGGAATTTTGCGCCGGTTCTTTCTAGACTAACAGATCGAGGGGTCTCGAAAAAAACGACAGCAAGCTGTCATCGCGAGCGAGTTTACCCCGCGCTCCTAGTCCCGCCATTGGCGGGGCTAACGGCGGGATTGTGCAACGTAGCGGGGCCCATCCCTGGCCGTACCCGCCCACGGGGAGGCCGTACCCGCCGGAAAACTTAACACCGCCCAAACAATGCTTCCGTCGGGCAAAGGCCTTAAATAATTGAATTTTGTATGGATTTTGTTAAGTTTTGCCCCTTCCTTGCTTCCCCTTTTGCTCCCGGCGGCCTCGCCCGTTGGCCTGCCCGGCCAGGGCTACGGCCAGAGGGTTCCCGCTCTTTCCCCTGCCACTGCCAATTCTTCCCGGTATATCCTGTCAATCCTGTTATCCTGTCAGATTCTTCATTCTTCATTTTTCAATTCTTCATCAGCAGCGCCCCCAGCATCCAAAATCCAACATCCAATATCCAATATCAAACATCCAACATCCAACATCCAGCCTCAAACCTCAAGCCCCAGGCACCGGCCGCGCCTACCGGTTCAGCATCTCCAGGATGGGCTTGAAGTGGGCCAGGTTGGTCTTGTGGGAGTCGTATGAGAAGACGCAGACGGCCTCGAAGCCGTAGAGCCGGGCTACGCGGATCTTCTCCGCCGTTGCCAGGGCATCCTGGTTATAAGTAGCCACCCCCATGATCACCCGGCTGCGGAAGCGCTCCGAGAGCGAGTCCGACACTATGGTCACGTTCTGCATATAATCGTCAAGCTCCGTGGTGTAGTTCATAAGGAGGGCGTAGTCGAGGATCCCGTCCCGGAGCCACTGCAGCCAGTCCTGGTAATACTTGTGGCGCGCCACCCTGGCGTTGGGCTTGACCGCCGCCGTCAGCATGACGTCCTTCCCGCTGAGAGTGATCACCGCGTGCATGGCAGTCATCAGGTCGGTGATTTTCCGGCGGCGATAGTCGTTCCAGACTTCCCAATTTTCGTTGATACCTTGATCGTTCACGTTGCCTGTTGGGTTGTCCTGCACCTGGATGATGTCCCGGGGATCGAAACCGTACCTGATGCGGAACACGCCCAGCCCCTCCTCGTTGTAGCCGTGGTCCAGATCCGCGAAGCGGCAGTAGTCCAGGTGAAGGCCGTCAACGCTGTAGTTGAGGAGGATCTCCGTGAAAACCGTCTGCAGGTAGCTGTTGACTTCCGGATGTACGGGCGATAAGTAAATCCCCTCAAAGGATTCGTTCCGGGGGGCACTCAGATCAATGTCCCTGTGGGCGTTGCCGCCGGCGTCCACCTCAAGCCACTCGGGATGCATATGGTAAGCATGGTTGCCGGTCTCGGGCGGCGTGCGGGCGGACCAGAGCAGGTAGGTAGTCACCCAGGCATGGACATTCAGCCCCAGCTCGTGCCCCCGGGCAACCGCATAGGCCAGGGGATCAAACCGGCTGTCCCGGACGAGCGAGCTCTTGGGAACCAGCAACGAGTTGTAGTAGGCGTCGCCCCGCCCCCGCACCTGTACGAAGACGTGATTGAAGCCGCTTTCCCTGGCAAAGGTGAGGGCGGCGTCGATCTCCTTGCGATCCACCATACTATCCCGCACGATCCACAGACCCCTCACACGCAGCGGCTCCAGCTCCTCGCCATCAAGACCGGTGAGCGCAATAAAAAAGGCAGCCGTAAGGGCTACCTTCCAGGACGTGGGGACTGTGTTATTCAAAAGCAGACCGCCGGTTGAGTACCTGCTGACCGCCGCCTCATTTCTTGGATTTTTTCCCGGCTGGGGTACTCTCTTCAGTGGATTTGACCGGGGCTGGGGCAACATCCACCAGCTCCATCATTGAAACCGGGGCCCGGTCATTAGTGCGGTTCCCCAGCTTGATGATACGGGTGTAGCCGCCGGGACGGTCAGCCACCTGCGGCGCGATCTCGTTGAAGAGGATGGCAGTTACCATCTGCCCCTGTTTCCCCGGCAGAGCCTTCAATACCTGACGCCGGGCATGAAGGGTACCCTGCTTGGCAAACGTAATAAGGGGCTCCACGAAAGTGCGCAGCTCCTTAGCCTTGGCGTCGGTAGTCTGGATGCGCTTGTGGATAATCAGAGACGACGCAAGATTGCGCATAAGCGCCTTCCGGTGGCTGGCGGTACGATTCAGCTTACGACCCCTCTTCATATGTCGCATGGAACCTCCAATACAGCTAATTCCCGATGAGATTGGGATCGATTTCCATGCCGAAATAGAGCCCCATCTCACCCAGCTTCTCCTGCAGCTCCGTGAGGGACTTACGCCCGAAGTTCTTGAACTTGAGCATCTCGTTCTCTTCATTGGTGACCAGCTCATAGATGGTCTTAATGCCAGCAGCCTGCAGGCAGTTATAGCTGCGGACCGATAGCTCCATCTCGTCAATGCTCTTTTTAAGCAGGCCGCGGAGCTGGATATCTTTGTCATCAATCTTATCTTCCACATCGGCAATAGGGGCCGATTCCTCGAAAGTGAAGATATCGGCCAGCCCATGGAGCAGCATGGCAGCATAGTTCACAGCGTCCTTGGGTGATGTGGAACTGTCAGTATGGACATCCAGGGTAAGTCGTTCCTGCTGGTCTTTCGAGGCCGGAAGGGGTTGAACATCGAAGGTTACGCGGGTCACCGGATTATAAACCGCATCCAAAAAGATGGTACCGATAGGGACATCGGGGAGCTTGTTAGTATCAGCCGACACGTACCCCTTACCCCGGCTGACACGGACTTCCAGCTTGACCTCTTTTTCACCATTGAGAGTACAAATTTCCAGTTCCGGATTCAAAATCACAAACTGGTCTGTCTCCTTACCGATTTCACTGGCCTTAACAACGCCTTCACCCTTCAGAACTACGGTGGTCGGGCCGGGTTTCAACTCGTTGAGCTTGAACCTGACCTGCTTGAGGTTCAGTATAATATCGGCCACGTCCTCTATCACGCCCGGAATTGTTGTGAATTCGTGAAGCACACCATCGATTTTAATGGAGGTTATTGCTGCACCCGGGATAGTGGTCAGCAGTATCCGACGCATGGCACTCCCCAGCGTAATGCCAGAGCCTCTCTCCAATGGCTCCACGACGAGAGTCATGTGCCGGTCATCGTGTTCCTGAACTGTAAGATCGTACTGACTATCCTTACCTGCCATTCAAATTTCCTTCCCATGCTCGTTATTTGGAATACAATTCAACTACGAGCTGCTCGTTGACTTCCTCGGGTATTTCGTCCCGCTGAGGCCTGGCTAGAAAAACACCCGTCAGTTTTGCTTTGTCCAATTGCAGCCAGGGCATCTGGTTATCATCAGTGATACGCCGCATAGCGTTGTGAATGATTTCCAATTTCCTGCCCTTTTCCCGGGCCCTAATCATGTCTCCCGGCTTTAGGATGTATGATGGAATGTTGACTACTCGATCATTCACCATGAAGTGCTTGTGGCTGACTAACTGCCGGGCGGCACGCCGGGTGGGAGCCAAACCCAGACGGTAGAGAGTATTGTCCAGCCGGGATTCCAGCAAGATCAACAGATTATGCCCGGTAGGACCTTCCTGTGCTGCCGCCTTCCTGAAATAATTTCTGAACTGCCGTTCCAGGACACTGTAAATGTGCTTCATCCGTTGCTTTTCACGCAGCTGCAATCCGTAGGTGGAAACTTTCCGCCTCAGGTTGCTGCCGTGCTGCCCTGGAGGATAACTTTTCCTTGGCGATGCGAACTTGAGCGATTCGAAAACCGGATAGTCCAAGCGCCGAACGATTTTACCACGTGGTCCCAGGTACTTAGCCATTACTTCGATTACCCTCTCTTATACCCTGCGGCGTTTCGGCGGACGACAGCCGTCATGCGGTATGGGTGTTATGTCCTTGATGGCGTTGATCTCCAGCCCCGCCACCTGGAGTGACCGGATGGCGGCCTCGCGCCCACTCCCCGGACCTTTCACCCGAACCTCTACGGTAGTCAGACCCAGGTCCATGGCTTCCTTGGCCGCCTGCATGGCGGCCTGCTGAGCCGCAAAGGGTGTGCTCTTGCGCGATCCCTTGAATCCGCTGGTTCCGCCGCTGGCCCACGAAATAACGTTGCCGAAATTATTCGTCAGCGTGATAACGGTGTTGTTAAATGTGGCCTTGATATAAGCAATGCCCTCCGGCTCCACCTGAACTTTCTTTTTCTTTTTCCGTCCCGCTGGTCTTGCTACCAAAGTTTCCCAACTCCTTTTCTGTTAAGCTTCCGTCAAATGAATTACTTGCTGCGGGTCCCTATCCCACGTTTCCGCCCTTTTCTGGTACGCGCATTGGTGTGGGTGCGCTGACCGTGTACGGGCAGACCACGCCGGTGGCGGAGACCACGATAGCAGCCGATATCCATCAGCCGCTTGATATTCATGTTCACTTCCGTTCGCAGCTCACCCTCCACCTTGTGCTTCTCGGCAATTATATTACGGATCGCCACTGCCTGCTGTTCGCTGAGATCGCGGACGGGGGTGTTAAGAGGCACTTTGGCCTCAGCGAGAATCTGGCAGGAACGCGTATGGCCGATACCGTAAATATACGGCAGTGCATATTCCACAGTTTTGTCGCGGGGCAGATCCACTCCAGCAATTCGAGCCATAAACTATCGTCCTTTCCTGAATTGGCGGGCCACCATTACCCCTGACGCTGCTTGTGACGCCCGTGAACACAGATCACCCGTACTACGCCTCTACGGCGAATCACCTTGCATTTAGAACAAATCTTCTTCACAGAAGCACGTACTTTCATCACCTTCCTCGCTCTTGCTGGTACAGTGGTTACTTATAACGGTAGATGATCCGGCCTCGAGTCAGGTCATACGGCGACAGCTCCACCGTTACCGTATCTCCCGGCAAGATCTTGATAAAGTGCATCCGCATCTTGCCTGAGACGTGAGCCAGAACCTCGTGACCATTCTCCAGGCGCACCCTGAAGGTGGCGTTGGGTAGCGTCTTGGTGATGGTTCCGTCTACCTGTATACCTTTTTCTTTTTCTTTTACTTTTGCCATAGTATTAGTTCGTTTCGTACCCCGTCAACACCTCCGGGCCATTGGCAGTGATGACGATAGTGTGTTCAAAATGGGCCGACGGTTTACCATCAGCGGTGCAAACCGTCCAGCCGTCGTCCCGGGTGTAAACCTCTTTAACACCCATATTGATCATCGGCTCGATGGCCAGACACATACCTTCCCGCAGCAGAGTGCCAAAGCCGGGCCGCCCAAAATTTGGAATCTGCGGCTCCTCGTGCAGCCTGGCACCAACGCCGTGTCCCACCAGTTCCCGAACCACGCCGAAGCCCGCGCTCTCGGCATGTTGCTGGACGGCATAGCCGATATCACCCACATTGGCGCCGGCCTGGGCCGCCGTAACCCCGAGGTCAAGGCACTCCCTGGTCCTGGTTAACAGCTGCCGGCGTGATTCGTCGACTTGGCCGATGGCGAAGGTACGGGCATGGTCGCCATAGTAGCCCTCCTTCCGAGCGCCCACGTCGATAGCCACAATCTGTCCTTCTTCTAGAGGGGTGTCGCTGGGAATACCGTGGACCACCTCATCCTCAATGGAAATACACAGGGTGGCCGGATAGCCGTACAACCCCTTGAAACCCGGTTCCGCCTTCTGGCGTCGAATATATGCCTCCGCGGCGGTGTCCAGCTCTATCAATGTAACGCCGGGTTTGATCTTATCCGCCACCAGCTGCAGCGTTTCGGCGACGATGCGACAGCTCCGCCGTATCTTTTCCACCTCCCAGGGGCTGCGTATATGAATCACGGGAAACTCTCAACGGCTAAAAACGCCGGCGGCCCCTGATTCGGCCGCTTTTCAAAAAACCGTCATAATGCCGCATCAACAGATGACTTTCGATCTGCTGCAGAGTATCCAGTCCGACGCCCACAATTATCAGGAGGCTGGTCCCTCCGAAGAAGCTTGCCAGGTCATAATTTATCCCCGTAGCCTTCATCAGTATGTAGGGAAAGATGGCTATCAGCGCTAGGAAAACGGAACCGGGCAGGGTAACCCGTGTCAATATGTTGTCGATATACTCCGCCGTCTTCTTGCCCGGCCTTACGCCGGGGATAAAGCCCCCCTGTTTCTTCATATTATCAGCCACCTCCACCGGGTTGAAGGCAATAGCAGTGTAGAAGTAGGTAAAGAAAATGATGATTATGCCGAATACAATCCAGTAAATGGGATGAGATATGGAGAAAAAGCTCATTAATCCCTGGACAAACGCGCTCTCCCGGAAAGCGGTTCCCAGCGTACTGGGGATGAACATGATGGCCTGGGCGAAAATGATGGGCATCACCCCCGCTGAGTTGATCCGCAGCGGGATATGGGTGGTCTGGCCACCGTAAACCTTGCGCCCAACCACCCGCTTGGCATATTGAACAGGAATTCTCCTGGTCCCCTGGGTTAGGCCCACTACCAAACCCACAATGATGATCATGATGCCGATGAGGATGACATCCAGCAGGATATTGCGCAGCTGCTGGCTGATCAAGGTGATCTCTGTGAACAGCACATTTGGCGCCCGGGAGAGGATATTCACCATAATAATGAGAGAAATCCCGTTGCCGATGCCATGTTCGGTGATCTGCTCTCCCAGCCACATCATAAAGATGGTCCCCGTCACCATAGTGATGACGGTTTGCAGTTGGAACCCGATCCCCGGGTTGAGCACTACGTTGCCTGCGGGCGTATCCAGACCCTGCAGGAAGACCGCCACGCTAAATGACTGGACGATAGAAATGGCTACAGTACCGTAGCGAGTAATCTGTGTAATTTTCCGGCGGCCCTCTTCGCCCTCCTTTTGCAGACGCTGGAAGTAGGGCACTACCGCCCCCATGAGCTGGATGATGATGGAGGCAGTAATGTAGGGCATAATCCCCAGGGCAAATACAGTGGCCTGGGCGAAGGCTCCCCCACTGAACATGTCGTACAGGCCCAGCAGGGTGTTGGCAAAGCCCTGCATGGCGGCTTGCAGCGCTTCGCTGTTGATGCCCGGGGTCGGGACATGGGCACCCACCCGGACGATGAACAGCAGGCTAAGCGAAAAAAGGATACGCCGCCGCAGCTCGGGAATCTTGAAACTGTTGGCGAATTTTTGGATCATCCGGCAACTACTCTCCGGGGCAGGACTACTACCTTTCCACCGGACTTTTCGACTTTCTCTCTTGCCGCTCGGCTGAACTTATGGGCGGCTACTTCCACTGCGCTGGAAAGCTCTCCATCACCCAATACTTTCACCGGTACATCAGCATGCTTGATGACACCCCGTTCCTTAAGGATTGCCGGATCCACCTTCTTAATCTTCAGGGCGGCGATAGTTTCGAGATTGACAATTTGCAGATCCCGCTGGAAGCGCGCGTTGGAAAAGCCGCGCTTGGGAATCCGTCGCTGGAGGGGCATCTGACCCCCTTCATACCAGACCGGCCTCTTGGATCCGGAACGCGAATGCCATCCCTTATGGCCACGCCCGGAGGTCTTGCCCAGACCCGAGGCATAGCCACGGCCACGACGCTTCCGGTCCCGCGTCGATCCCCCGGCCGGTTTCAATTGGATAAGCGGGCTCATGCCTCCTCCACTTTCACCAGATGCCGAACCCTGGTGATCATGCCGCGGATTGCCGGGTGATCAGGTTTCACCACCGTCTGGTTCATGCGGCGGATACCCAGGGCCCGGAGGGTGTCCTTGGTCCGCTGAGGGTATCCGATGCCGCTCTTGATCTGGGTGATCCTAATCTTCTTTTCCTTACGGGTCATCAGCTGAAGAGCTCCTTCACCGAAATCCCACGCTTGCGGGCCACCTCAATAGCGTCTTTTAACGACGCAAGGGCCTGTTGCGTTGCACGAACTACATTAAGGGCATTGGTGGAACCGGTACACTTGGTCAGTACATCGGTATAGCCGGCTTGTTCGAGGACGGCCCGGATGGGCGCACTGGCAATGAGGCCGGTTCCCGGCGAGGCCGGCTTAAGCATGACTCTGCTGGCACCGAACTTGGCTATGATTTTATAAGGTATAGTGCCGTTAATTATCGGCACCTTGAACAAGTTATTCTTAGCGTTCTCTCTGGCTTTCCCGATAGCCGAGGCCACCTCGTTGGCCTTGCCGAACCCGATGCCCACATGACCCTGGCCGTCGCCCACGGCAACGATGGAATTGAAACTGAATCGCCGGCCTCCGGTGACCACCTTCGCCACCCGGTTGACCCGGATGAGGTTCTCTTCCTTAAGGTCTAATTCTGCTGGATTAATCGCCACGATACCGCCTATTTAGAAATTCAAGCCGCCTTCGCGAGCCCCGTCGGCGAAAGCTCTGACCCGGCCGTGATAAAGATGCCTGCTGCGGTCAAAAACCACCTCCTTGATTTTCTTATCCGCCGCCCGGTGACCGAGAACCAAGCCGATTCGCTTGGCCACATCCGTCTTGTTGCTGCTCGCCTGCACTTCATCAGCGAGGGCCTTTTCAGTGCTGGAAGCGGAAACCAGGGTCACACCAGCCAGATCGTCCACCACCTGTCCGGTGATGTGTTTAGCTGATCGGGTAACCACCAGCCGGGGCTTACCGGTATACCGATCTATCTTGCTCTTTACTCGCCGGCGCCGGCGCCGTTGCAGTTCCAGTTTCTTAGCGTGCGACTTGATCATAGCACCGAATCTTTCGCACTGACGGTCTTTCCTGCCTTGCGCCGGACAATCTCGTCACTATAGCGTACACCCTTGCCCTTGTAAGGCTCCGGCTTGCGCAAAGACCTGATCTTCGCTGCTACTTGCCCCACCAGCTGACGGTCAATCCCTTTTACCACCACTGAGGTGTTCCTGTTTGTGACTTCCATTTCAATTCCCGGGGGAGCCTGGAAATAGATCGGGCAGGAAAAGCCTAGGTTGAGCAGCACGTTAGGACCTTTCTGTTCAACCGTGTAGCCGATGCCTACCAGGTCCAGCTGCCTGGAGAATCCGTCACTCACGCCCTTGACCATGTTGGCCAGCAAGGCGCGCGTCAGCCCGTGCAGCGCCCGATGGCGCTTCTCATCGGAGGCCCTGGTAACTACCAGTTCATTATCCTGCTGCGCCACGGAGACCCCTTCCTCGTATGTATAGGAAAGATCACCCTTCGGCCCCTTGACACTTACTGCGCGGCCTGAAATCTTGACCGTCACCCCTTCAGACAGGGGTACCGGCTGTTTACCAATATGCGACATCAGGCTTTACCACACATGACACAAGACTTCCCCGCCCACTTTCAACCGACGAGCAATTTTATCGGAAATCACTCCCTTTGAGGTAGTAAGAATAGCAATTCCCAGCCCTCCCCGAACACGGGGCAGATTCTTTGCACTGGCGTATATCCGGCGCCCCGGACGGCTGATACGGGTGATTCCCTCAATCACCGGTTCACCATTATGATCGTAGTTGAGAAAAATCCGGACTATCCCCTGCTTGTTATCAGCCACCAAAATAAAATCCCGGATGAAATGTTCCTGTTTCAGGATCACACAGATCCGCTTTTTCAGGTTGGAAGATGGGACGTCCACCCAACGCTTGTCCGCCCGGTGGGCATTTCGGATCCGGGTGAGTAAATCGGCAACGGAATCAGACATGGACATAGAGATCTATACTCCTACCAGCTGGCCTTGGTGATACCGGGTATCACGCCCTGCAAGGCCATCTCCCGGAAGCAGATTCGGCAGAGTCCGAACTTGCGCAGATACCCCCGCGAACGACCACAATTCTTACAGCGATTGTATTGCCGGGTGGAAAACTTCGGTTTCCGCTGGGCCTTGATTATCAATGCTTTGCGTGCCACTAGTCTGTCACTCCTTCAGCGGATGGTTGGGCCTGGGGTCTGGGACGAAAGGGGAAACCCAGGGCCAGCAGCAGCTCGTAGGCTTCCTCGTCCGTGTCAGCTGTAGTTACTACCGTAATATCCATGCCCCGAATCTGATCAATTTTATCGTAGTCAATCTCCGGGAAAATGATCTGTTCGTTTATGCCGAAGCTGTAGTTCCCCCGACCATCAAAGGACCGGTTGGGCAGGCCGCGAAAATCCCTGATGCGGGGCACCGCCAGGTTCAAGAGCCGATCCAGGAAGTCATACATCCGCTCCCCACGCAGGGTTACTTTGGCCCCCACGGGGTCCCCGGCCCTGATCTTGAAATTTGAGATGGGCTTCCTGGCGTAGGTGACAACGCCTTTCTGCCCGCTGATAACCGCCAGGTCATCCAGGGCGCTCTTGAGCATGTTGGCATCTTCTTTGGCGTTGCCAAGTCCCATGTTTAGAATTATTTTATCAAGCCGGGGGACCTGCCATACGTTTTTATAGTCAACCTGCTTCTGGAGTGCCGACAGGATTTTCTCCCGGTAAAGCTGCTTCAGGCGCGGCGTATAGCCGTTGGAGGTGCTCCTGGTCTTCGTCTTTGCCGTGGTTTTCGCCATCGCCGGTATTACTCGTTGACGGTTTCGCCGATCTTTTTGGCGAATCTCACCTTTTTGCCATCCTCCAGCCGCGTATACCCGACGCGTGTGGGAGTATTACTCACCACCAGCATCAGGTTGGAGATATGAATAGTCGCTTCCCGCTCAATAATTCCACCCTTGGGAATATTTTGCGAGGGACGCGTATGACGCTTGACGAAGTTGATACCCTCCACGATGGCACGGTTCCGTTGGGGCAGAACCTTAAGAACCTTGCCGGTCTTTCCCCGGTAATTGCCGGAAATGACCTTAATAGTATCACCTTTTTTTATCTTCATCCTCAGATCACCTCAGGGGCCAGGGAAATGATTTTCATGTACTTTTTTTCCCGGAGCTCTCTGGCCACCGGCCCGAAAACCCGGGTCCCTCGAGGCTCCAGAGACTGATCGAGCAGCACCGCGGCATTCTCATCAAACCGGATATAGGAGCCATCGAGCCGGCGTACTTCTTTCCTGGTACGAACAACCACCGCCTTGGATTTCTCTCCCTTCTTCACCATACCACCAGGTATAGCGGACTTAATGGTTACTACGATCAGATCACCCAGGCTGGCGTAGCGACGGTGAGAACCTCCTAGCACCCGGATACATAGAACCTCCTTAGCGCCTGTGTTGTCGGCTACTTTCAGCCGGGACTCCTGCTGTATCATGTCTCAACCTCAACCCCGGTCTCGACAGCGGGACGGGTTACTTCCAGGATGCGCCAGCGCTTGAGCTTGCTTAAGGGCCTGGTGGCTACGATGATGACCTGATCACCAACCTGACAAACATTCTGCTCGTCATGGGCGTAAAACTTCTTGGTCCTGGTTACATATTTCCGGTAAACAGGGTGTGGAAACCGGCGGATCACCCGGACGACGGCGGTCTTATCCATTTTATTACCTACCACCTCGCCGGTCAGTCGTTTCCTTCTGGATCGGATTGTTGCCATCAGTTACTCAGTCTTTACTTGCCGGCGTCCCAGCTCGTATTCTCGCAGCAAGGTCTTGATCTGAGCGATTTCGCGGCGGTTCCGGCGAATTTCATGGGGTTTTTCCAACTGCTGGAGTGCCTTCTGGAACCGCAGGTTGGTGAGATCTTCCTTCCGCTCTTGCAGATGCTTCCGCAGATCGTTAGGCGACATGGCCAACAGCTCTTCCTTGATCACGCCACCGCCTCCCGGCGAGCAACCATTTTGGTCTTGATGGGCAGTTTGTGAGAGCACAGCCGGAAAGCCTCCGCCGCCAGCTCCTCACTTGTGCCCTCAATTTCAAAAAGAATTCGACCGGGCTTAACCACACATACCCAGTACTCCGGCGAGCCCTTACCCTTGCCCATGCGGGTCTCGGCCGGTTTCTGGGTAACGGCCTTGTCTGGAAAAATGCGGATCCACATACGGCCGAACTTCCGGACTTTTCGGGCAATGGCCACCCGGCCCGATTCAATCTGCCGGCTGGTAATCCATCCGTTTTCCAGCGCCTTCAGCCCATAAGTGCCGAAGGCAACCGCATCACCTCTGGAGGCCATCCCCCTCCGATTGCCCCGGTGCGGTTTGCGATACTTGACTTTTCGTGGTGCCAGCATGATCTAATTCTTAGAAGTTGAGGTTTTAGCGATCACCTCACCATTGCAGATCCATACTTTAATCCCGATCTTGCCGTAGGTGGTTTTGGCCTCCACCATCGCATAGTCAATATCAGCACGGAGAGTATGCAAGGGCACGCGTCCTTCCCTGAAGGTCTCGGTGCGGCTCATCTCGGATCCTCCCAGCCGGCCCGACAGGCAAATCCGGATGCCTTCCGCACCCATGCGCATGGTGGACTGGATAGACTTCTTGGCCGCCCGGCGGAAGGAGATCTTCTTGAGCAGCTGCTGGGCAATGCTATCGCCGACCAGCCTGGCATCCAGCTCGGGCCGTTTGACTTCACTGACATTGAGCTGCACTTCCTTGCCCACCAGGTGGCGGATCTCACTCCTGAGACGTTCCACCTCCTCACCACCCCGGCCAATGACTATCCCGGGACGGCTGGTATGAATAGTTATCGTCACCTTTTTAGGGGTCCTGCTGATCTCCACCCTGGAAACGCCGGCATTGGTCAGGCGATGCTGGATATATCGGCGCAGAATAATATCCTCCCCGAGCTTTTCGGCGAAGTTCTGTTCGTCAAACCAGGTGGAAAGCCAGGTCTTATTGACCCCCAGCCGAAACCCGATCGGATTGGTTTTTTGACCCAAAGTCTATACTCCGGTTTTTATCTCAGGACCCTTTTTCCGCTACAATCACAGTCAGATGGCTGGTACGCTTGAGGATGCGATTGGCCCGGCCCCTGGCACGTGCCCGCCAGCGCTTGAAGGAGGGACCGCCATCCACATAGGCGGATTTTATGTAAAGGTTATCCATATCCACCTCCTTGGCCTCCGGTGCGTTCATCACGTTAGCAATGGCCGAATGGAGGGCCTTCTCAATGAACTCCGACGCCTTGGTTGGCGAAAAATGGAGCACATTTAGGGCCCGATTCACGTCCTTGCCACGCACCAGCTGCAACACCCGGTTGATTTTGCGGTGCGATTGACGCAGATACCTGGCTCTGGCTACCCCCTCCACCGTTATACCGTCTTTTTCTTATCTGGGTGGCCCCGGAAAATACGCGTCGGGGCGAACTCGCCCAGCTTGTGGCCTACCATGTTTTCCGATATGAACACCGGAATAAATTTATTCCCGTTATGGACAGCAAAAGTGTGACCGACAAATTCAGGTGTTATGGTGGAACGCCGGGCCCAGGTCTTAATTACCTTTTTCTTCTTGGACTTACTCAGATCTTCCACCTTCCGGACGAGTTTATCGGATACATACGGTCCTTTTTTTACCGAGCGCGCCATCCTGCTAGCCCCTCCGTTTCACAATGTAACGATCCGACGGATGGTTCTTTTTCCTGGTCTTGTATCCCTTCGCCGGTATGCCTTTGGGCGAAACCGGGTGGCGGCCGCCCGAAGCTTTCCCTTCTCCACCGCCCATGGGATGATCCACGGGGTTCATAGCTACTCCGCGCACCTTAGGCCTCCGCCCGATCCAGCGGGAACGACCCGCCTTACCCAGGTCAACGCTTTCGTGACTCTTGTTGCCAACCTCTCCGATGGTGGCGGCACAGTTTTCATGAATCATGCGGATTTCTCCCGAGGGGAGTTTCAAAGTCACCAGGGACCCTTCCTTGGCCATGATGCGGGCCCCGGCACCAGCGCTGCGAGCCAGCTGGCCACCTTTGCCAGGTTTCATTTCGACATTATGGATCATAAGCCCTGCCGGAATCCTGGCTAGGGGCATGGAATTGCCGGGCCTCAAGGGTGCCCTTTCCTGCGAAGCGATCACCTTGTCTCCGACCTTGATCCCATCCGGTGCCAGGATATACCGCTTCTCTCCATCGACATACTGGACCAGGGCGATCCGGCAACTGCGGTTGGGATCATATTCAATAGTACGCACGGTGCCTTCAATGTCTACCTTGTTCCGCTTGAAATCAATAATGCGGTAGCGGCGCTTGTGTCCGCCGCCTCGACGCCGCATGGTTATCCGCCCCCGGTTGTTGCGCCCACCGGACTTGCGGAGTGGTTCGGTCAGCGATTTCTCAGGGGCACTGGCGGTCAGCTCCTCAAAGGTGGATACCGACATGAACCGCTGGCCGGGAGTTGTAGGCTTGAGAGTTCTTATGGGCATGGCTATCCGGTCCCTTCCGTGCCGAACAGGTCAATTTTCTGACCTTCCGCCAGGGTAACGATGGCCCGCTTCCAGTGAGAGCGTCGTCCCAGGGTCCGAATGGTGCGGCCTTTACTCCGCATGGTCATACTCTTGCTCTTGCCTACCCGATTCTGAGTGGCCACTTTCATCACATTAACGCCGAATTTTTCCTCAACCGCCGCCTTGATCTCATGCTTATTCGCCTGCGGATGCACCTCAAAGGCAAATTTGCCCTGCTCTTCTTCCAGACGGCTCATTTTCTCGGTGACCAGGGGCCTGGTGAGAATATAATTCTTTAGTGACATGTCACGAGCCCAGTGCAGTATTTATTTTCTTAACCCCCTCCTTATCAATAAGGAGGTAATCAGAAGACCAAACGTCATAGGTTGACACATCCCCGGCCGATTTGACCCGGACACCCGGGAGGTTCCTGGCAGCCAGCCACAGCTGGTCAGACGGCGTTCCCGCCAGCACCATGACACGCTTGCCCCCCAGTCCCAGCGCTTCCAGCGCCGAGGCCATGATCCTGGTCTTATGGTTTTCCAGACTAAGGGCCTCAACTACAATAATACGTCCTTCCTGCTGCATGGCCGAAAGCACCGATTTCCGCGCCAGGGTCCGAACTTTGCGGTTGACCTTGAGACGGTAAGAACGTGGTTTGGGCCCGAAGGCTACCCCGCCGCCACGCCTGATCGGGCTGCGGTTATCACCGACCCGCGCCCGGCCGGTTCCCTTCTGCCGCCACAACTTGGCGCCGCTGCCTCTCACTTCGGCACGGGTCTTGGTCGAAGCGGAGCCCTGACGGCTGTTGGCCAATTCCGACTTGACCGTCAGATACACCGCGTGCTCGCGGGGCTCGATCCCGAAAACTTCCTTTTTCAGGTCCACCTGACTACCGGTGCTGGATCCGTCCAGTTTGCGTACTTCGACTCTCATTACTGTTTCGTTATTGTAACGGTGCCGTACCGGGGCCCGGGTACCGCCCCCATGACAAGCAGTTGATCAGCCTCGGGTATAACCTTCACCACTTTCAGATTGGCTGTGGTGCACCGGGAGTTGCCGCTACGCCCCGGCATCTTCAGCCCCGGCCAGACCCGTGAGGGATCCGAGCTGGCGCCTATGGAACCGCCGGCGCGCAGTTGATCCTTTTTCCCGTGTGAAGCGTCGCCGCCATGAAAGCCATGGCGCTTCATTACGCCGGTAAAACCTTTGCCTTTGGAAGTGCCGGTTACCTTGACCGAGTCTCCCGGAGAAAAGACCTCCACGGTAATCTTATCACCGGGCTTATAATCCTTGGATGTGCGGAATTCCCGCAGCACCCTGGCCGGCTTGATACCGGCTTTCTGGAAGTGTCCCAGCAGCGGCCGGGAAGTCTTGTTTTCCTTCCGTTTGCCAAACGCCAGCTGGATCGCCTGATAGCCATCGTTCTCCCTGGTCTTCACCTGGCATACAGCACAGGGGCCGGCATGAATCACCGTAACGGGAATATCCAGACCCGATTCATCAAAAATACGGGTCATCCCCAGTTTTACACCGATAAGGGATGCCATCATCAGGCCCGAATCTCGATATCCACCCCGGCTGGCAAATCCAGCTTCATCAGGGCATCCACCGTCTTGGACGTGGAGTTATGGATGTCAATTATCCGCTTATGAACCTTGGTCTGGAACTGCTCTCTGGACTTCTTGTCCACGTGGGGCGAGCGATTCACCGTGACGATCGTCCGCTGGGTCGGGAGTGGAATCGGACCGGAGACCAGGGCTCCGGTATTTTTCGCCGTCCGAACAATTTTTTCCGTGGATTTATCCAGCAGGATGTGATCGTAGGCTTTCAAACTGATGCGTATTTTCTGACCGGCCATATTTCAAATTACCAGCTCTATGATTACTCGATCACGTCGGTTACTACGCCGGCACCCACGGTATGCCCCCCTTCACGGATGGCAAACCGCAACTCCTTGTCCATGGCTATCAGCGTGATCAACTCCACTTCCATGTTCACATTGTCCCCCGGCATCACCATCTCCACGCCCTCCGGCAACTTCACCGAACCCGTCACATCCGTCGTACGGAAATAAAACTGCGGTCGATAGCCATTGAAAAACGGCGTATGGCGACCACCCTCCTCCTTCTTCAGAACGTACACCTCCGCCATGAATCGCGTGTGAGGCGTGATCGAACCGGGCTTGGCCACAACCATCCCCCTACGCAGAAAATCCTTGTCAATACCGCGCAGCAGCAAACCCACGTTGTCCCCCGCCTCGCCCTGATCCAGAAGCTTGCGGAACATCTCCACACCCGTCACCACCGTCTTCTCGTGAGCACCCAGGCCGATGATCTCCACCTCTTCACCCACCTTGATCAAGCCCTGCTCAACACGGCCCGTTCCCACCGTACCGCGGCCCGTGATCGAAAATACGTCCTCCACCGGCATCAGAAACGGCTTGTCCACCGCCCGCTTAGGCGTCGGAATATGCGTGTCCACCGCCTCCAGCAACTCAAGCACCGGCTCTGCCGCCGGACCCGTTCCATCGCTGTTGAGCGCCTCCAGCGCCGAACCACGAACAATCGGAATATCATCACCGGGGAACTCGTACTGGTTCAAAAGATCCCTGAGCTCCACCTCTACTAACTCTATCAACTCCTCGTCGTCTACCGTATCCACCTTGTTGAGAAACACTACAATGGAGGGTACGTTCACCTGCCGGGCCAGCAGCACGTGCTCCCGCGTCTGCGGCATCGGACCGTCTGCCGCACTCACCACCAGGATCGCCCCGTCCATCTGGGCCGCTCCCGTGATCATGTTCTTGATATAGTCCGCGTGGCCCGGACAGTCCACGTGCGCGTAGTGGCGGTTCTCCGTCTCGTATTCCACGTGGGCCGTCTGGATCGTGATCCCCCGCTCGCGCTCCTCCGGCGCGTTGTCAATCGAATCAAACGGGATAAATTGGGCCAGACCACGCTTGCTCAATATATGCGTGATAGCCGCCGTCAGCATCGTCTTGCCGTG
>Ga0209976_10000669_pt1 | contig 21645 bp, 20 predicted proteins | sample SumtaG_FD_182806 | JGI IMG/M metagenome (GOLD analysis project Ga0209976, IMG submission 182806) | Deep subsurface microbial communities from Indian Ocean to uncover new lineages of life (NeLLi) - Sumatra_00157 metaG (SPAdes) (version 2) | ecosystem: Environmental > Aquatic > Marine > Oceanic >...
TGATCTGAATTATCCTGTCCCATACAGCCTTTCCTATGTTCTGGGTGATCCTCTGGTAATCCCACCCTCCCGGGCTACCCAGGTTCCACTCGGAATGGTAGCCGAGGAAATCATTTTGGATGTCAAATTTCAAATTTCATCCGCCTTCGCTAACGCCTGCCGACCAGCTACGTCGGACAAGAATTCCAGGTCCCAAAAAAGGTCAGTGACTGGTGATTCGTGAACCTGATTGAGAATTGAAAATTGATGATTGATGATATAAAGCGCCGCGTATCCTCTGAATTCTCAATACTCAATTCGTAATTCTCAATTATTATCCATCTCCGAGACTCCTATACCCTGTCAGACACGCTTTTGTCCTCTCCCATACCCCCTTACCCCCATACTTCCATACCGCTCTTTCCCCGCCTCCCCGTGTCACCGCGTCACCGTGTCCCCGTGTCCTGTCGCCGCTTCAGGACCCGCTCCAGGTCCTCGAATAACACCTCTCCCTGAGTTAAGACAGTGTTCACAAATCCTGAAACATCCCCTCGCCCGTACGAATCAAAAAGCCGCTGGAACCGGCGGCGGCCTATACTGTAGCACATCTGATATGCGGGTCGTAGGGCATATTTCCGGACCGTCTCCGCCGCCCTTTTCGCTGGTAACCCTGCCGTCATGAGTTCCCTCGCAGCTTCGTCGAGACCGATACCACCGGAGTGAAGCCTGAGATCAACTCTCCCCCTCACGGCGTGCCTTAAACGCCGCCGAAGAAGGATCAGGCGGTCATAGGGGCGGTCAAAGGCCTCGGTGTGGAGCATCAGATCCTCTCCGAAACATGCCCACCCTTCATAAAATAGTGGATATTCGATGGACCGCAGTAAGGGTTCGGGATTGTTCCACCGGGAAAGGTCAAGAAGGTGGTGACCGGGGTAGACCTCATGGGCAGCCGTCATCCGGTAAACCGGATGGATCGAACCAGACGAACTGCCCAGGCTCCCCCCGCCAAAGATATAGAATACGCCCCCCTGGAAAGGGTGTCCGGGCCATGCGTTGTAGGAGTCGGCCGCCCGGACTGAGGCAAGGGATGGAGGTAAGTGCTCAATGGACAGCGTATCCGGTTCAAGGCGGTTCTCGCCCAGGAAACCTTGACGATAGCAATGCTTTCTAAGCCTATCTATTTCCTGTCGGAGCAGCCGTTCCCTTCCTTCTACAGGCACGGGTTCTCCAGCGATTGAAGAGTAACCCGATTCCCAATCGCTGCCATACCCCAGCTTCCCTCCCTCCTCGACCAGAAGCTGTCTTGTGACAGCTACTTCGTCCTCCAGTTCACGGAGGGCTTCACTGAGGGTAAGCGCGCTCCCGGTGTGAATGTTCACTACCCGCTCAAAGAGATCCGGTACGATACCAAACTCCCTGGTAACCGGCAGCCGGGACAAACCGTCAGAGTAATGAGCTATGGATTTCAGGACCGGGCCTGTCAGCGTTTGTTGCTCCATGGACTGAAGCCATCGGGCGGTATCCTCGGCCATTTTCGCCCCCAGGTCACGGTACAATTCCGAGACCTCGGAGAGTGACTCAAAAGCCCTTTCCAGAAACTCGGGGAGGTTGCGCAGCCTTTGGGCCCAGGCTTCTTCCTCCCCGCTCTCCAGTGCCTGGATAAGGCCCACCGTTGCCACGGTGAGAGCAAAGGTCGGCTGGGTGGCGTGGGTCCGCACCAGGGTGAACTGCTCCTCCAGGGTCCGGGTAACCCACGTCAGCAAGGAAGTGAGCGCTTTTTCACCCCACGCGCTGTCATCATCGGAACCCGGGACTTCACTCAGTTGCCTGCGGAACCATCTCAGGCCGGATACGGCGTCTTCCACCGAGCCGGGGGAAAGATCGTCCCATAACGACCAGTCCGTCTTTTCTGCGACAGCCTGGGGGAAAAACACGAATTCGTCGCTCCAGCAGCAGATGGGAAAACGCCGGGCGAGGAAAGAGTATAACTCCTTAGCGATGGATTGAACGGAATCAGTATCAGCCATGATCGATCGCAATTTCAAATTTGATAGGGTCGCAAAAATTCTATTCGTGGCTTTTTGCTCAACGGAAAGCGAAAAATGTCATTTTCCCTTTCCTTACATATCAATGACTTTAATTAACGGTCGTTGTTCTGGGCGCCCCACACGGGGCGCATTGATGACTTTTTGCGAAGTCATCAAATTTGATATTTCGGATAAAAAAACCAGCACCTGCTATAAGCTGCCAGAAATAAGCGTGGATACTTATCATTTTTTCCGCCTGTTTAGAGCCTGTAGAGAGGGAATCTGGAATCTGGACTTCGCGTCTAACATGTCAGGTGCATTGCCCCCGCGACCCTTTCACCGGCAGCCATCAGATCGTTGAACCGTTCAACGGCCTCCGGCGTGGGCAGGATCTCAACCCTTATCCCTGCTGATCCCATATCCATTATGGTGCTGAGAGGCACCTGCATCATGTTCGAGACACCGCTACCGACTACGAGGCATCGGGACGGTAGGCGACGACCTCTGTCAGATCGTCTACCTTCAGCCTGTGGCCTTCCCTGCGCCACCAGGTGGACACGATCCGCGGCGGGAGCAGGACGACATCGTTGCTATATTCTTCTCCATTAATGGTGATGGACCCGAAGAAAAATGCTCTATCTTCATGAACCCCCCGGAGTAATTCCAGTGGAAAGTGGAAATAATGGGAAGTGGAAAGGGACCACTCCAACCATACTTCAAACCTTTCCACCGTCTACCTGTCACTTTTCACTATCTTCTTTACCCTTTCCACCTGCCACTTTCCACTATTTCCACTATTTCTTTCGTCAACCGGTTCCTGTTTTGCAGCGTCACCTCGATCAACTGAACTCCCGGGGTGCTCCGGACCTCCTTTATAAAGGGTGACCCTCCCCGGGCAACGGTTCCCAGAACGGCTGAGGAACCAGCCAGTACATTTCCCACTGTTTCAACGAAACGACGTGAGAAACATTCCATCTTCCCGATCTCATCTATTACTATTAGAATTCCTGGTGCAGGTTCGATCCTTGATAGTGCCACATTTTCGAGGAACTGAAGGTCAACACCGTACCTTCCGACCCGGGGGCCAGGAAAGCCTGCTTCCGAAAGGCGCCCACGGCGGCCGTCCAGGGTGATAACATCGAACCCGGTCCGCCTTCCCCCCGCCCCTCTCACCTCCTCCGTATAGAACCCTCCGGCCGGTATCTCGAGCAGCTGGACGATCTTGCGGATAAGGGTCGTCTTCCCGCAGCCCGGCGGGCCGGTAAGGAGGATCTTTGGGGGTCTGGTCTCCATACGACACTTTAGAGGGAAATAGAGAGAGTTCAAGGAGAAGAGCCGTGATTCGTAACTCGTGGCTCGTGATTCGAAATGCCAAAGGCTGAAAAAAGGGGATTGCAGCCCCCTAAAGAGTGTAGGCTGTCGGCTGCGCGTCAACCACGTCCAATTCGTGGTATTGGTCGGAACCGTCCTCCTTCTCCTCCACCAGGACAAGATCCCAATGATCCGGGTGCGCAAGGACCTCCTGCATGAGAAGCCTGTTGATCCTGTGCCCGGCCTTGTAACCGGAGTAGGCGCCGATGATCGGGATACCGAGAAGCGACAGGTCACCGATGGTATCGAGTATTTTGTGCCTCACGAACTCGTCAGGGGACCGCAGTCCTCCGGGATTGAGGACCTTGTCATCCCCCACGACAACGGCGTTTTCCAGCGATCCTCCAAGAGCGAGTCCCTGGTCGACCATCATCTGAACATCCTTTAGAAAACCGAAGGTTCTGGCGAAGGCTATCTCGCTTCTGAACGATTCGGGAGAATAATCGAAATCCAGTTTCTGTCGTCCCACGACCGGGTGCTTGAAATCAATGATGAAGGATACCAGGAAAGTTTCGCACGGTATCAGGGAAGCACTGGCCCCATTCTCCGACACCTCAATCTTCTTCAGAATCCTGAGCATTTTCTTTGGAATTTCCTGATCCACGAGGCCCACAATTTCAATCCCCTTGACGAAGGGCGCGGCACTTCCGTCCATAATAGGGATCTCATCTCCGGATACCTCTATTGTGGCATTATCAACTCCGCAACCAGCCATGGCCGAAAGCAGATGTTCCACAGTCTTAACCGCGGCTCCGTTAAAACCCAGGCTCGTTGCAAGCACCGTGTCCCTGATGTTGTGTACACTGGCCTCAACTTCAGGGTGTCCGGCAATATCGGTCCTCCTGAACCGGTATCCGGTATCCGGATCTCCGGGTAGAACGCGCACGAAGGTTTCCCTCCCGCTGTGTAGAGCGACACCGGCAAACTCGATTGCCCCACCAACGGTTTTCTGTCTTACACAGTTATCCATATCGTGCGAAGTATCGCAAAAGCCGTACCAATATATAAATTTTCCATGGAAAATTTATATATCTATAAAATCAAAACCTTATGGGATTGGTTGGAAAAACAAAACCAGAAACAAACATATAAAGCGTAAAAAGTGTTGCGGATACGACACGGATTGTGTCGTATCCGCAACATAGTTAACCTTTTTGAATTTTAAATTTTGAATCTTGAATTGCTTTTAAGATCGGTCGAGACTGTTAAAAGCCCCAAGCATGATCCCCATCGCTAGAAAGGCACCCGGTGGAAGGATCAGCACGAGGACATCGTTGTACGCGCTTCCCAGGATTGGATACCCGAAAAAATCGCCGCTCCCCAGGATCTCGCGCACGGTCCCCAGCATGAAGAGCGCCAGGGTAAACCCGAGACCCATCCCCAATCCGTCGACCATGGAACGGAAAACAGGGTTGCGTGATGCGAAAGCCTCTGATCTCCCAAGAATGAGACAGTTGACAACGATGAGGGGGATGAAGAGACCCAGGGTTTTCCAAAGCTGGTGAGCCCAGGCGTTCATGGACAGATCCACTACCGTAACGAAGGAGGCGATGATGATAATATAGATTGGGATTCTCACCTTGTCCGGAATGATGGAACGCAGGGAGGCAACCACCGTGTTGGAACAGACAATTACGAAGAGGCTGGCCAGGCCCATGGCGATGCCGTTGATAGCGGTACTGGTGACCGCAAGCAAAGGACAGAGCCCCAGCACCATCTTGAAAACGGGGTTTTCCTTCCAAATACCTTTTGTTAACTCCTGACCATATCCGATCATGACGTTTCTCCAGAGGTTGTAACCGGTTTTTCTCCAGCTGCCGCATCCAGGACAGCGTCCCGGTTGTTCTTAAACCAGATCAGCCCCTTTTCCACCGCCCCGGAAATAGCCCTGGGCGAAATAGTGGCGCCGGTGAGCTGGTCGATATCACCGCCGTCCTTCTTGACCTTGAAGTTGGTGTTGTCCAGGGATCGGCCCCGGAATATACCTTTCCACGATTCCTTCTCGATGAGGGAACCCAGGCCGGGTGTTTCCGCGTGGCTCAAGATCTCTATGCCTCCCAGTTTACCGTTTGGAAGCACACCTACCATGATATAGATTTTTCCGCTATACCCGTCCGGCGCGACCACCTCGAAAGCGGCTCCCGCAACCGTTCCACCACCCTCACCCGGCGCCCTGAATACACGTACAGGCGACCCGTCCTCCCGTTTCATGTCCAGGAAGAAACTGTCCGGGTCGGTATCGAGCCCCGGTAGAACCGCTACGAGGGACCGAATGACCTCCAGCTTTTTCTGGTAAGCGATGGGCTCTTTGGTGATCTCGTAGACTCCGGCGAGGGCCAGCCCCGCCACCATGCAGATACCTCCAAGGACAGCAACCATTCTCAAGGTAGATGTCATGCTCGGGCCTCCTTCCGTGTCGGGTAACCGAAGACACGAGGCCTGGTATACCTGTCGATGATGGGAGTGACGGCGTTCATGAGGAGAATGGCAAAGGACACGCCCTCGGGGTAGCCTCCGAACAGCCTGATGAAGACGGTGATGACTCCGCATCCGACTCCGAAGATGATCATGCCCTTTCCCGTAATAGGGCTGGTCACGTAGTCGGTAGCCATGAAAAAAGCTCCCAGCATGAGCCCGCCGGTCACGAGGTGGAAGGTGGGCGGCGCGTACTTCTGGGGATCGATGAGCCAGTAGATCCCGGTCATCCCGAAAACGGTGATGAGAAAACTGATCGGGATGTGCCAGGTGATGATCTTCTTGACGATAAGGTAGACCCCGCCAATCGCCAGAGCCAGCGCACCAATTTCACCGAGGCTGCCGCCCAGGTTTCCAATGAGCGGATCGACAAGGTTCATGTTCGCGGCGGCCCCGATGTTCCCCTCCAGGAGCAGGGATGTTTTCATATCTCCCAGGGGGGTCGCCCCGGTGACCGTATCCAGTGAAAAGGACAATGGCTTGGGGACCGGCCAGCTCGTCATGGCCACGGGGAAGCTGATGAGGAGGAAGACCCTTGCGACAAGAGCTGGGTTGAAGGGGTTGTATCCCAGCCCCCCGTATACATGTTTCCCGATCCCGATGGCCACCACCGCCCCGACGACGATCATCCACCAGGGGATATTCGACGGGAGGTTCATGGCAAGGAGAAGCCCGGTGAGGATCGCACTGCCGTCCTTGAGCGGGGACATGTCTTTGCCCCTGATCTTCAGGACCATGGCCTCAAAAGCGAGGCACGCGATAATGGATAGAGCAATTACTTTAAGCGCGTTCAGCCCGAAATAATAGGCTCCAACGAAAGCTCCCGGCAAAAGGGCGATTATAACGCCGTACATGGCCGTTTCGATGGTCACTGAAGACCTGATGTGGGGTGAAGGTGCGAGTACAGTGCTCATGATCATTTCCCCGTCATGGCAAGCAGCTCGGCCTTGCCCTGTCTTATGAACTGCACCATGTTGCGGTCCGCCGGGCAAACGTAGGCACAGGAGCCGCACTCGATACAATCACTGATGTTGAATTCGCGAAGCTGGTCGAAAACCTGAAACTCAACCAGGTTCCCCAGAGTGTGGGGCAGGAGCGATGCGGGACAGACCTTGACACAGGAACCGCAGCGGAAGCAAGCCCGTTGCCTTAACTGCCTCAGTTCCCCCGGCCCGAAAGCGAGAAGTCCGCTGGTCCCTTTTGTAACCGGGCTGTCAAGACCGGCAAGAGCCTGCCCCATCATGGGGCCGCCGTTGATGAGCCGCGCGGCGGGGCCTTTCAACCCCCCGGTCTGTTCAACGACATGAGAAAGGGGCGTCCCAATGGGGACCAGGTAATTCCCCGGCCCGTTGGGAAGGGGACCTCCAAGCGTCATGACCCTCTCGACCATGGGGCGGCCCTCCCTGACGGCCTGGTCCATGGCGGCTAGTGTCCCCACGTTCTGGACAACGATCCCGACATCCATGGGGAGACCGCCGGTGGGTACCTCCCGTCCCGTGAGCGCCTGGATGAGCTGCTTTTCAGCTCCCTGGGGATACACGACCGGCAGAATCTCCACACTCACACCCTCGGGAAGATCGGCCTTGCGCATCACCTCAGCGGCATCGAGCTTGTTGGCCTCGATGGCCACCACTGCCTTTTTCGCCCCCACGATCTCCATTGCCAGGAACAGGCCTCCCAGGATCTCGTCCGGAGATTCAAGCATGAGCCTGTGGTCGGCCGTAAGGTAGGGCTCGCACTCGGCACCGTTGGCCACGATCATGTCGATGGGCTTGTCTTCCGGCGGGCTCATCTTCACGTGGGTAGGGAATGCCGCACCTCCCATTCCGACGATGCCGGAGTCACGAATAGTTTCCCTCCAGGCTTGGGGACCGCGGGCCAGTCCCGGATCGGCCTTGTCAGTCAGGTCAAGCGTCTCATCAAGACCGTCCGGTTCGATGATGATCGCAGTGACAAAACGGCCGCTCGGGTGAGGGGCCGGTTCGATCGCCTTGACCGTCCCGGATATGGGAGAGTGGAGAGCCATGGAAACAAACCCCCCGGGACTCGCAATAGGCTGATATTTCAGCACACGTTCCCCCACCGAAACTTCCGGGCGAGACGGAGCGCCGATATGTTGTGAGAGACTCAGGATCAGGCTTTCGGCGGGCTGAAGCCCCCTTATAGCCTGCGTACTGGTATCCTTGCTGTAGTCCGGATGGACTCCTCCTTTAAAACGATTAGTCACTGTTGGATCCCTCCCCTGCCAGGATGTCTGAAAAACTCTCTACGCTGTTTAAGTTGATGACTTCGCAAAAAGTCATCAAATCGCGCCGGGTGGGGCGCCCAAATCGATGACCGAGAATGTAAGTCATTGATTCGTGAGGAAATTGGAAACCACGTTTTTCACTTTCCGTTGAGCAAAAAGCCACGAATGGACTTTTTGCGACCCTATAGTAGATCACCGCCTGGTCTTTTCCTCTTTCATGCGGCGGCTCTCCTCTTCCTCAAGCAGGTCCTTCAGTTCGTCCATAAATTCGTTAATATCCTTAAAAGACCTGTAGACCGATGCAAAACGGACATATGCTACCTCATCCAGGTCATGAAGTTCAAGCATTACTGTTTCACCAATAGTGCTGCTATTGATCTCCTTGTCACCTTTTTCCTGAACCGACTTCTCGATCCTCTCAACGATCTCTTCCATGACGGCCACCGGCACTGGTCGTTTCTGACAGGCAGTCTGTATACCAGACAGTACCTTGTTCCTGTCAAAGGGTTCTCTCCTGCCGTCCTTCTTGATGACCATGGGGAGAATGTCTTCTACCCGCTCGTATGTGGTGAACCTGCGGCCGCAGCCCAGGCATTCTCTCCGCCTCCTGATCACCTCGCTTTCGCCGGAAAGGCGAGAATCAACTACCTTGTTGTCAAAGTCTGTGCAAAATGGGCATTTCATTTCGCCTCACCCCCATAATAATCCAGTTTAAGACCCGCCTCGGATAGCATCTCCACCGACAGTTCATCCGGGTAGCCCTGTCCGCATACGATCCGCTCCACGCCAACGTTGATGAGCATCTTGGCGCATATGACGCAGGGATGGTCTGTCGTGTAAACTGTGGAATCCGAAAGGTTGGTCCCGTGCTTGGCTGCCTGAATAATCCCGTTCTGTTCGGCATGAAGACCGCGGCAGATCTCGTGCCTTTCGCCCGACGGGATGCCCAGCTTTTCACGAAGGCATCCAACCTCGGAGCAGTGGCGGATGCCCGCCGGCACTCCATTGTAACCGGTTGCCAGAATGTTCTTGTTCTTGACGAACACCGCTCCCACCTGGCGGCGCAGGCATGTGGAACGGGTGGCGACCAATCTAGTGATCTCCATGAAATACTCGTCCCATGCGGGACGTGTCGGCAGTTGACTCACAGTTTGTCAGCCATTGCAACGCATCGAAGAACCTTGATCATGCCAACGGCGTGTCGAAAGTTTGTCGCAATGCACCTGCTGAAAAATTTCCGCTTAATTGTATTTGTCAAAACTTTATCTCAAGCTAAGAGTCTGCATGGATTCTCCGACAGACTCTTAGAGTCGATGACTGTAAAATGGGAACTTCTCGCAAAGCTCTTTGACCTCGCCCTTGACCCGTGCCAGGAAGGCCTCATCGTTCCTGTTCTCAAGGACCTGGCCGATCCACTGTCCAATCCGCACCATCTCAGGTTCCTCCATCCCCCTTGTCGTGATGGCCGGTGTGCCTAAACGAATACCGCTCGTGATAAAGGGGCTTCTAGTTTCAAAAGGAACCGTATTCTTGTTGGCGGTGATACCCGCCTCGTCCAGCGCCTCTTCAGCGTCCTTGCCGGTATAATCCGCATCCCGGAGATCGAGGAGCATAAGGTGGTTGTCTGTGCCTCCTGAGACCAGTTTGAAACCTTGATTCATCAGTTCATCGGCCAGAGCAGCCGCGTTCCGGACGATCTGCGTCTGGTACTCCCTGAACTCGGGCGTCAACGCCTCCTTGAAAGCCACCGCTTTAGCGGCAATAACATGCTCCAGGGGACCGCCCTGGGATCCCGGGAAAACCCGGCTGCCCAGTTTTTTTGCCCACTCCTCGGTGCTCATGATCATCCCGCCCCTCGGCCCACGCAGGGTCTTGTGGGTGGTCGTAGTCACGATGTGAGCGTGGGGAACCGGGCTGGGGTGTTCACCGGCGGCGACAAGGCCCGCTATGTGGGCCATGTCCACAAAGAATATAGCCCCGACCTCGTCGCAGATCTCGCGGAACGTCTCAAAATCGATTGTCCTCGGGTAAGCGGACGCGCCGGCAATGATCATCTTGGGCTTGTGTTTCCTGGCGAGGTCTCGGACCTCGTCGTAGTCGATTCTCTGGTCGTCCTCACGGACACCGTAAGCAACAACGTTGTAGAGAAAACCCGAGAAGTTGACCGGGCTGCCGTGGGTGAGGTGACCACCGTGGGAGAGGTTCATTCCCAGGATTGTGTCGCCCGTTTCAAGGACGGCAAAGTACACGGCCATGTTGGCCTGGGCACCCGCATGGGGCTGAACGTTGACATACTCCGCGCCGAAAAGCTCTTTCCCGCGGTCTATGGCAAGCTGCTCAGTGATGTCCACATGCTCACATCCGCCGTAATACCTCTTTCCGGGATAACCTTCGGCGTACTTATTGGTCATTATGCTGCCCTGGGCTTCCAGGACCGCCTCACTCACCATGTTCTCGGAAGCGATGAGCTCTAATTGGTACTCTTCACGCTCGGTCTCTGAGCGAATAGCGGCGTAAACTTCCGGATCGAATTTTTCTAAAATGCTGGACAATATGCGTTCCTCCGTAAATACCGTGACTCGTGACTCGTGACTCGCAAAAATTGAACTTCGAATCACGAATTGCACATCACCAATTACGGCCTTTAATCGTCAAACTTCCTAATCCTTCCCTCGTGCCTTCCTCCCTCGAAGGGCGTATCGAGCCAGGTGTCCACGATCTCTTTCGCCAGGTCCGTGCCCAGGATCTTCGCGCCCAGGATCAAAACGTTGGAATCGTTATGGCTTCTGGCAGCCAGTGCAGTGAAGTGATCGTGGCAAAGGGCTCCCCTGATACCTCTGTAGCGGTTCGCCATCATGGACATACCGAGACCCGTACCGCAGATGAGAACCCCTCTATCCACGTTTTCGGTGAGTATTGCTTCGCACACCGCCCTGGCATAATCGGGATAATCAACGGATTGCTGCGAATCGGTGCCCAAATCCACCGGAGTCACGCCCCTGCCCGAGAGGTACTCCTTGATGATCTCCTTGAGTTCAAAACCGGCATGGTCAGCGGCCAGTGCGACCTTGCCGTCACCACAGGTACTACATATCATTCTTGTCGACCATAGCCTCATGGCAATAAGCGCAGAAAGCTCCCATATTGCTGCCACCGTTGGTGCCGACCCTCAGATACTTGTAGTTGGGGTTCGAGGGGTGCGGGTCGTGGCAGCTGCCGCAGGTAAGTTCGCCGTTGTTACCGAGAACCTCCTGCGGAACGAAAGCTTTTTGGGGCTTTGTTCCCACGGGATGGCTCTTCATGAGGATGATGGGTATGATCCCCTCATCTTCATTGTGGCAACCAAGGCATAGGGCATCGGTGCCGCTCACGGTCAAGCCCGTTCCGACATATTTTTCCGTGGTGTTGGGGGCTACACCGAAGGCGGGTGAAGCCTTGGTGTCGTGCAGGCTGTGGCACTCCGTACAGTCATTGTCGTGGGGACCGGCAGCATTGATGACGGTCGGTGACGCGAGAATCGCCAGGGCGGCAAAAAAGAAGAAAGCCCTTCTCATCGTGTCCTCCTTGTAAACGGCTCCATAATCGGAATAAGCACCGACTACACCCAGATCGGCGGCGCCGGCAGAACGTTATGGACAGTTGCCCCCACGGGCAACTGAACTAGTGAAACTATACTTTCAGGCCCTTTTTTGTCAAGCAAGCTTCAATTTTTTTTGCCCATAGTAGGAAAAAACTGTTAAAAAAAATTGAATATGGACTATCTTTCTCTAAAAGCTGCTGTTTCCGAAGCCAGTGCCAAACTCTCCGGTTCGAAGATCAGCGACGCCTGGCAGGCCGGCCCCAGTGAGGTCGTCCTCGTGACACGCCGCGGGCCGGGGTTGCTGCTTTCCATCGACCCCGGCCGTCCCGGCCTGTACCTCCTCAAAACGGAGGAGCTGCCGGCAAAGCTCCCCTCTTCCTTCACTGACCTACTGCACGCCCGGATCAAGGGGACCACCGTCGGATCGATCCAGATGATCGAGCCCGGTGAACGCATAGTCACCCTCACATTCGCAGCCGTCTGGCCCGCTATAGAGGGCACGCCGCTCAACATGGTGATCGAAGTCATGGGCCGGCGAAGCAACCTCATGATACTGGAAGAAAAACGGATCCTGGCGCCTTTAAAAACGGTGCCGAAAGAAAAGAGTCCTGCGCGTCCTGTGGTTGCTGGCGAGATCTACCATCCCCCACCTCCCCGTTCCGGGACCCCGATTGAGGATGTGGCCGCGGACAAACTATCCGCGCTCAAATCCACGGACACCGCCCGCGAAATAATGGAAAGCGTCCGGGGATTATCTCCCTTCACGGCGCTCCAGGCTGTCCAAAAGACCATCTGGAAGTTCCCGGAGAGCAAGACGGAGAATAAAGGTGAGAGACTGGCCATCGCGATCGGGGAAATGGTTGCTTCGTGCACCGGTGAAGTCGGGTACACGCTCCGTTCCGGCGGTAAAGTTCACCTCTCACCCTTCGAACCGCTTCCCCTTGGAGCATCCGACTCCGTGGAGCAATATAGTCCTTTCTCAGAGGCTGCGGCCGCATGGAAGGAATCTGCTTCTTCAGGCATGGGGGAAAGTCACAGCGAGCCCGCGTATCTGAAAAGAGTGCTTCTGGATCGACGGGAACGGATCAGATCTTCCCTCGCTCATGTAGATGCCGAAGAGGAGCGCTGCCGAGCGCACGATGATGTCAGGATCATGGCTGAAACCCTCCTCATACACGCAGGTCAGATCCCGGCGGGGTCGGAAACGGTTACGCTCCCCGACCCCTACGACACCGGCCTTGAACTTACCATCCCCCTTGAACGAACAAAAAGCACTCATGAAAACGCAAACGACCTGTTTTCCCGCGCCCGCCGAATGAAAAGGGGCCTTGAGGAAACCAGATCCAGGCGTGGAAAGCTTGAAGAGGAAATACAAGAGGTGCAGTTGGCCATGGAAGCGCTCATCGAGAAAAACGACCCTCTGCCTGCACGGGACCTTCTTGAGATTAAAACTTCCTACACCATGAAAAAAGGGAAGATGTCATTTGCTCCCTACGGCGGGCCCGGGCGTAAGCATACTGTGGACGGGTTCACCATGCTGGTGGGAAAGAGCTCCACCGATAACGAGAAGGTGACCTTCAAAGCTGCGGGACCCAACGACCTGTGGCTCCACGCCCGGGACTACCCTGGCTCCCACGTGGTCATTCTTACGGAAAAAAGACAGGTACCTGACAAGGTCCTTTACGCAGCCGCGGCTCTGGCCGTCAAATGGAGCGGGGCAAAGAACGACACCGCACCGGAGATCATGGTCACGGAGAGAAAGTGGGTGCGCAAGCTCAAGGGGGGCAAACCTGGCAGGGTGACGGTGGAGAGGTTTAGGACGATAAGACCGAGGAGGCAGTAGCATTATCCAGGAGCCCGTAAAACCGCTTGACACGGTGACGTGGCGACACGGCGAAAGAGCAATGTCCGTAAAACCGAGCCTGAGCCCGAACCCGAGTCCGAGCCCGTCCGTTTCCTTTATTTCGGCCCTGAATAGTCCATTTCATAACTCCCCCTCTCTCCCTCCAGATATCCCCCTGTGTGCCCAACGGTAAATCAGCTTTCGCTTCTAGACATGATAGTGTCGCAAAAAGTCCATTCGCGGCTTTTTGCTCCTCGAAAAGCGTAAAGTGTCATTTCCGCTTTCCTTACAAATCAATGACTTACACTGCCCGTCATTGATTTGAGAGGGCTTGGTGTCAGAGTATGAATTTTAGCGTATCCCTTCCCTGAGCATGGTTATTATACTTTCCGATCACCCGTTGGCGGAACTCCGGGGAACTCCGGTGTCAGAGCACTTTAGCGAAACTCCGGTGTCAGAGCACTTTTATCTCTTTGGTGATTAATGTTGGCAACGACTTTGCATATCTATCTGCATGGGACGTCCACTGCGAGTCATTCAGAATATCTACCCCTACCACCTGGTATGCCGAACCAACAACAGGACCTTCAGATTCAACCAGAGACAGGTCATCCGCATTTTCTTCCAGGCACTGAAGGAAACCCATGAAAAATATAACTTTCTCATCCACCACGTAATAATTTTATCCAACCACTATCACATCATAGCAACCGCTACAGAGGAAAATCTCCATCGTGCAATGCAGTACTTAAACTCCAGGATCGCCGTCCGGTATAACAAACTGGTCGGACGCTCCGGACACTTGTGGGGAGGCCGCTACGGTTCCTGCATCATCGACACCGACGAACACTACCTGGCATCTGTCCGGTATATCTACCAGAACCCCTTAAGAGCGGGGATAGTTACCGACCTCGAAGAGTTTGATGACTCCTCCTTCCAGTTCTATGCCTTTGGTAATAAAGTCAACATGGTTCTTGTGGATGATCACCTGGTGTTGAGACTGAACGGGAACAAAAGGAAGATAGGCGAGTATTTCCGCATCCTGGTCCTTAATGACGCGATTTGGATAAGCGACCATGAGGTCAAAAAGGGGCTCAGGAAGATGTTTTTCGGATCGGCCGACTTCATACAACACATGCACAACACTTATTGCTGCCCGGATTAAGCTTTTTTTCTCTGGAACACGGTTTCAAGGCACTGGTCTGCCCATCAACTTATGAACCGGGCTTTTGTGAACAGCGTTTACCTTATTCTTGATTCTGAACATTCAAAATTCTATCCCCCGAACTTCCCCAGCCAGTATATCGCTCAATAAATACCCGGAATTGCCCGTGATTTGTCTGAAATGATCCGTTTCCCTCCCCAGGTCTCTGACACCGGGAGTTACTATTTTCAATGAACCGACTTGGTCGTACGCCAGATAGTATACCTGACCAGCGGAGGTCATCGCCACTGGCATGCGACCATCCGCATGCTCGAAGCGCTGGAGGAGGTTGTCCGAGCCATCATAGACAGCAAGGAGGGTTGTGGCGCCCTGCCACAAGTACTTTTCAACCACGACACCGTTGACGGACTTGGAAATCCTCCGACTCATCGGATCGTGCTGATATATGATTGAATCTCCGCCTGGCAGGGACGCACTCAGCAACTCCCCTCTGGAGGAGTAATCAAAAGTTGTGATCCCGGAAGTGGCACCGGAAGCAATACTCCTGCTCGTAAGGAACCCATCAACATCATACTGATAGAAATCAAGGCCTGCCCAGACGATCTTATCTTCATCGTCATGCGTATAAGTTCTGGACACTCCCCTGAGGACGTTGGTCTCTTCAATGCGATTCCCTTGGGAATCGTAAACATATGATTCCGCAAGGATGCCATCTTTTGTTACGGTTTCCAAACGGCCCATAAGATCGTAGGTGTAGTCCCAAGTCACCGTATCCACATCAATGTTTTCTACCTTTTGGGTTATACGCCCAGCATTATCCCTTACAACGCTCCATGAATAAGGCTCAGTAGCCCCCACGGTGTAGTCCACGCCATCAACCTCACCATAGGATGAGAAATCACGTCCCTGAGTCACGGTGCCGTCCGTGACGGACTGAGGCAGACCATTAGCCGCGTCCCTGGTGATTGAATATGCACCGGCATCGGTGAGGAAGCCGTCGTTATCGTACAGGAACGACTCATAGGCACCGGCGTAGCCGATGCTATCGACCTGAAGGTCTGCGTTATACGTGTAGTCGATGAGAGCGTTCATGGTTCCTGCCCTGGTAGCGGTGAGAAGCAGAGTACCGTCATATGTGTAGGACGAAGACTCGCCGCCCTTGGTAAGGGACCCGAGCTTACCGCCACAGTCGTAACCGTACGTGATGAGGCCTTCAGGTATACTGGTACTCTGAAGCTGCCCATTACCCCACGTATTGGTGATGGTCTGGCCGCTCGGGTACATCACGCTCGTGAGCCTTCGGTCCCTGTCGTACTGGTACACGTAACTGCCCGACTCAGGTGTGTTGTAGCTTTCCCTCTGATCGTTAGCCGTGTAACTGAGACCATGCTCGATGTTGTTGGGATTCAGGATAGCGGTGACGTTGCCATTGACATCATAACTGTAATCCACCTGCCCACCGTCCGGACGATCTTCGGCTATCAGCCGTCCCATAATGTCGCGCTCCTGGCGTCGCTTGCTTTGTTTTTCCTGACTCGGAATCTCCTGAATTTGCGGCAAATTCCGAGTGTAAAAACAAAGGTTAAAATTCAAAAACTGAAGACGCCCGAAAGCGCCTTCAAACAAACCATTTATGTCAGATCTCAATTACCAACAAACAAAGTCGGAAATGCTAAAATTCATACTCTGACACCCAGCCCTCCGAATTATTTGGCCTTTTTCCGGTTCAGCCGGTTATCGCCTGAGAAATAATTGTCGGGATGTGAAGAAAGCCCAACTCAGCCACGTTTGAGCAACACGCCGTTAAATGGGCGTCCCCAAGGGGTGCCCTGGCACCCAGGAGTCCTCGTTTGCTAGCTTGGCGTTTTTTTAAATTCGTATCTTAAGTCAGGATTAACTATTAATCGGACCCTTCCTCCCATATTTCTACTAACGTCTACAATCCACATACCCTTCCTTTCAAAAGAATAATGTGCAAAAATGAAATCGTGGAAAATTAAAGTTGCCCTACCGTTTTCTATTTCAAACTCCCATTTACCCTCTTGAACAAGACTATTTTCAGAAGATTTGAATGAATAGTGATAAGTCATATCACTATTTACCTGTAAAATTTCCACACCTCTTTTGTATACAGCTTCATACTGTCCTATAACATCATTTTTATGGACAGGATTAGCACAGCCTATTGTAATATTTAGCAATAACAAAAATAATATTTTTTTCATCTTGCAACCGGTTCCGTCCATATATAATGCTGGGTAGTGGTCCCAAATTCTTGGAACAATGGGTTTCTGCTAGCTGATGGCAATAGCCCGTACGTTGCCGACGTCATACTGGTATTGTTTGTTAGTACTATCGTTTTAGTTCCGTTACTATTTGGTAAAATGTCCACTCTATAGCTTCCTACAAATTGTTCTGTTGGATCTAAGCCAGCTTGAACAAACCCTTTTAGGCCAAAACCAGCTGCAAAATTTGAAACTCCTTCCAAATCTGAGGGGCAATTCCCCTTATTTTTGTTGTGGAAGTAATCTCTTGCCCGCTCAACGCCAGGTGCATTCATCATATTTCCAACCTCAGGAGTACCTGGTCCAAACATTCTAAAATCGGGACCAGTACCTGTTGCCCACTCTGCGGTCATTTGAGCAGCCATATCAGCAGACTGAAACCAAGGACGATAATTATAATAATTACTTTCATATTCTGGGAGTGGACCTCTGCCTGTATTATCCACCCAATTCACAGGATCTTGGTCTGTGTACGATAGCAGGTTCAGGTCGCCACCGCCGAAGTCGATAGGGTCTTTAGCTGTCCAACGACCTACTGCCGGATCATAGTCCCGGGCTCCGAAGCGTACCAGGCCGGTGTCCCTGTCATGCAGGCCGCCAGCGAAACCGAATGGAACGGTGAAGGAGGGATTTGAATCGGACAGTATATTTCCGAAGGAGTCATAATTGACCCGCTTGATTTCTGTCCCCACACTGTCAAAGACCGCTCTCAGGCTGCCGACTTGGTCATATGTAAGATAATATACCGCACCTCCAGCAGTCATTGCCACAGGCATCCTGCCGTCCGAATACTCGAAGCGCTGTAGAAGGTTGTCTGAACCGTCATACACAGCCAGGAGAGTGGTAGCACTTTGCCACAAGTACTTTTCAGTGATCGTTCCGTTGATCCGTTTCGCTACCCTTCGCCCCATTGGATCATGATCGTAAGAGATGACCGTTGAGTCAGGAAGTATGGCTGAGAGCAATTCGCCTCTCGACGAATAATCGAAAGTGGCGGCACCGCTGAAAGCACCGGAGGAGATAGAACGGGAGGATAGAAAACCATCAAGGTTGTAGGTATAGATGTCGAGTCCTGCATAAACGATCTTATCTTCATCATCATACGTGTACGTCCTTGCAACTCCTCTGAGGACGTTGATCTCTTCCAGGCGATTCCCCTGGTCGTCATAAATGTACGCCTCGGCCAGAGCATTATCTTTATAAACAGTTTCCAAGCGTCCCATTAAATCATACGTATAATCCCACGTCACAGAATCCACACCGATGTTTTCCACCTTCTGAGTGATCCTGCCTGCATTATCCCTCACCACGCTCCAGGAATAAGGCGCTGTGGCACCAACAGTGTAGTCAATCCCATCAACCTCACCATAGGAGGAAAAATCACGTCCCTGAGTCACTGTGCTGTCCGTGACGGACTCCGGCAGGCCGTTAGCCGCGTCCCTGGTGATTGAATAGGCACCGGCGTCGGTAAGAAGGCCGTCGTTGTCGTACAGGAACGACTCGGAGGCGTCGGCATATCCAATACTGTCAATCTGAAGGTCACTGTTGTACGTGTAGTCGATGAGAGCGTTCATGGTTCCTGCTCTGGTATCGGTGAGAAGCAGAGAACCGTCATATGTGTATGAGGAAGACTCGCCGCCCTTGCTCACAAATGTCAATCGTCCTCCTGATGGTGAGCCTGTCGAACCACCGCCGCAATCATAACCGTAGGTGATGAGGCCTCGGGTGTGGAAGTGCTCTGGAGTTGCCCTGTTGCCCAGGTGTTCGTGATCGTCTGTCCACTCGGGTATGATACCGACTTTAGCCTTCTATCCCTGTCGTACTGGTAGACGTAGCTCCCGGACTCAGGGGTATTGTAGCTCTCCCTCTGGTCGTTGGCTGTGTAGCTGAAGTCGTGTGTAATCGTGTTGGGGCTTGTCCGCCGAAGCCTTGTGCGAAGGCGGATTCGCGATAGCCGTCACATTCCCGCCTGTCACGCCGAAGCTATTTAGCGTAAGCGGATTGGCGTTCGTAGGAGAAAAGTGTGAAAAACGAGAACTGACCCCCCGGGGGTGCCCTCTGACACAAAACACACCTAAATGGGTGACCCCAAGGGGAGCCCCCCTTGGGGTGCTGCGGTTTGTCGATCGCGTTATCAATGCCTAATTTTGTAGAGCCACTCGCCTTCATAACAGAATAATAATGCATCTATGCCATCACTAGCACTAAGAATAGCGTCACTGGTTTTAGGCATATTTGGTATTTTTTTCCCTTTGCTGTCTACATACTGAAAACCGCCACTTGGTGAATACGAATAATCTTCAACAACAGAAAGACCACCAATTGGTTTAGTCCACTCAATAACACTTGTACATTTATTCATTTCACTATTGGGATCCTTTATAATTACAACTAAAAAATAACCACCAGAATAAGGTTTTGTTGCCCAAAATGCAGCACTATCTCTATCCCGAATTCTGGAGTCTACACCGTAGACAAAGGGGGGGAAAAATACATCCTCCGCAATTTCGTAAAAATCCACTACTTGTGACAGTCCCTTCTTTTTCGCAACATCTCTTAATTCCTTAGGCAGTACATTACACTGAGTGCTAATTTTGATTTCACTCGCATTAGGAGCTGAACAAACACCAAGAACAACTAATATTGTCACTATTACAGTTAAAACATTGGGAATATTCATACTATCTCCTATCAATAAACTGGATAACGATAATTTTCTGCCCAGTATTCCTTCCCCTTTGGAAGTGATATATGAACGTGACCATCCTTATAGGTAATCGTCCTTTTAGGATCGAATTCAGTCGCCAACAAAGCCATGTTGAAAGTAGTATCTCTAACACCTATAAGTGCTATATCGACGGATCTTGCCCCCCAATCAACAAAATGAGCACTATAAGGGTGAGATTGAATTACGCGCTTATTGGTTGAGACTGACCAAGCATTGTTGAGATAATCAGGGAACATCCATCCCTTTCTATTGGGACCATACTGCCGATCACCACCTGCCAACGTAATGGTGAAACAATTGTCATCATAGCCTAAGTTTATTATGGTCTGATTCAAACGTACTAAGTTTGCTTGTAACCGGAGGTTGCTCAGCACTTGATTTCCCCAATCAATCTTTAATCCCAAGGGATCCACCCAATTCACCGGATCCTGCCCCACATATGATAGCAAGTTCAGATCCCCTCCCACAAAATCTATAGGGTCCTTCGCCGTCCACTTGCCTGTTGCCGAATCGTAATCCCGCGCACCGAACCTCACCAGGCCGGTGTCGCGGTCGTGCAGGCCGCCGGCAAACCCAAACGGAACGGTGAAGGTGGAATTGGAGCCATTCAGAATATTGCCAAACGAATCGTAATCGACTCTCTTGACCACGGTCCCAGCAGCATCTGTTACAACTTTCAAAGATCCAACCTGATCGTACGCCAAATAGTATACAGCACCACCGCTGGTCATCGCCACCGGCATACGGCCATCCGCATACTCGAACCTCTGGAGCAGATTGTCTGAACCGTCATAGACCGCAAGTAGTGTGATCGCATCCTGCCAGAGATACTTCTCAGTGATCGTCCCGTTGATCCTTTTCGCTAGCCTTCTTCCCATGGGATCATGGTCGTAGGAGATGACTGTAGCGTCAGGCAAAGTGGCAGAAAGCAGTTCGCCGCGTGAAGAGTAGTCAAAGGTGGTAATTCCGGAGTCGGCACCCGCCGCGATGCTCCTGCTCGTCAGGAACCCATCCACATCGTACATGTATGCATCCAGGCCTGCCCAGACGATCTTGTCCTCATCGTCATGGGTATAGGTCCGGGAAACTCCCCGGAGGACGTTGGTCTCTTCCAGGCGGTTTCCCTGGCCATCATAGCTATACGCCTCGGCCATGATGCTGTCCTTATAAACGGTTTCCAGGCGTCCCCTCAGGTCATACGTGTAATCCCAGGTGACCGTATCAACACCGATGTTCTCGACCTTCTGCGTGATCCTGCCTGTATTATCCCTCACTACGCTCCAGGAATAGGCCGCTGTGGCACCCACTGTGTAGTCCACGCCATCCACCTCGCCATAGGACGAAAAATCACGCGCCTGGGTCACGGTGCCGTCTGTAACGGACTCGGGAAGTCCATTTGGCGCGTCCCTGGTGATGGAATAAGCACCGGCGTCGGTGAGGAGGCCGTCGCCGTCATAGAGGAATGACTCGGAGGCCCCAGCATAGCCGATACTATCAACCTGAAGGTCGGAATTGTACGTATAGTCGATGAGGGCGTTCATGGTCCCGGCGCGGGTGTCGATGAGTAGCAGACTACCATCATAGGTGTAGAAGGAAGATTCTCCACCCTTGCTTACCGAACCCAACTTACCACCGCAGTCGTAACCGTAGGAGATAAGTCCTTCAGGAGTACTTGTGCTCTGGAGCTGACCGGTGGCCCAGGTGTTCGTGATGGTCGCGCCGGAAGGATACATAACGCTCGTGAGCCTTCGGTCCCTGTCATACTGGTACACGTAGCTCCCGGATTCAGGTGTGTTGTAGCTTTCTCGCTGGTCGTTAGCGGTGTAACTGAACCCGTGCTCGATGTTGTTGGGGTTGAGGATGGCTGTGACATTTCCATTAGCATCGTATGAATAATCCACTTGAGCGCCATCAGGACGGTCTTCGGCTATCAGCCTTCCCATG
>Ga0209976_10000671_pt1 | contig 21552 bp, 21 predicted proteins | sample SumtaG_FD_182806 | JGI IMG/M metagenome (GOLD analysis project Ga0209976, IMG submission 182806) | Deep subsurface microbial communities from Indian Ocean to uncover new lineages of life (NeLLi) - Sumatra_00157 metaG (SPAdes) (version 2) | ecosystem: Environmental > Aquatic > Marine > Oceanic >...
AAAATAAAGTCTGGCAATACAAATTTACGTCCAAAGTGGCGCTGAACGCGAATTTTTCAGGGACGACTAAATAGACCTTGCCGCTTTCACAGGAACCGTCTTTCCCCCTTCGTGTCACTTTGTGTACTTCGTGTTAAAAAAAACCGCTTTTGAATAAACAGCTCTTTCTCCGGTTCAGCCTCTCTTGGCGGCTTTGCGTCTTGAGTGACCGCAGGGAACGGGCGTGAGGCTGCCTTTACCGCTTCTACAGGAAATTGTTCCTTCCCCCAGATTTAGATTTTCCTTCCGTCGTCGTTCCTCGAACTTCGCCGTGACAAGCCGCGTCCTCTGCGGTTAATAGCTTTAAACAGAAAAAGCCCGGAACTTTCGCTCCGGGCTTCTTTTGAATCTTGAATATTGAATCTTGAATTACATTCCAGGAACACCCATTGGTGGCATTCCGCCGCCCATAGCGCCCATTCCACCTTCTTCAGGCTTGTTCACAACGCTGGCTTCCGTGGTGAGCAGAAGGCCGGCGATGGAAGCTGCATTCTGCAGGGCCGAACGGACCACTTTGGTAGGATCAATGATGCCCGCCTCAATGAGGTCCGTGTACTCTTCCTTCGCGGCGTCAAAGCCGTAGCTGTTTTTCTTGTTCTTTTTCACATCGGCAACGATGATGGAAGGCTCGAGACCGGAGTTGATGATGATCTGGCGAATAGGTTCCTCGAGGGCCTTGCGCACGATGTTGACGCCGATCTGCTGGTCTTCCTCATCCAGTTCCACTTTGTCCAGGGAACCCAGACAGCGCAGGTAAGCGACTCCGCCGCCGGGAACGATCCCCTCTTCAACTGCCGCGCGGGTGGCGTGCAGGGCGTCCTCGACACGGGCTTTCTTCTCTTTCATCTCGGTCTCGGTCGCGGCGCCTACCTTGATGACGGCTACGCCGCCGACGAGCTTGGCAAGTCTCTCCTGCAGTTTCTCACGATCATAATCGGATGAGGTTTCATCGATCTGGATCCTCAGCTGACCGACGCGGCCTTCGATTGCTTTCTTGGGACCGGCGCCGTCAACGATGGTCGTATTCTCTTTGTCGATGGTGATGCGTTTGGCCTGGCCGAGGTCCTCAAGGGTTATGGCCTCAAGCTTGATGCCGACGTCCTCGGAGATCACGCGGCCACCGGTGAGAACTGCAATGTCTTCCAGCATGGCCTTGCGCCTGTCGCCGAAGCCGGGCGCCTTGACGGCAGCAGCCGATAGTGTTCCTCGAATCTTGTTGACCACGAGGGTTGCAAGAGCTTCACCCTCGATGTCCTCGGCTATGATGAGCATTGGTCTATTGGACCGGGCGACCTGCTCGAGTATGGGAATGAGGTCCTTCATGGCGCTGATCTTCTTTTCGAAGATAAGGATATAGGGATCTTCGAGCTCAGTCACCATTCGCTCAGGATCGGTTACGAAGTAGGGGGAAAGGTAACCACGGTCAAACAACATGCCGTCAACGACCTCCAGGGAGGTCTCCATGGCCTTGGCCTCCTCCACCGTGATGACACCCTCTTTGCCCACCTTGCTCATGGCCTCGGCGATGATCTCGCCGATGGATGAGTCGTTGTTGGCGGAGATAGTGCCGACCTGGGAGATCTCTTTATGCTCCTTGGTGGGTTTGCTGATCTTGTGGAGCGATTCCACGACCGCAATAACAGCAGCGTCGATACCCCTCTTAACATCCATGGGGTTGGCGCCGGCAGTGACGTTCTTGATCCCCTCACGGAAGATGGCTTGGGCCAGAACGGTGGCGGTGGTGGTTCCATCACCGGCCACGTCGGAGGTCTTGCTCGCCACTTCCTTGACCATCTGGGCTCCCAGGTCTTCGAACTTATCTTCGAGTTCGATCTCCTTGGCTACCGTGACGCCGTCCTTGGTGACGGTGGGAGAGCCGAAAGCTTTTTCGATGATGACGTTGCGGCCCTTGGGACCGAGGGTGACCTTGACCGTGTCGGTCAGGGCGTTTACTCCGGCAAGCAAATGCTTGCGGGCATCTTCACTAAACTCAATAATTTTGCTCATTGGATATTTCCTCCTTGGAAACTTAGAAGATTGTTGTGCTACTTCTCAATGACACCGAGGATGTCGTCTTCCCTCATGATAAGATAGTCCTCTTCATCGATCTTGACGTCAGTGCCGGCATACTTGCCAAAAAGAATCTTGTCCCCAGCCTTCACATCCAGTTTGCGCTGAGTCCCATCCTCCAGGACGCGTCCCTTACCGACAGCCACCACCTTACCCTCCTGGGGTTTTTCCTTGGCTGTATCCGGGATGATGATCCCACCTTTAGTTTTGCCTGTCTCCTCCAGCCTTTTGACGAGAATACGATCCTGCAACGGTCTGATTTTCATCTTTTGATCCTCCTCCTTTGAATTGGATTGGTTTCGAGGATGCCATCGGACCCGGTTGAATGATCGGGTTGATCCGCTGATACCCCTTTTTGCGGAACTATTTGGCACTCTCACCCTCAGAGTGCCAACCACGTGGCAATATAACCTTCGCTTTTGAAAAATCAAGGGTTAAATGCGTTTTTTTTTAAATATGGTATTTCTATTCTTGTAAACAATGTGGCGCTCTCATAGTATACAGGGTTAGATAAAGATGAACAGTTGATGACTTTGTGCAAAGTCATCAACGCGCCCCGTGTGGGGCGCCCAGATCAATGACCTGGAATGTAAGTCATTGATCTGTGAGGAAAGCGAAAATGCCACTTTTCGTTTTCCGTAGAGCAAAAAGCCACGAATGGACTTTTTGCGACCCTATCAAAGTCATCAACGCGCCCCGTGTGGGGTGCCCAGATCAATGACCTGGAATGTAAGTCATTGATCTGTGAGGAAAGCGAAAATGCCACTTTTCGTTTTCCGTAGAGCAAAAAGCCACGAATGGACTTTTTGCGACCCTATCAATAGCCATTGTTTAAACTGATCGTAAAAAAACAGAACCATTCTGAATAAAAGGATTATTTCGGTAATTGCAGGATCTATAAATAAAACCATTCACAGTTCACGATTCACTTGTCTTAAAGGGAGCTTCCACTGCATTTCATGAAGGCGGTCATCAGAAAATATATACTAACGGGCCTACTTGTCCTGATTCCCTTATTCTTGACTGGCTGGGTCCTCCTGACCTTGTTTACATGGACCGATCGTGTACTGCACCTCATCCCCCGTGCTTATCGGCCGGAAGAACTGCTCGGGTTCCCCATCCCCGGTCTGGGCCTGATCTTTACGGTAGCTATAATCTTTGTCATCGGTGGACTGGTGGCCAACGTCATCGGCAGGAAGCTGGTGTCTATGGGTGAGAGGATCCTCGAAAAAATCCCGTTCCTCAGGTGGTTCTATTTCTCCTCCAAGCAGATCATCGAAGCTGTGTTCATAAACAGCCAGGACAGCTTCAGCAGGGCTGTGCTCCTGGAGTATCCGCGAAAGGGGTTATACAGCATCGGTTTTGTAACAGGAGAATCCAGCGGGCAGCTGAAAAAGAGTATACCGGGTTCTGTTACGGTTTTTGTCCCAACCACCCCAAACCCGACCTCAGGTTACCTGATTGTTGTGCCCGAAGCTGAAACCATCCCGCTGGATTGGTCCATAGATGAATCTTTCAGGGTAATTATCTCAGCCGGGGTCATCATGCCGGGAGAGGAAGGAAAAGTTCCGAAACTGCAGGAGGCCCTTGAGAAGGTCTCCAGTAAACCGGGTGAGGAAGACCAGGGGGAGAGCACCGGATGAGTGAGGTGGTCCGGATTATCTTTATATGTGGGCTATGCTTCGGCGTTATGATCCCGCAGGTACATGCGCAGTCTGAAACTGAGCCGGATCGGCAGCTCAGGATCCTGGAACCTTCTGACGAGATCCGGCGCCTCGACCCAGCCTTCCAGATGATCATGGAAAAGATCGACGGGGACCTCAGGCACATCCTTTCATCCCCGATGCGGTTGACTCCCAAAGGAACGGCGATCACGGGGTTGACGCTGTTAGGTACCCTTTTTCTCATTACCAAGGACGAGGAGTACCTTTCCGATATAGCCGACTCAAGAGATGAGAATTCAGACGATATCTTCGAGCGTCTGAGAGTGCTCGGCCGCAATGTACCCAGCACTGCTGCGGGAATGTATCTTCTGGGGTACTTTCTGGACAGCAAGAGCTTGAAATCCAGTTCCCTTGAGAGCCTTGAGGCCGTGGCCATCACTGCCCTTATCACTGCTGGTTCCGGGTACGCGATCGGTCACAAGGGACCGGACGACAGCGTCAACTCGAACGACTTTGAACCGTTCAACAAATACCGCTCTATGCCGGACATGGACTCCTCCCTCATATTTTCCGTCGCCGGCGTTTTCGCCTACGATAAACACTTCCTGGAGGCGATGCTCTATTACGGGATTGCCGCCGGCACAGCTTACAGCCGCCTCTATTTCCAGGACGCCTGGCCCTCTGACGTCTTCCTCGGTTCCATCCTCGGCACCGTCATCGGCAGGACCGTGGCCGCCCGCTCCAGGAACGGAGGGGAATCGAATTTCACACTGTTACCTGTCCTGGAACATAATGGGCAAGCGGCGATAGGGTTGAAGGTGGAGTTTAAGCTTTAAGCTAATTCAAAATTCAAGATTCAAAATTCAAAATGATCCAGGACAAGCATTCGGACGCAGAACACGCCCTCGACGGGGCTCTGAACCCGCAGTCCGCAGAACGCAGAACACAGAACGCAGGAGAAACCGTTCGACGGGGCGACGGAACGACTGAGCGACTTGGCGAAAAACCAGGGATGACATGGCCCCATGAAAGCGGTTAATCAGTTCTATTTTTCTAGCACCAGCCACAAGCCGCTGCTCTTCCCTCTGAATTTGGTCTTATCCTGCCTGCCCTGAGCCTGCCGAAGAGTGTCCTCTGTGGTGAAAGTACATCTCTTTCATAGGAACTGTTGTTCCTTCCTCCTGACTATAGCCTTTCCTCAGTGTTCTCAGAGTGCTCAGTGGTAAAATCAACGCTTTTCAAAGAACCGCTGTTTCCCCCTGGATTTAGGTTTTTCTCCGCCTGTCTCCGCCTGCCCTGAGCCTGTCGAAGGGTGACTCCGTGGTGAAAAACATCGCCTTTGCAGGAACTGCTCTTTTCCCCAGATTAAAGTTTTCCTCAGCGTCCCTTCGCGTACTCTGCGTTAAATCAGCTTTTGATCTTATTCTACGTTCTGCATTCTGCGTTCTACATTCTCCCTGGTTAGCTTATCCGCCAGCCTCGTCGGCTCCGGCAGGCGGTACCCCTTCAGGCACATCTGGATTCCCTTAACCGCCTCCTCGGGATCGAGCAGGTGACCCGGGGAGATGTACAGGGGTTTACAGCCTTTCCGGCTTCTCAGGGCGTATCCCACGATCTTCCCTTTAAAGGTGATGGGCGTCATGTCCCCTCGCTCTGGTCCCGGCTTTTCACACGCTCCCACAAGAAGGCTCTTGGCGCACCCGATGGTCGGTACTCCCGTTATGAGGCCCAGGTGGCAGGCCAGGCCGAAGCCTCTGGGGTGGGCGGTGCCGTGGCCATCCACGATGATGAGATCGGGCAGCAGCGTCTTTTTCAGGATGGGTAGGAGAGGTGGAATCTCCCTGAAGGAAAGCAGACCGGGTACGTAGGGGAAGGAGATGTTACCAACGCCGCAGCAGGAGTCCAGGAGTATCAGGTCCGGCAGTTCCATCAGGACGGTGCAGGCCGTAAAGGTCTGATCTGTGCGGCGGTAGGACACATCGACTCCGAGTATGGTTTTGACACGAGGAAGGAGCCCGTCCTCGATCATGTTCACCAGCTTCCGCTGGGAGCGGATCGCCTCCACAGGTGAAAGGTTCCAGGAGTTGATGTTCTTCAGTTTCATAATAGAATTATTCCCGCGCCTTTTGGGCATTAACCTTGATAGGGTCGCAAAAAGTCTTATCGCAGCTTTTTGTGACCCAATATTTATTTGGGGAAAGCGAAAAGTGTCATTTTCGCTTTCCTTACAAATCAATGACTTGATATTGCCGGTCATTGATTTGGGCGCCCACCCGGGGCGCGTTGATGACTTTTTGCGAAGTCATCAACCTTACTCACAATAATATTATTACAGGTTCGGCTATTTTTCGTCGGGGCCACAGACCCGAAATCCGCAATTGGTTTGACTTGGTCCCCGGTCGTGGCGTTTGGCGGGCCGTTTTTTCGTATGGTGCCGGGTTACCCTTGAGTTGGCCGCCCCACGTCATCCATCAACCGCCCTGCCCCGACCAAAAGGGCGTTCTCGGCGGATTATGGGTATAGTTCCCCCTCAGGAACACGTTACCAACTCTTGAAGGTCCGTCTGTTACGCCGTGCTGTCCGAACGAAAGGCGCCAATCCGCTTACCTTTAGGTATGCGGCGGCAACGCATCTTCAAAAATTCCAGTGTGTTCGACTCGCGACCATCATCTCGCAGTGACCACGCCAGGATCTTGCCGAAGATTCTCCAGAGACTGGCCGCCGCCATGAAGCATCAACAACAACGGCATCACGAACCGGGATGGACGATAACCGGCACCGCTGCCGGGTAAAGGCATATGACTATCCACCAGACCAACAAGATTTTTTTTATCCCCAGGATCCAAAATAAAAATCAATCGCGATTCTGGGGACAGAATCACCATGACACTTTTAAACTTGACAAGACAACTGTAAAAAAATAACCTTTGTCAAATTTAAAACACCTTAAAAAAGGAGCAAAAAATGAGACTTTCCACAAAGAGCCGCTACGGCGTCAGGGCTCTTTTCGACATAGCCTATCACTCCGTAGGTCTTCCTACACAGATCAAGGACATCTCCCGGCGTCAGCAGATCAGCCCCAGATATCTTGAGCAGATCTTCCAGAAACTGAAAAAAGCCCAGATCCTTGGCAGCAAGCGCGGTCCCAACGGCGGCTATTTTCTTATTAAGGCCCCCAGCGATATTACTCTCGGTGACGTCGTCCGTGCGACCGAAGGACCCTTCGAGTTGGTGTTCTGCGTTGGCAACGCACCGCGTAAACAATGTCCTCGAAAGGAAGATTGTGTTGCCAGCGATATGTGGTTGGACATAAGCAAGCAGATAGGCGATTTTTTCGATTCTATTTCCATAAATGATCTCTGCGACAGAGCACGTGATGCCGGTGTCCAGAGAGAGTATGACCATCCATATACCTATAACATCTGACCTGTCGACCCCGGTGCAGGTCAGAAACCAGGAGCCTGTCGGAGTACCTCATACAGGCTCCTAGATATAGTTTTTCGGAAGTAGCATTTAGCCTGAAAAGAAAGAACGCATGGCATATTTGGTGATTTACTGCGGTTATGCACCGGTTTAATGCTCTTGTTTTCAAGAAAAAGCCCAAAAAAAGAGCTTTCCGAAAAACTCACAGTCACGCCATGGCGTGATCGGAGGTTTTCCGATACGCTGCTAGGTTCTGTATACGAAACCTGGGACCCGACGCTGTGGCGGCCGTTGTTGTGGAGCATCCACTTCTGAGGGATGGAGAGGCACAAGAGGCGGTGGACCTGGCTCGCAGGATAAATGTTGCGGTACACAGTCTCGATCTCGACCCTCGCGGTATCAAGGAAGGGGAATCTGTCCTGCGAGGAGAGGGCCTGGAGGATCTCAGGCTTCGTGTGCACGGCGATATTGCCGGGTTGAGAACCTGGACCGGATGATCGGTTATGTCACCTGGAATTGAAGACGCCAAAGACTTGTTGCGGCCTTGAAAGCTCTGGGTTATCGTTATGTGACTGTTGACCTGGAGGGGCTCCGATCGGGTAGTATGAACGAATGACTTTGAGGTATCAGCCATTTCGGGACCAGGAGCCTTCGTGTGAACCCCTGGCAGGCTCCTGGAAAGGTGATTTAATTAATCACAGGAGAATTGACCATGAGAAAGATGCTTCGTTATCCTGCTGTTCATCTGATCTGCTGGTATCTTGCCTTCACTCTTTCGGGGCTTTTAATATTGCCTGCTATTGCCCAGGCCGCCTTTATGTCTCCGTCTTCAGTAACCCTGGCCGGTATGGAGGTTGATACCCTGGCGGAGGTGAGAGACGTTCTGGAAGAGGGCATCCTCACCGAAAAGCTTACCGCCCTCGGACTGTCACCTGATGAGATCAAAGTGCGACTGGATGCGCTTACCTCTGAGGAGCGGCAGGCCGTCCTGGCCGACGTGGACCAGATCCAGGCCGGGGGTGACAGTTTGGTCACGATTCTGCTTGTTGTTCTTCTTGTGATCCTCATCCTCAAACTACTGGACAAGGAGATCATCATCAAGTGAGTTGGAGCAGGTGGATCTGGTGTATTGCAGTATTCGCCTGGGTACCGATTCTACTCTCCTGCACTATCCGGTTAACAGAACCGGGCCGCCTCCCAGAGCCGGCCCGATTGCACGAGTTAAGCCCATACCTTCAGGATCCTGAACAGTGCGGACCCTTTGCGCTTGCGGCTCTCCTGCAATACATGGGTATGGATGCAGATCCCGAGGATCTGGCCCAGAGGTTGTATAGCCAAGGTGCAGGAGGGACTCTTACCATGGATCTCTACCTTGAGGCCCGAAGAAGAGGCTTCGATACGAAGCAGCTTTCGGGGTCTGAGGACCTCCTCACGAAAGAGTTGGTGGATTTTAATCCTGTTATCGTGCTGTTTAAGTACCCCGGGCTTCGGGGAACCGCAGGTCATTTTATCCTCGTGACCGGTTTTTCTACAGAGCCGCGTGGATTCTTTCTCCTGTGGGGAGACGGGAAACTTTCATGGATGAAGTTGGACCGATTCCATCGTCTCTGGTCGGAATCGGGATACTGGATGTTGACTGTTCACGGAGGCGGAGCGCAGTGATCTCTCACAGGCTCCTGCTGTGTGCCCTTTTGGCGGCAACTCTGGTATCGTGTGCCGGACTGTCCCGCCGTGACTCCCTGGTAATGCCCTATGACGACAGGCTCCGCCTTGCCTCAATCTACATTCAGGGGGGGCAGCAGGATCAGGCCATCCCCCTTCTGGAAGATGCGGTTATCCAGGAGGAGTGGCGGCCTGAGGCCTGGGCCATGCTGGGAGAACTTTTCTGGCTGAAAGGTAACCTGAAAGAATCATCGATTCATTTTGAGAGGGCTCTGAAAACAGGAGGCGAGGATCCCCTGATCCTGAATAATCTGGCCTGGGTCGAATCCGCGAAGGGTCATTCTGACAGAGCGCTGGCTTTGGTGGACAGGGCTATCGCCATGGATCCGGCACCCCTTTATCCGTACCTCGAGACCAGGGCCAGGATCCTTGTGAAGCTTCGGCGTTACGATGAGGCTGCAGCTGACGCTCGGGCAGCCCTTTCCCTCACGCCTGAATATGATGTGAAGATGAGGGAACAGCTGGAGGAGTTGATAAGGGAGATGGAAAAAAAGGTGCCGTGAAAAGCGGTACCTTTTCAGAACGCAGAACACAGAACGCAGAACACAGAAAAGACCGTGATTCGTAATTTGTGATTCGCAAACCTGAACATCGTCAAAGGATAAGATCCTGAGCTTTTAGAGCCATGGCTTTTCCTGGAACCTGGAACTTGGAACCTGGAACTATTTTAACCCTATGGAACAAGAACTCAGAACGTACATTGAAGGACTGACATCAGTGGGTCCGGATCGCTTCGTGGGTTCGAAGGGGCATCGGTCGGCTTTTGGCATGATTAAAGGCCTTCTCAAGTCCTGGGGTCTTCATGTCCATGTCCAGCCCTTTACTGTCAGCATGACTGTCCCTGTGAAATGGTCGCTGCAGATCGATTTCGGGAAGGGGTATGAGAAGGTCGAGTGTTTGCCCGGTATCGGATCCCCATCCGTAAAAGGTCTCGTTGCCGATATCCAGCCCGTGGGTCACGCCAGGGAGGAGGATTACGTTACTCTTGGCGATACCGAGGGGCGAGCCCATCTGGCTCAACTCTGGAAGAATCACGAAACGGTAAAGGTCTCCGAAGCAGCCTTGCGTGGAGCCTCGGTACTCATTTGGTATAACGACTACATCGATGAACTATATTCAGGCGCCTGCGACTACTCACTGTCCCCCATTCCGGGGGTCTCGATCCGAAAGTCTGACGCCGAGAGACTCCTGGAGGCAGGAGGGGGAAGGACGCGCCTTTCCATTCGTTCCCGGAACCGGAACATTCGATGCCGTAATATCGAAGCCGGTCGGGAAGTATCCGACAACCACTATGTCCTGCTCGCCTCGCATTACGACAGTAGGCCTCATTCGCCGGGTGCCAGTGACGATGCTTCCGGTGTTGCGACCATGCTGGCCTACATTAAAAATGGCTACGATGCCGATGCCCATCTTCCGGTACGATATTTATTTGCCGATTGCGAAGAAGAAGGGTGTGTCGGAGCTGAGGCACACGCGGATCAGCTCTACCGGGGCAATCGGCTGCGGCAGGTGTCGGCTGTAGTTAACCTGGATGCGGTCGGGTGGCCCAACCTCTGCCTCATCGCGAGGGACAGGGAGGCGGTGATGGACGAAGACCTCACCCACCTGGCCGCAGGGATCCTGGAGGAGATGGATCATAAGATCGAAAAGGTCCGTTCCAAGAGCGGTAAGAGCAACCACACACCTTTTGCCGTCAGAGGGGTTCGAACAGTGTGGTATTCTGATTATCCGAACTACATTAGACATTCCGCCATAGATAATGCGTTTAATATTGATTTCCCAACTATGATTACTGTTACCGAGTCGCTGCGCCGACTTTTCAGCCGAATGGAATAGGTTGAATTTTGAATAGGTTTTTTACTTCCCATCTTCAGAGGTATGCGCTCAGACTGCTGTTCGGGGCCGGCGTTTTCCTCTGGACCGTGCTGGCGAGACCTTCTCCCAACCCCGCAAGCCTACACTTTCTGATCATTGCCTTCCTGCTCTACGCCACCGTTGTTTTCGTGTGGGAGCAGGGCTGGCGGGGCCTTCGTAAAGAGCATCAGGCCTTCGTGGTCGTGGATATTGTTTTTGTCGGTTCCCTCATCGCTCTTTCAGGAGGTGCCCAGAGCGAGATGCATCTTCTTCTGTACTTTGTGGTGGCCATGAGGGCGCCCTACCGCTCCTGGACCCAGGCCACCATGATCCCCGGCGTTGCGACGCTCGTAGACATCGCAGCTGTGGGGCAGACTTTCAGGGAGACTCATTGGTTTGACTTTGTCGTCCGTATCCTCCTTCTCTGGTTCCTGGCCATAATACTTAGAGTCATCGGGCTTCGTGCAATCACCGAAAAACAGCGTTCCGAGAGGCTGGCGCAGGAACTGTCCTCCACCCACGACGAGGTCAGACGATACACGGCGGCTTTGGAAAAAGCCAACGCCGACAAGGAGAAGCGACTGGCCGATATTACTCTCCTCCACCGTTTCGTCATCGGTGTCCGCGGGCTTGATGAGTACGATCCTGTGTATGAAGCGGTTCTCGAAAGTGTCCATTCCGTATGCGAACCAGCATGGCTCTTCCTCCTTCACAGACGCTCCTCCGATCGGTCGAGGCTCGTGACCAGGACCTACGGGGATCCCCCTGAACATGTTAACGGTTGGGTCTTGAAACAGGGGATTGATCCCGGCTGTGAAAGCGACGGGGCCAGGTCCTCAAAACGGTTTGGACAACGCGGCGAAGTAGAGTTTCGATATTTCGTCCGGTGTCATGAGCAGCGATCTTCGGTTACCATAGTCCTTGCCTTTCCTGTAAAGAAAGCAGTTCTTCTGGATGAGCAGGTGGAGATCCTCTCCGCCCTCATGGATACAGTTGAAATGGAACTGGAACTCCTCCGATTACGCCGGGACCTGGGCAACAGTAACCGGAAACTTTCCGAGAGTAATCGGCACCTGACCCGGCTCCATGAACTTCAGCACGAACTTAACAAGACGTACCTCGCAAGTGGGGATATTCCAGGGGTCATACAGGGAGCCCACGAGATCATGGCCATGGACATGTTCGAACTGGATCGGCTGAACCTGTTCCTCCCCGATGAGGAACTAAAAATGCTTCAGTGCCTGACCTCTGTGGGTATTGGGGATTATCCCCAGGAGGAGATCAGGGTTCCCATAGACGAGAGGGGTGGAGCCATATCCAGGGCTTTCAGGGAGGGCAGGACCATCTTTTTCGACGGGACGGGAACTGTACCTGAGGATCTTCGCCTGGCTTCCCCCTACAGCGAGATTCCGGCCATTCGTTCCAGGATCTTCGTCATCGTGCCTCTCATCGACCATCGGGGGCAGGTTATTGGCGTCATCGGCGCGGACAGGAAGCACACACACCATCCGATACCATCAGAGACGGTGACTATGCTGGAGTTCTTTGCCCACCATGTCGCCATGGTCCTCTCCATCAGCGGATCGATCAGCAGCGGGGAACCTTGACAGAAATTCCTGTTGGCACCAATGTAAAAACATGAGCCAACAGGAGTGTCTAGGGTCTGGAAAGGCGGAAGCCAGTAGCCAGAATCCAGGAACCAGAAGAAGATCAAAAGCGAATTAAAAGCTGAGTTCGCAAAGGGGCGCAGAGGAAAACGTTTTTAATTTTTAATCTTGAATTTTGAATCTTGAATATGGATTGAAAAACTATGCCTAACATTTTCTCACCCAATGAGCCTTTCGACCGCATATTCCTGCTCAAGGGAATCGACGAAAGGCGGACCAAGACGGGTAAACCCTACCTCACGATGACCCTTGGGACTCCCGAGGGAACCTGGGATGGCCGCATATGGGACATGGCGATGAACTCGCTGCCGGGGCTGCTGGAAGGTGATCCGGTCCAGGTGAAGGGATCGGCGCAGCTCTACCAGGAGAAAATACAACTCATCGTGGAGGATATCTCCAAGGTCGATGAACCGGTTGACCCGAGGAGCATTTATCCCGCCACCAGCACCTCCGAAAAACAGCTCCGGGAAGATTTCAGTGGTTTTTTTGAAGGGATAGAGGAACCGGTGCTCAAGGTCCTCATGGAAACCATGCTGAAAGACAAGGCTATCTCTGATGCGTTTTTTACCTGTCCAGCCGCCATCACCATGCATCACGCGCGTATCGGCGGATTGGCCGAGCACAGTTTAAACGTCTGCAGGCTCGCTCTCGCCACTGTTGCTGTCGCACCCTGGCTCGACCGGGACCTCCTTACTGTGGGAGCGCTCCTCCACGACATTGGAAAGATCATGGAGTATGAGGTAGCCGGGGACTTCCGCTACACACTTGAGGGGAAGTTTCAGGGCCACATCATCCAGGGGCACTCTATGGTGGAAAAGTGGATCCGCCGGATCCCGGATTTCCCCGAACGCCTGGCCCTGGATATCCTGCACATACTCCTTTCCCACCACGGCCAACTGGAGTACGGTTCCCCCAAGACGCCGGCCACCGCCGAGGCCCTGGTCATTCATTTTGCCGACGATCTGGATGCGAAGCTGGACATGGTGAAGTCAGCTGGAGAGGGGCCTGGTACAGAAGAGGCCTTCGTGAGGGGGTTGAGGCGTTCGTTTCTGTATAGGAACAAAGATCAGGGCGAAGAGCGCAGGGCGGAGGGCGAAGAAGAAACTTTCGAGCGGGAGAGCGGGCGAGAGGGGGAGAAGGGCAGTCCAAAGTCCAATGTCCAAAGTCCAAGGGAAGAGCAGGGCGAAGAGAACCAGGACACGGGGACACGGGGACGCGGAGACACGGAGAAAACAGACACGGAGAAACGGGGAATCGGGGAAACGGAGAAAAGGAAAAACAAACGTGGGCAGGAGGAGCTGTTTTGAAAAGCAGTACCCAGTACCCAGTACCCGGTAGTCAGGAGAAACCAGCTGGTATTACCTTGCATTACCTCCTGGATTCTGGATTCTGGATTCTGGCTTCTGGCAATGATTCCGGGGGGGCGGATCATTGCTAGGCAGAGTTTATACCGCCGTCCCCGCAGCTGGTTCTGCCATCCGTATGGGTCTTGGGTACAGCAAGGCTTATGTCGACCTGGATGGAAAACCCCTTCTCGCGAGGACCGTAGCATCCCTGTTGGCGAGTCCTTTTATAGATATGTTGACGGTGGCCGTGCGGCCTGACGAGGTCGCTCTTGCCGGCGCCGAGATCGTTGGGAAATTAAATCTCCAGGACAGGGTCGAGGTTATCGGCGGAGGCGAGGAGCGACAGCAGACGATAGATAAACTTCTGGCCGCTGCGCCTCCCGAGAGGGACCTGGTCCTCATCCACGACGGTGCGCGGCCCCTGGTCAGCGAAAAACTGATTTACGAAGTTCTGGAAGCCGCTGCCGAATGGGGCGCCGCCATCGCGGCCATCCCCATCACGGACACCATCAAGGAGTCGACAGACGGCGGAGAGACCGTTTCAAGGACGGTGGATCGGGCGACGCTCTACCGTGCCCAGACTCCACAGGCCTTTCACAGGGACCTCATCGTCTCCGCCCACCGCAGGGCCCGCAAGGAGATGTGGAATGTCACCGACGATGCCTCCCTCATGGAGCAGATGGGGCACGAGGTCCGCATCGTCGAAGGGGAGGAAAGGAACATCAAGATAACGACGCTGGATGACCTTGAGCTAGTCAGGTGGATACTACAATCCACCTGACACAGGAAACGGGGAATGGGGGATGGGGGGAAACGGGGATAAACCTCTCCGTTTCGCCGTTTCTCCGTTTCGTTGGTGGGAATCATAATGAGGAGAAGAGACGATGACTAATATGAGAGTCGGGATTGGCTACGATTCCCATCAACTTGTGCAGGGCCGCAATCTTATTCTCGGCGGTGTCGACATCCCCTCCGGGAAAGGTCTCTTGGGCTACTCCGATGCCGATGTCCTGGCCCACGCTCTCATGGACGCCCTCCTGGGGGCGGCGGCCCTCGGGGACATCGGACAGCACTTCCCCGACACCGACGAGAGGTACAAGGACGCAGACAGCCTGGAGCTGCTGAAGAAAGTATTGGTTATCCTGGATAAGGATGGCTACGAGCCGGTGAACGCGGATATCACCCTCGTGGCCGAACAGCCTAAGGTAGCGGCCCATATCGGTCACATGATCGTGAATATCGAAGCCGCCGGGATGCCGAAGGGGAGCGTGAATATTAAGGCTACGACTGGTGAGGGGATGGGGTTCATCGGTAGGCAGGAGGGAATGGCCGCACTCGCTGTGGCCATGATTAAAAGGGTTTAATGCGGCCGTCCATAGCACGCCATCTGCTGCGTTATCGGGGTTCGGCAATCCTCAGCGTATGTCGCCATATACGCCTCCGGTTACCTCACCCCTCTGGCCTTGCATCCCCTCGACAAAGCTCGGGGCCTGAGCCTGTCGAACGGCTGACATACTCTGAACGGCCTTAAAAGAGTGGATGATCGTCCGCGACTGAATCGCAGATTCGTTGCGATATGTCGGCGTATCGGGGTAACGGGGTGTCTGGGAATGGACATTGGGCGAGGTTGATGCGCAAGAGTGGGGGAGTGGGAGAGAGGGCGAGCGGGGGATCGACCGCGAGTGAGACCAGAGTCCAGGGTCCAATGTCCAGAGGGAATGGGCAGTGCGGAGTGCGTAGAGCGACGGTCATTTGACACGGGGACGCGGATCACGGCGACGCGGGGAAGGAAGATCAGCATCGGGATGTCGAAGTATCGAGGAAAGGCAAATAAAATATCCTCGCCGATCACAGGCCGGTTCTTACATAAAGATTTCCGCTGTTCCCCTGATTAATATTGCTTAGCACTTTGTGATGTGCTACATTTTGTATAAAAGTGACACATGGAGGCGATGCTATGAAAAAGCTGAATATTCGTGAAGCCCGTGCAGCCTTGAGTCATCTGGAGGAGATCCTTGAAAAGGAAGGGGAGATCACTATCACTCGGAGGGGTAAGCCAATAGCTATCCTGAGCCCTCTTGAAGGAGAGCGTGCAATGCCCTCCCACAAGGAACTGCGCCGTTCTATGCCGCGTATGGAGCGGGGAAGCGAGGAACTGATCCGCGAGGACAGGGATGGCCGTGGCTGAGAGGGTCTACTTCGACACCAGCGCCCTCGCTAAGTGGTACCTGGATGAGTTCGGTTCGGATGAGGTTGAGGCTTACCTTCAGAGCCGAAGTTCGGTGGCCATCAGCACTCTCACTATTGTTGAGATGCGGTCTCTCCTGGCTCGTCGCCGACGGGAGGGTATCTTAGGAACCGAACATGAAGGAAAAGTCTTCACTACTTTCGAAGATGACGTCCACCGCCGCCGTTTGATCCGCCACCCTGTTGATGACCAGTCCGTTGAGGGAGCGGCTCGAATTCTCACTCTCCTTCACGATTCAGGGCTCAAGACCCTGGACGCCCTGCACCTGTCTATTGCCCGGGAGACAGGTTCACGGACCCTTGCCACTGCCGACCGCGTAATGGCCGATGCTGCCAGGGAATTGGAGATGGAAGTGGTGTGGTTTGGTAGGTAGATTATAGGGAAGGCAATAAAATAGTTTAATGCGGCCGTCCATAGCACGCCATCTGCTGCGTTATAGGAGTTCGGCAATCCTCATGATAAAAAGGGTTTAATGCGGCCGTCCATAGCACGTCACCTGCTGCGTTATCGGGGTTCGGCAATCCTCGACGTATGTTCCATCATATACGCCTCCGGTTACCTCACCCCTCTGGCCTTGCATCTGACATACTCTGAACGGCCTTAAGGGAGCGGGACCGCGAGTGAGTCCACCCTTCGACAGGCTCAGGGCAGGCGGTGACGCGGGGTAGGCTGCTTCGCCCATGACACGGGGACACGGCGACACGGCGACACGGGGTGGAAAATCAGTATCGGGGAATAAACCATGGAACCATGGGATCAGAAGAAAGGGAACCAACTTGGTTAAGGACAGATGAGAAAGTTGAAGCTCTCGAGGCACTAAAAGAGTTTAAAAGGCATTTAGAAGCTATCGAAAGTGAAGGTGATTTGAATTCTTGGAAGTGGAGTTTATTATCGTTACATATCGCTCTTCAAGGATTCATGGTTTGGGCAATAAGAAGGGGTCATGATAGAGAAGTTATTAATGACAAGGTTTACAGAGGGGATCAAGTCGAAGGTATCCAAGCTAGGGCTTTGCTCTGGATTGATAAGAAATGGCGTAGATTCCTTGATAAGAGCTTGAAAAGAAAAAAGTACTCTCAAATTTATGATGAATGGATGAATGGTAAGCGAGAATGGGAGAATGTGCCCAATGACCTTCTTTGTTCGTATGATGAACTATATGGAAAGATTAAAGACAAAATATTAATGGAAGATACTTGGGCGTCAGGTAGGAGATTCCAACCTCAGGGCACACAAGGTAGAAGCATTAAGGATTTAAAATACTGGAGAAACAAATTTATACATTTCTCTCCTTGGGCTGTGTCCGCGGATGTAGCTCTTTTTCATCCTATTTTTGAAGATTGCATTCACACAATCGAATTTTTAACGTTTGAATCAGGTCATATTTATTTTGTTAGTGATGATGAAGAAGGGGAAGTAAGATCCTTAATTCAGGAAATAAAGCATAATTTGCGAAAATTACAAAATGGATAATTTATTTTGCCCTGCCATATAGGTGATCCAATACGTTAAAATAAGAGGGCTTTTATGATATTTTCTCCGTTTCCCCCATTCACCGTTTCGCCGTTTCGAGAGGTTTGAACATGAACTTACACGTCTACAACACGTATTCCGGCAAGAAAGCGGAGTTCAAACCTCTCAGCCCACCAAAGGTGGGCCTCTACGCCTGCTGAAAGGTCTGACTGATATGAGTATGCTAATGAAAAATGTTCTGGCAATTCTGTTGACGGTTTTTCTTTTCGTTGCTCTCGGGCAGTGGAATCATCCCAAGTTCCAGCAAAAGGCGTACGAGCAAGCGAAAGAATTGATAATGCTCGATTTAGCTTCAAAAGGTGAAAAAAACGGAGATTTCCTTGAACCGCCCGATCTTTCCCCCGGTCTCATTCATGCCGGCATCGTAACTGAGGATGGCACTGAATATCTTTATGAAATAAGCATCCAGAACCCACTGTGGATACAGTTATCGGCATTGAACCTGATGGTGTCTCCCAATGTGGAGATCACGCGTGTCGATACATCTCGGCCTTAGCTTGCTGTAAGGTGGATTCTGGATTCCTTTTCTGATATTTAGCACCAGAAACTCATCACTTAACTCTCAGGACAAGAGGTCTCCATGCTATATAAGGATGTTCTTAATGATCTTTCCCCGTTTCACCGATTCCCCGTTTCTCCGTTTCGAGAGGTTTGAACATGGCCTTGCGTGTTTACAACACTTTGAGTGGAAAAAAAGAGGAGTTCAAACCTCTCAGTCCACCGAAGGTGGGAATGTACGCCTGCGGTGTGACTGTATATGACTACTGCCATATCGGGCATGCGCGGGCAGCGGTGGCCTTCGACGTCATCGCCCGTTACCTGAGGTTCGCGGGTTACGACTTGACCTACGTGCGCAACTACACCGACATCGACGACAAGATCATCAATCGGAGCCACGAGCAGGGTGTGGAGTGGAAGGAGCTGGCGGAGAAGTACATCGAAGCCCACGACAACGACATGGGCGCTCTCGGGGTACAGAGGGCGGATGTGGAGCCAAGAGCCACCGATTATATCAAAGAGATCATTGCTATCGTCGAGACTCTTGTGGGCAAGGGTGTGGCCTACGACGTGGACGGCGACGTCTACTTCGAGGTGGAAAAATTCAACGGGTACGGCAAGCTTTCGAAACGGAATCTGGATGATCTGAAGGCAGGCGCCCGGATCGAAGTGGACGAGAGAAAGAAAAACCCCCTGGACTTCGCACTGTGGAAGAGCTCCAAACCCGGTGAGCCTGCATGGGACAGTCCCTGGGGCAAGGGCCGGCCGGGGTGGCACATCGAGTGCTCAGCCATGTCCGCTGCTATCCTGGGCCAGCCTCTGGACATCCACGGCGGCGGTAAGGACCTTATCTTCCCCCACCATGAGAACGAGATCGCCCAGTCCGAGGCGGGGACCGGTATGGAGTTCGTCCGCTACTGGATGCACAATGGCTTCGTCAATATCGACAACGAGAAGATGTCCAAGTCCCTGGGCAACTTCTTCACCATCCGCGAGGTCCTGGAGAAGTACAGGCCCGAGGTCGTGCGCTTCTTCCTTCTGTCAACTCACTACCGCAGTCCACTGGATTTCTCTGACGGAGCCCTGACCGAGGCCGAGACCAGGTACGAACGGTTCATGAACCTCTTTGCCCGGGCCTCCCGCATAGGTAGTGCGGACAGGGACCTGGATGAGGCGGAAGCATCCTCCACCGCTGTCCTTTCGGATGAGATCGAGCCCCATTTCATGAAGGCTATGGACGACGATTTCAATACGGCCGCCGCCATCGGCCATCTGTTCACGGCTATCGGATCTCTCAATTCGGTCCTGGATGGAGCTGACGCAGCGGGTAGGGGCGTGTCTAACGGCTGGAAGGAGGTTGTGGACGGTTTCTTCCGGAAGATCGGCCGGGTTCTCGGTTTCTTCGAGGGCGGATTTGCCGACGGGGAGGCCTGGTTCGCGGCCGGTGAAGGCGACGACGAAGTCAAGGCGAAGGCCCAGGCCATGGCGGAAGAACGGGTTATAGCGAGAAATGACAAAAACTGGACCCGCGCAGACGAACTGCGGGACCAAATAACGGAGCTGGGATACGCTGTTCAAGATACCCCTCAGGGACCGGTACTTATTCCAATAAAGGATGCCTGAGGAGTATCTTATGGGAATCGGGGAATCGGGGAATCGGAGAATCGGGGTAAGAGCGCCTGCGGTCTTTCTCCCCCTCGCCGTTTCGCCGTTTCCCCGTTTCGGAATTGGACGTCAAATATGAGCCAGGAAAAAGACGTCCAATTCCTCAGCGGCTTGCAACCTGTGCTGGAAGCCTTACACCACCGCCGCCGCCCCCTCTACCGTCTCCTCATCTCCAGACAGAAGGGGGCTGATGACTTGATCAGCCGGGCGGAAGATGCCGGCATTCAGATCAAGGAGGCAAGTGCTGAGAAAGTCGGACAGCTTGCGGGAACCTCCAAACACCAGGGTGTGGTCCTGGAGTGCGGCCCCTTGCCTACCTTTTCGCTGGATGAGATTTTACGGTTCGAACCGGGGGACGGAAAGGATCTGCTGGTCCTCCTCGCAGGGGTCGAGGATCCGAGAAACCTGGGAGCCGTGGCGAGGACATGCTCTTTCCTGGGTGTCAGGGCCCTTGTGTTGCCCTCGAAAGGGACGGCCCCCGTAAGCCCCACAGCCTCCCGCTCCTCAGCGGGGGCTCTCGAAAGTTTTCCCATAGCAATCGTCAAATCAGCGCCCATAGGCTGCGATCTGTTATCTGATGCTGGATACGGGGTCGTGGGGGTGGAGTTGGGGGGTGAGGCGCTCTCGGATTTCAGAGAGATCCCCATGAAATGCGCCCTGGTGCTGGGAAGCGAAGACAGAGCTCTCTCGCCCAGGGTCCGGGCGGCTTGCTCAAAGATCGTCACCATCGAGGGGGAGGGGCCTACAGGGTCTCTAAACCTGTCGGTGGCGGCGGGGATAGCGATCCATCACGTGATCAGGCATTTGAAAACTCCCTGATAACGTGATGAGGAGCCAGTACCCAGTACCCAGGAGCCAGGAGGTCTGGAAAAGGTTTTTAAGGCCGGCTTTTTTGTGTTTTTCTACTGACTACTGGATTCTGGATACTGGATTCTGGTGCCGGGCGGATGCCCGGCCAATTTCCCTCTTGACAAACAATCGTTGAGCCTCTAAATAAGCGTGTTATTCTTAATGCACAGGACCTGATCTAAAACTGCATTGAAGAAACCTTTTACGAGGTTATAATAATAGATGCTGGCGTAGCTCAACTGGTAGAGCAGCGCATTTGTAATGCGCAGGTTGCGGGTTCGAGTCCCTTCGCCAGCTCCATTGCTGGTCGAGCCAGGGTTGAGACCGGAATAAATGTATACGGGGAGTTGCCCGAGTGGCTAAAGGGGGCGGGCTGTAAACCCGCTGGCGCTGCCTACGGTGGTTCGAATCCATCACTCCCCACCATGCGATTTTACGGGTCACTTGCCCGCTTTTATCGAGCAAAAGTTGATAACTTCGCAAAAAGGTCATCAACGCGCCCCGGGTGGGGCGCCCAGATCAATGACCGTTAATTTAGAAGGTGGAAGTAGAAGCGACTTGATCCTTGATGAAGTGTCTATCTCTTAGGGCCATTCAGGGGCGGGTTTAATCTGCTTTAAACGCGGGACCTGAGAAGTGGGACGTGAACGATCGAGCGGGAATAGCTCAGATGGCTAGAGCGTCAGCCTTCCAAGCTGAGGGTCGCGGGTTCGAGTCCCGTTTCCCGCTCCAATTAATAATGAGCCCACGTAGCTCAGTGGTGGAGCACTTCCTTGGTAAGGAAGAGGCCGCCGGTTCAATCCCGGCCGTGGGCTCCATACTAATAGATGAGATTTGGGGGCCTCCCGGATTTGGGGGGTAAACGGACTGGTAGCGTGAGCGCGAAGGCGCCCGATTTAGCTCTAAGGAGGAGACGATGTCCAAGGCGAAGTTTGAGAGGACGAAGCCGCACGTGAACGTGGGCACGATCGGTC
>Ga0209976_10000672_pt1 | contig 21546 bp, 19 predicted proteins | sample SumtaG_FD_182806 | JGI IMG/M metagenome (GOLD analysis project Ga0209976, IMG submission 182806) | Deep subsurface microbial communities from Indian Ocean to uncover new lineages of life (NeLLi) - Sumatra_00157 metaG (SPAdes) (version 2) | ecosystem: Environmental > Aquatic > Marine > Oceanic >...
TGGTGTTTTCGCTGGATCAGATCAACGAAATGTCGCGCGGCAAGGGGATGATCCTCCAGCGCTTCAAGGGCGGTGGCCTTTCGGATGTACGGGTGTTCAAGAAGGCTGATGGCCTCACATGGCTCGATCCCGCCGGGCGCACATTTACTCTCACCTGGCGAGAGCTAAGAGATTGGCTGGGCGTGCGCGCGCAGGCTGGGCGGATCGCGCCCAAGGGTTTTCCGCGGTCCAACAAATTTGGCCCGTCTTTTTAATCTTACCTCACCCTATATCCGGTGGGCGCTTGCCCGGAAATCGGGCGAAGGCTAGGACTCTGCTTCATGAGACGGAGGGGGACAGCACATCGCACTGCAGCGGTCATCGCGATAATGTTCGCGGCTGCCGGTGAGGTGTGGGCTGGCGGCGGACCTGCGCCCAGCTTGGATGTTTGCGCAAAGTCCGACTTCGAAGCCGTGGTTGATAACGCGGCTGCAGCCCTGCGCAGCCTCAACATGAAGAACAAGCCGGCCTTTCAAAAAAAGTTGCGCGCGTTGAAGGAGAAGCGTGGCTGGAGTCACGACGTATTCCTGAAGGAGGCCGTTCCCTTCGTGCGCGACGAGAACATCGCTGTTTTCGACGAGCAATCGGAACGGCTGCTAAGCGATATCTCCACGATGGGGCAAGCGGGCGCGGACGCTAAGACGCCGGACTGTGCCCTGCTTTTGGAGCTGAGAGCGCGCATGAGGGTTCTGGTGGACACCCAGAACGCCAAGTGGACCTACATGTTCAAGAAGCTCGACACCGCCCTTTGGGAGTGAGCACGAACGGTCAGTCGCGGCGCACCCAGCCGTTGGGGCCCAAGTGTTCCTGCGGCTGGAAGCGCATCTTGTAGCTCATCTTGCGCGAGCCGTTGATCCAATACCCGAGATAAAGAAAGGGGAGCCCCAGCCGGCGCGCGTATTCGATATGCTCGATGATCATGTAGGTGCCAAGGCTGAGCGCTTCGACATCAGGATCATAGAAGCTGTAGACCATCGAGATGCCGTCGGAGAGCATGTCACAAAGGGCGACGCCCTTTAACGGCCAATCGTCCTGATGGACCTCCAATGGGTTTTCCGGCTTTTCCCGGTACTCCGTGACGAAGGTATTGATGACGCTGTCTTCCACCATCATCGCGTAGTCGAGCACGGTCATGTCAGACATGCCGCCATCGGCGTGGCGCGCGTCGATGTAACGGCGGAAGAGGTTGAATTGCTCAGACGTTGGCTCGGGCGCACGGCGTATCGAGTGGTTCTGCCTATTCTTATCCTTCACCCGGCGCAGGTTGCGCCCTGTTTGGAATTCGTTGACAACCACGCGTACCGAGACGCATGCGTGGCAGCCCTCGCAGTAAGGCATGTAGGCGATGTTCTGGCTGCGGCGAAACCCGCCTTTCAAAAGACTATCGATAAGCGCAGGCGGCTTTTCGCGCGTCAGGTGAGTGAAGAGTTTGCGTTCCAGGCGCCCGGGGAGATACGGACAAGGCTGAGGGGCGGTGACGTAGAACTCCGGAAAGTGCTTTTGCTGTTCCGTCATTCGGCGACGTTCCTCATCAGCCAGGATCTGCACAGGCGCGCTGAGAGCTTATCGTTCGACAGTCTGCGCGGCCGGTACGATGATAGGTGAGGCGCACGGGCGTGATCAAGGCAGGTTGGCCCGGTTGCGCCATTTTCGCTGCACTGCAAAACGCTAATTCTTCGCCCATTGTAGCCTAAAGCTGATTAATGCCATCCATCCAATGCCCATTGGCTGCGTCTTTGCGCAGAAATCGTCTCGGTCCAGTAGGCCAATGGGGGTATGTAGTAGGCAGATCGCCGCATCAGCGGTGAACTCGCCGTCTCGAGCCAGCCGGCCAGTCGTTGAGTGGCAATTGGAAAACGATTGAGACTGCGCCTACAACCGGCCAGCGCCCCTCAAACCCGTTTTTTCCGATCCGATGGAGGCGCCCTGGCGCGTCCCGGGGGTGCCCGGCGCTCTCTCGCCAGATGATTTGGCGGCCGGCGCGTTCGTCTGTTCGGGGTTGATGGAGGCATGAAGCAGCCATGCGACACTGCTAATCGAGAAGAAAAGTATGACGATCGCGAGCAGTGCACGTCTGAGCGCCCACCCGAGCGTTGGCGCTTTCAGCGGCACAACAGCATTCTCATCCACGCTGGGTGTCGCGGTGGTTGGCATCAGATCGCCTATTCTCAAAGGTTTTAGGAAAGTCCGAAAAGATCCCCCCGCCGACCGCAACGCGACCAGCGCAAACATAGATGGAAGAGGTGGGCGCGAGGGTCAAGGCTTCTTGCTGGTACAAACGCGGATCAGTTGCGTGACGTGGTTGCCGTGCCACGCTCTGCGGGCCCGCGCGTTGCAAGTGGCGAATTTGGAGGATCGCACTACTGCAGCGTGTGCGATTGAAGGGCCAGTTTTTCCGTGGCCGCAAGATCGACCTTGCCGGAGCCGAGCACCGGAACGGCCTCAACGATAAGAATGGTTTTCGGGATCCATAGCTCCGGGAATCCTTCCTTGCGTGCGTGCGCCTGCAAAACCTCTTTAACCGCATCGGGCTTGTCGGTGACGAGAACAAGCTGCTCGCCCTTGCGAGGGTCGGGCAGACTGAGCACCACGTGTTGGGCGTCGTCCCACAAGTCCGCAGCCAAGCCTTCGATAGCAGCAAGCGAAACCATCTCCCCACCGATTTTCGCAAAGCGCTTAGCGCGCCCGCGGATGGTGACGTAGTCGTCGTCTAAGGTCACGATGTCACCAGTGTCGTGCCAGTCGTCGGGAGGTGGAACCAGAACGCCGGGCTGTTCTGGCAGTAAGTAGCCGGCCATCACGTTGGGGCCGCGCACGAACAGCCGCCCTCCCTCGGGGAGTCCGGGCACGGGTTCAAGCCGCGCAGAAATACCGGGCAATAGGCGCCCCACAGTTCCGGCACGATTGTCGTTGGGTTGATTGACGGCGATCACGGGCGAGCATTCGGTGGCGCCGTAGCCTTCGAGTATTCCGATGTTGTGTGCCGACCAAAGCTCGCGGGTCTGCGGCTTGATGCGTTCGGCACCGGCGATGACGTAGCGCAGGCTCGCCAGATCGCCCGCTTCAGCCGCGCGATGATAGCCAGCGAGAAAAGTGTCGGTAGCATAAAGGATGGTTGCTCTAGTTCGGCGGATGAACTTGGGGATTTGCCGGTAGTGCAGTGGGCTAGGATAGAGCACGACTTTCACGCCCCCTAGGAGGGGGGTGAGGGTTCCCGCCGTAAGACCGAAGGAGTGGAACATGGGTAGGGGATTAAAGCCCACGTCGCTGGGTCCGAGGAGCGCCCGCATGTGATCGAGCATTTGGTAGGCGTTGGCCAGCAGGTTGGCATTCGTGAGCACGACGCCCTTAGGCTCGCCTTCAGTGCCGGAGGTGAATAGGACGACCGCCGGTGCTTGCGGGTCCGCAGGGGAGGGGCGGTATAGTGTTCTGGCAAAAGCTGCGCGGATGACGCCAGAAACTTTATCCAGGGTGCCAATTTTGTTTCGCAAGTCCTCAAGGGCAACGATGCGCACTTTTTGCCCTTGCTTCCATTCAACCTCGGCAAGCGCAGCGATAACGTCGTCAAGCTTGCCCATTTCGATGAAGCGGCGCGAGGTGAGAACGGTGCGTATTTGTCCCGTTCGCAATGCCGATACGAGTTGCTTCTTTCCCGCAGTGAAATTGAGGATGGCGCCGACACGGTGAAATGCGTTCAGGCCGAACACGGTGGCAGTAAGCCCGACCGAATTGGGCAACAGAACACCGACATTCTCGTTGCGCTCAGTTTCGCGTGCGATCTTGGCGCCTAAGACGAGGCTTGCAAGAATGAGCTTTTTAAAGGTGAGCGGCGTGCGTTCGGCGTCCTCCAAGATGATCTTGTCGGACCCAAACTCATGCGCTGCGGCCAGCAGGGCCGCAAAAAGGGTCGTTTGCGTTTGATCGGGATGGAAGATGCGAGCCATTGAACGTGGAAAGTTGCATTATATGGGAATTCGGCCACATGCCGAACTCGGACGTTTTACCGGTTGGCTGCGTAAGTGCAATCGCGGCAACGCGGCAAGCTTCATGCTTGAGGGTGTCTGCGATAGGCAATGGCGCGCTCTTTGCCCCGGCCTTGCGCGCGTTTTGGCTCTGCTGCGACGCAACAGAAATTGTCGAAAAAAGAAGCAGTCGCCCACTTTCCCATTGCCCAGAATGTCACATTGGACTGTGGACGGGCTGGGTACGACTGGTGTCGATACGAGAACTTGATGTGTGGCGACGGACACAAGGGGGCGTTCTCTCGCCGCTTGCTTGCTATCGTCGATGCTCGAATCGTGCTGTGGTTGAGCACTATTCTTGAATATGCAAGGTGATAGGAAACTCGGCAAATAGTGTCTGTGACTGAATCTCGAGAGAACTTCGATTTGGTTCGACGCTTACGGTAAGAAAAACAAGAAACGACTGAGGACACGTCCTGGTGGAATGGCCCCTCACGGGGGGGGTGGTTCGGCAAAACTTGGGGGTGTCCCATGATTGAGGTTATCGCATTAGTTTGCTTCATCAACGCGCCAGACCGGTGCAAGGACGTGCACCTGTCCTTTGCCGCACAATCTGTTACCGCACACCAATGTATGAGGTACGGCCAGATGGAACTCGCGAAGTGGACGAGGGGACATCCCAAATGGCAGGTGCGGAAGTGGAAGTGCGGCCGGGCGGGCCTGTTCGCTAAGGCCTAAGGGTTTTCGCACCAGAGCCGCGAGCGCCGTTCTCGGATCGTAACAAGGTGTTGACCAGTTCTATTCCGTTCGGCCTTTCGATCCACCTTCTGTTCCCGCTGGGCTCCGCAGCCTTGCCGTACAATCTCTGAGCGCTTTGCGTGGCGTGGATGCGGCCTTGGTGCATTTCCCGTTGACTCGCGCGGCATCATCGCCTCCCTAGGGCGGACCTCAAAGTCCGTTCTAGCTGTGGGAGGGATTTATGCCGGAGATTTCGCCGCCATCACCTAAGTTTGCAACGCTTGCGGTCCATGCAGGGTCGGCCCCGGACCCCTCGACCGGCGCCCGCGTCACGCCGATCTTTCAAACCACATCCTTCGTTTTCAATGATGCCGATCACGCCGCTTCGCTGTTTGGTCTGGAGGCGTTCGGCAACATCTACACGCGCATCACAAACCCGACAGAGGCGGTGTTGGAGGCGCGGATTGCAGCACTTGAAGGGGGCACCGCCGCGCTCGCCGTTGCGTCGGGCCATGCGGCCCAGTTTCTCGCTTTCCATACACTTCTTGAGCCCGGTGACGAATTCATAGCAGGGCGCCAGCTCTATGGCGGTTCGATCAACCAGTTCAATCACTCGTTCAAGAAGTTCAACTGGAATGTCGTGTGGGCGGACGCAACGGACCCGGCCTCCTTCGAGAAGGCGGTCACGCCAAAGACCAAGGCGATCTTCTGCGAGTCTATTGCCAATCCCGGCGGGATCGTCGTCGATCTCCCAGCGATCGCTGCCGTCGCCAAAAAGGCAGGGGTGCCGTTTATTGTCGATAACACGCTGGCCACGCCATACCTGTGCCAGCCAAAAGAGCACGGTGCCGATATTGTCGTGCACAGCCTCACCAAGTTCATCGGTGGGCACGGAAACTCCATCGGCGGTGTGCTCGTCGATTGCGGAACATATGATTGGCTTGGCTCTAAGCACCGCTACAAGACGCTGGTCGATCCGAACGAGTCCTACAATGGCTTGCGGCTAGCCGAGACATTCGGCAATTTCGCCTACGCCATAGCCGCCCGCGTGATGGGTCTGCGCGACATGGGTCCGGCCATTTCACCGTTCAATGCCTTTCTCATTCTGACCGGCTCGGAGACGCTGCCGCTGCGCATGGCGCGCCATTGCGAGAACGCGCTTGCGGTGGCAACCTGGCTAGAAAAGCATCCGAAGGTGGTGTGGGTCAGCTACGCCGGGCTGCCATCGAGCCCCTACCATGGGCTGCAGCAGAAGATCTGTCCGAAGGGCGCCGGTGCGGTCCTGACGTTCGGCCTCAAGGGCGGTTACGATGCCGGCGTCAAACTCGTCTCATCCATGATGTTATTCAGCCATCTCGCTAACATTGGCGACGTGAGAAGCCTCATCATCCATCCCGCCTCCACAACCCATCGCCAGCTGACAGACGAACAGCGCGCTGCCGCTGGCGCCGGTCCTGACGTCGTGCGCCTTTCGGTCGGGATTGAGGACAAGGACGACATCATTGCCGACCTGGAGCAGGCGCTAGCGAACGTCGAATGACGCTTGAGGCGTTCCAAGTGAAACGTGAATCAGTCTCTACACTTTTGATTTAGAGTAAGATTCACTTATCTGCTGGAGACCTCCCGGGCTTGGATAGTGATTCCATCAAGAACGATCTTGCTCTAGTCCCCCGCTCGGCGGGGTGGCTTCACCGCGCGAATCGGCTTTTAAACGAGGAGCATCAGTTTCCCGCACCGCAACCTTTAGGCAGGGGCCCTTGGATATCGCCCAGCTCAATGAAGATGTGTCGGTCTTTGCCCATCAACTTGCGACATGGGCGGCGGGCGCGCTTCCCAATCTCATCGGCGCGATTGCGTTGTTGGGAGCTGGCTGGTGGCTTTCAGGGCTGGCAGCGCGCGCGATCGGCCACATGGTTGACGCGCAACCCTACGTCGATTCCACGCTCAAGGGCGTTCTCACGCGAATTGTTCGATGGGGCTTGCTGACGATCACGGGTGTTGCCGCGCTGAGCCAGCTCGGCTTTCAAACAACGAGCCTCTTGGCGGCGCTTGGTGCCATCGGTCTTGCGGTCGGTCTGGCCCTGCAAGGCACGCTGGCGAACATTGCAGCCGGCATTATGCTGTTGTGGCTGCGTCCCTTCAAAGTGGGCGATTACATTTCCGCTGGCGATGCGTCGGGCACGGTAAAGGAAGTTGGGCTTTTCGCATCGATGTTGGAGACGTTCGAGGGCGTCTTCTTGTTTGTTCCCAACTCAAGCTTGTGGAACACGAAGATAACCAACTTCACGCGGTCAACGCGGCGGATGGTGCGCGAGACGTTCGGCATTGCCTATGAAGACGACATCGCCAAAGCGCGAAAAATCCTGCTCGAGATGGCAAAAGAGGATGAGCGCGTGTACGACGATCCGTCGCCCGCCATCTACGTCAGTTCGCTGGGCGACAATGCCGTCGAGCTTGAACTGCGCGTCTGGGCCAAAGGTTCGGATTGGGTTGCATTGCATTTCGACGTGATCGAGCGCGGCAAGCTGGCGCTCGATGCGGCCGGCATCTCAATCCCATTTCCGCAGCGCGACCTCCACATCAAGAGCATGCCGGTCGAAGTCACGAAAGAGCTGCCTGCTCCAAAGAGCCGCAAGTCAGCGGCGTGATGCGGCCTCAGATATTGGACTTGACGTAGCTGCCGGGCGCATCCTCGATCGCACCGAGTTTTTCGCCTGGCTCGCGCTGCTCGGTCCAGGCTCCCGAATGGCCCGCAAGCCACTTGGCCCAATGGGGCCACCACGAGCCTGGATGTTCGGTAGCGGACTTGCTCCACTCCTCCAGCGTTTTGGCAGGCTTGTTGTTGGTCCAGTATTGGTACTTGACCTTACTGGGCGGGTTGACGACACCGGCGATATGGCCAGAGCCCGAAAGGACGAACTCGACGGGACTGCCCAGAAGAGCTGCACCGGCAAAGACCGACTTTGCTGGTGCGATGTGATCCTCTTTGGTTGAAAGCTCGAAGACCGGCAGCTTCACTTTTTTGAGGTCGAGCCGCGTGCCGGCAATCGTCATCTCCCCCTTAGCCAGGCGGTTTTCGCAGTAGAATTCGCGCAGATAGAAGCCGTGATTGGCAGCCGCCATGCGCGTGGAATCTTGGTTCCAATAGAGCAGGTCGAAGGGGAACGGCTTCTTGCCCAAAAGGTAGTTATTGACGATGTAGGGCCAAATGAGGTCGCGCGGGCGCAGCATGTTGAACACGTTGGCCATACGCGAGCCGTCAAGATATCCGCGCTCCGACATCAGTTCGTCTAGCGAGTCAAGCTGCTCGGCATCGGTGAACAGCAACAAATCACCAGCGTGGGTGAAGTCGATCTGGGCTGCAAGGAACGTGGCTGAATTGAAACGCTTCTCTCCGCGCGCTGCGAGATACGCGAGTGTGGTGGCAAGCAGAGTGCCGCCAACGCAGTAGCCAACAACGTTGCATTTCTTCGCGCCCGTCTCACGTTCCACCGCGTCAGCGGCGCACAGAATGCCCTCCTGCATGTAGTCCTCGAAGGTCTTGTGCGCGAGCTTCTCGTTGGGATTGACCCAGGAGACAATAAAAACTGTAAAGCCCTGATCGACGATGTACTTGATGAGGCTTTTTGGCGGGGTGAGATCGAGAATGTAGTACTTGTTGATCCAAGGGGGCACGATGAGGAGGGGGATCTCGCGCACCTTCTCTGTCGCGGGCGCGTATTGAATGAGCTGCAGGATCTCATTCTGAAAAACGATCTTGCCCGGTGTCACGGCGAGGTTGCGCCCCACTTCGAAGGCCGTGGTGTCCGTCTGGCTGATCTTCAAAAGATCACTGGAGCGGCTCATGTCCTGGACGAGAAATTCCATGCCCTTGACGAGATTATCCGCGTTGCTGGCGAGCGTCTCGCGCAGGACTTCTGGATTCATGAAGGGGTTGTTGGAGGGAGACAGTGCGCTGGAAATCTGACGCAGATAGAACTCGGCTTTCTGGCGTGTACGCGGGTCAAGTCCCTCGGTCTTGTCGAGCATCTCCTCCGCCCATTGCGTGGTGACAAGATAGGCTTGTTTCCAGTAGTCGAAGTAGGGGTTCTGCGACCACTCCGGGTCCTTGAAGCGATTATCACTGGGCTCAGGTTCAATGACCGGCGTAACGTCCTGGCCAAGACAGCGTTGCAGCGTGTTGTTCCAAAGCTCCGCATGGGATCGAATGAGCGTGCCTTGGGCCTCAGCAAACTTGGTGGGATCAGTCCACCAGATGCGCATGAGGTCAGACAGCGTATCGTTTGCCGCCGTCATCTGGGTTGTGGCCGAATAGGGGCCCGACTGGGAGTCGGGGCGCTCCAAGAGCTTATTTAAGACGTGTCCGCCCTGTTCAAGCAGCCGAAACATATTACGGGCGAATTCTTCCCCGTTGACGATCTTGTATTCCGGGCTCTCAGGAGCCGACTCTACGTGCGATTTTTGCATGACTTGGAACCAGATTGCGCCGCTTGCGGCCCTTGATGTTTTGCTCGCGACGTTTTGCGACACTTAGAGCCTAATGTCACCCCACGATGTGGACAATGATGAAGGCCTTAAATCGGCCGCGGTTGCGGCCGAATCAGCTATTTAACCAGAGTTCGCGAGATGAAAGATGGCATAAAAGATATGCAGTTGTCGCAGGTTAGCTTTCGGCAGATGCCAGCAACGCTAAAGGTGTTGCTGGCCTTGGCCGTGTCTGCCGTCGTCGTTACTTCCGGTGGTTGCGGGACGACGACCGAAACCCCGCTTCCAAGTCTTGTGCCGCTCGGTTCGAGTTCACTGACGCAAGAGCAGCAGAAATTGGCGATCCAGGAGCTGGATAGGAAGAAAGCAACGCACGAGCAAGACGCAATTAGATATATCGAACAAAGCCGATAGAAAATGGCCTTGAGAGCAGCGCTGGGCTCTGGACGGGATCCTGGGCACGGGCGTAAACACTGAAACAGCACTCAGAACGTGCGAAGGAAAGTCCCGTCTGCTCTGTTTGGTATTAAGGGGCGTCCGGTTTCGGTCTATGAGGCCGTCTTGACGATCCCTGAAGAGGTACCCTTGGAAACCGATTTCCACCGTATCAGGCGCCTGCCGCCTTACGTCTTTGCCGAGGTCAACGGGTTGAAGGCAGCGGCGCGCGCGCGTGGCGCCGATATCATCGATCTCGGCATGGGAAATCCTGATCAACCGACGCCGCAGCACATTGTCGACAAGCTGGTTGAAACGATAAATAAGCCGCGTACGCACCGGTATTCCGCATCGAAGGGCATCCCTGGATTGCGCCGGGCGCAAGCTGCCTACTACGATCGCCGTTTCGGCGTGAAGCTCGACCCCGAAACCCAGATTGTCGCGACTCTTGGGTCCAAGGAAGGCTTCGCCAACATGGCGCAGGCCATCACCGGGCCCGGCGACGTTATTCTTGTGCCAAACCCGACCTATCCGATCCACGAGTTCGGCTTCCTGATTTCCGGTGCTGCTATCCGCCATCTGCCGGCTGGAACCGGAGAGAGCTTCCTGCGACTTGTCGAGCGCTCTTGCAAACACACGGTGCCGAAGCCGTTGGCGCTCGTGCTGTCATACCCATCGAACCCGACAGCGATGACGGCAGAACTCGACTTCTACAAGGACGCGGTTGCGCTCGCCAAACGGCTTAATCTCATTCTTCTGTCCGACCTGGCGTATGCAGAGATCTATTTCGATGGGGCGCCGCCGCCGTCGATACTACAGGTGCCTGGCGCGATCGACGTTGCAGTGGAGTTCACCTCGCTGTCCAAGACCTACAATATGCCAGGCTGGCGCATGGGTTTTGCAGTAGGCAACGAGCGCCTCATCGCGGCGCTCGCGCGCATCAAATCCTATCTGGACTATGGCGCATTCACGCCGGTGCAGGTGGCTGCTGCGGCTGCTCTCAATGGGCCGCAAGACTGCGTCGAGGAGATACGCGGGACCTATCATCGCCGGCGCGATTGTCTGGTGGAGCGGTTTGGGCAGGCCGGCTGGGCCATACCGCCGCCGCCCGCCACGATGTTTGCCTGGGCCCCGTTGCCAGAGCCATTCAAGCACATTGGCTCGGTCGAGTTTTCTAAACTTCTGATCGAAAAAGCGGACATTGCCGTCTCCCCCGGCCTCGGCTTTGGCGAGTATGGGGAAGGTTACGTGCGCATTGCCCTGGTGGAGAACGAGCACCGCATTCGCCAGGCGGCCCGGAATCTCAAAAAGTTCCTCGCTCAGGCACCGGAAACGATGCATAACGTGATCCCAATTTCGCAGAAGGCAGGCCGGTAGTCCGTTACGTTTCCATGCAGCATCCACTCAAACTGGGCATCGCCGGCCTTGGCACCGTCGGCGCAGGGCTCCTTCATTTGCTCGCGCATCAAAAACGGCACCTGGATAGGCGGGTCGGCCGGCAGATTGTCGTGGCAGGCATTTCGGCGCGGACGAAGGCCAAAGACCGCGGCGTCGACCTTAGCAACATCACGTGGTTCGACGACCCCGTGAAGCTTGCAGAAGACCCAGACATAGAGGTTTTCGTCGAGTTGATCGGCGGGGCTGATGGTGTGGCTAAAGCAGCGGTCGAGGCGGCCTTGCGCGCAGGCAAGCACGTCGTCACGGCCAACAAGGCTCTGCTAGCTGAGCACGGTGTGGCATTGGCTGAGCTTGCCGAGGAGCACCGTGTTGCTTTGAACTTCGAGGCGGCGGTTGCCGGCGGCATTCCCGTCATTAAGACATTGCGTGAATCACTGAGTGCCAACGAGGTGCACCGCGTCTACGGCATCCTCAACGGCACCTGCAACTACATCCTCACGACAATGACGGATGAGGCCCGCTCCTTCGACGATGTTTTGAAGGAAGCGCAAGCGCGCGGTTATGCCGAGGCGGACCCAGCATTCGATGTCGGGGGCTTCGACACCGCACACAAACTTGCGATCCTGGCGAGCCTGGCATTCGGCACGCGGGTATCCTTCGATCAGATCGACGTAGAAGGCATTGAGACCATCACCGAGGCCGACATCGAAGCGGCCGCGGACATGGGGTATTGCATCAAGCTGTTGGGCGTTGCGATGCAGACCAAAAGCGGTATCGAGGCGCGCGTGAATCCGGCGATGGTGCCGAAGCATTCCGCTATTGCCGAAGTGTCGGGCGTCACCAATGGCGTTGCTATCGACGCGAACTATTGCGGCAGCCTGTTGTTGGTCGGACCGGGCGCGGGTGCGCGCCCTACTGCCTCGGCGGTGGTCAGCGATATTGTCGACATCGCACGCGGGAATATATTGGCGCCGTTCTTGACGCCGACGCGCGATCTCAAAGCCTATAAAAAAGCGAAGCTCGGCGCGCATAAAGGCGCTTATTACGTGCGCCTGTCAGTCTACGATCGTCCAGGCGGCATGGCGGCCATCGCCAAACGCATGGGCGATCGCGAGATTTCGATCGAGAGCATGGTGCAGCGGCGTCCGCGCGCAAGCCTGCCGGGGATCGGCGCGGGCCAGGAGCCGGGAACACCGGCGGCCGTCGTGCTGATCACGCACGAGACCACGGAGGAGGCGATCCGGGGCGCCGTCGATGCCATCGAGAAGGACGGAAAGGTCTCCGAGCGGCCACAGGTGATCCGTATCGAAAAACTGCACGAGAATGCCGCACCAGACGGCGCTGAGGGGTAGGTCATGTCAAGCGAGCTCAATGCCGGCCTGGATCGTGTTCTCGTGTTGGAGGTTACGCGCGTGACGGAAGCGGCGGCCATTGCCGCAGCGCGCTTGCGCGGAAGGGGTCAAGAAAAAGCGGCCGACAAGGCTGCCGTGGATGCGATGCGCAGCGAGCTGACAAGGCTAGCGATAAGCGGCACCGTCGTTATCGGCGAGGGCGAGATGGACCAGGCCCCGATGCTCTACATTGGGGAGAAGGTTGGCTCGGGCGATGGGCCGCAAGTTGATATTGCCGTTGACCCTCTGGAAGGCACCACGATATGTGCCAAGGATATGCCAAATTCGCTGGCCGTGCTCGCCATCTCCGACAAAGGTGGTTTTTTGCACGCGCCCGATATCTATATGGACAAGATCGCGATAGGCCCTGGGTACACGCAGGGGCTTGTCGACCTCGACGCAACACCGGCCGACAACATCAACGCACTTGCCAAGGCGAAGGGCGTCCCGGCGAGCGAGATCAGCGCCTGCATCCTCGATAGGCCACGTCATGATGAGTTGATCGCAGCGGTGCGCCAAGCAGGCGCTTCGGTGCGTCTTATCTCCGACGGCGACATTGCTGGGGTGATCTGGACCACCGATCCAGAAGAGACCGGCATCGATATCTATCTGGGTAGCGGCGGTGCGCCCGAGGGCGTGCTCGCGGCGGCGTCGTTGCGCTGTATTGGAGGGCAGATGCAGGGGCGGCTCCTGCCGGCCAACGATGCCGAACGTGCGCGCGTGGAGAGCATGGGCATTTCCGACGTCAACAGAAAGTACCAACTGGAGGATATGGCGTCGGCCGACGTGATTGTTTCAGCCACGGGTGTGACGGATGGTTCTCTGCTCGATGGTGTGCGCTTTCGCGGTGATTTTGCGGAGACGGAGTCGATTGTCATGCGCTCGCACACCGGCACGGTGCGCCGGGTCAAAACGACCTTCCGCGCTATTGGCTCACGCTATATCGGATGAGACGCGAGTTCTGGGGAAAAGCTGCACTGAGATGTTGCGCTGCGCGTCACGGCCCGGCGAATCACATCACAATCTTACGCTTGGCTTAAGGAGGAGGCGTGGGCGCGGTTCGCAAAGACAGGCCGATCGAATTCGCGGAAGCCGGAGCGCCGTTCCTTGGAGTCGGCGCCTCGGCGAAGGGCTTTGCGTGGCGCGAGCGGCTGGCACAAGATGCTGAGCCTTGTGCAATAGCCATCAGTCAGCGCCACGGGCTGCCTGAACTCTTAGGAAGGGTGCTCGCTGCGCGCGGGGTGACGCTCGAAGAGGTGGCAACCGTCCTCAATCCAACGCTCAAGGCGCTGATGCCGGACCCCAGCACGCTGCGGGACATGGACGTGGCAGCCAAGCGGCTGGCCGATGCCATCGAAAAGGGTGAGGCTGTCGCGTTGTTCGGCGACTACGACGTCGATGGAGCGGCCTCGTCGGCGCTGCTTGGGCGCTTCTTTGCCCACCATGGGCGCAACGCGCGTATCTATATTCCCGACCGTATGTTTGAAGGTTACGGACCGAACGCCGCGGCGATCGAGAGCCTCGTGCAGGAGGGTGCGCGGCTTATAGTGACGGTTGACTGCGGAACGACGAGCACCGAACCATTGGCCCGCGCAAACGAACTCGGCGCAGATGTCATCGTCATTGACCATCACCAGGCGGACGAGGCACTGCCGGCCGTAAGTGCCCTGGTCAATCCCAATCGCCAAGACGACGTGTCTGGCTTGGGTCACCTATGCGCGGCCGGCGTGACTTTCCTCGTGCTTGTCGCCACGACGCGCGAGCTGCGCCAGCGCGGCTATTACGCCAAAGGAACTGCCGAGCCAGACTTGATGTCTGAGCTGGATCTCGTGGCGCTTGCAACCGTTGCCGACGTCGTCCCGCTTACGGGCCTCAACCGGGCCTACGTTGCGCAAGGACTGCAAGTGATGCGTTCGCGCCGGAACACCGGTCTCAAGGCGCTCATCGATGTGGCGGGTTTGAATGAAGTGCCAACGCCCTATCACCTAGGCTTCATTTTGGGCCCGCGTATCAATGCCGGCGGCCGTATCGGCGACGCGGCACTAGGTTCGCGGCTCCTTACCAGCGAGGACGAGGTCGAGGCCGGACGCATCGCGCTGCTGCTGGACCGGTTGAACAAGGAAAGACGCGCGATCGAGGCGCAAATGCTTGAGGAGGCGCTGGCCGAAGCCGACACTCTCATAGATGCGCGGCCTGATATGCCGCTCCTCATCGTGGGCTCGCCTGATTGGCATAAAGGTATCGTCGGGCTGGTTGCGAGCCGGTTGACGGAACGGTTTCATCGCCCCTCCTGCGTCATTGCGTGGGACGAGGAGAAAGGCTGGGGGACAGGCTCGCTGCGCTCCGTTGCCGGCGCCGACATTGGGGCTGCTGTACGCGCCGCTGTTGCGCAGGGGCACCTTGCCAAAGGCGGCGGGCATGCGATGGCCGCGGGGCTTACGGTGGCGCGCGACAAGGTTGCGTCGATGGGGGAGTTTTTGGATGCGCGGCTGGCTGAAAAAGTAGGTGAGGCGCGCGAGCGTGTGGGCCTCGACATTGATGGTGCCCTGACGCCCGCGGGCGTCACGGATGCGTTCTTCGATCTCATGGAGCGCGTGGGGCCATTCGGGCAGGGCAACCCGTCGCCTCGCTTTGCCTTTCCAGCAACGCGCATCAAATTCGCCAAGGTCGTCGGCGAGGCGCATGTGCGCTGCGCTTTGGAATCTGCTGACGGCGGGCGCCTTGACGGCATCGCTTTTCGCGCCGCGGGCCGGCCGCTGGGCGATTTGTTGTTGGGCACGAACGGTTTGCCGATCCACATAGCGGGGCACTTGAAGCGTTCCACGTGGGGCGGACGTGACAAAATTGAGCTTATCATCGAGGATGCCGCTGACCCTCGCCGCCAGCCTTGATGGCGCGGCGCCGGGCTTGCTTGCAAGGCCTCCGAAAGGCCCCTATACCCTCGCCCTGCGGTCCCTTCGTCTATCGGTTAGGACGCCAGATTTTCAATCTGGAAAGACGAGTTCGATTCTCGTAGGGACCGCCATTATCTTATTTTGGAATTCAATCGCGCTTTTTCCTTCGCACATTCCGCCTGCCATTTCATTTACATCCCTTCACGGGTTCTGCAATGACTCGGCGGTGTCGAAGATCTGCGCTTTGCCCGCAACAGCAGACATGCGGCTGGTCGTGCGGACGGGCCGCTGAGTGCCAAAACCCGACTTTTGACGAGAGGTAACGGTTGGCGGGCAGGGCAACAGGAATGTCAGGTTCAGGCGTGCTACGCACAAGAGCGCCCCGCGTAGCTGCAAGAGCACCCGCGTATCCGAATGAGTAGTAAAGGATTTGTCGCTATGCGCCGGCGCCGGGTGGTCCGCCGCGCCAGGCAGGCTCCAGATCCTCAGGCCTCAGTGTTCCCCGCTTTGGTCCGTATCTGACGGGGGAGAGGTAGCCGCCGGCGTTGTCCGAGTACTTCAGGGCCATATCATAGGCCATAGTCGCGCCGAATTTGGCCTTGCTCGCGAGGGTGCCCAAAATCTCACCCGTCCGGGCACACGCGTCCGCGTTACGGTCGCAGAACGTCGTCGTCCAACGCACGGCAGTGGCGGCCCGGCTGAAGAGCTGATCTTGCTGCTGCTCGTTTGCGGGCAGCACAGCGATCACGAGGGTGCCGATCAACGCTAACTTTAAGGCACCTACTCTACTAAATAACTTCCTTAACAAGAACATCGGGACTTACTCCAAATCCCTTCGTCTTTGATGCTCCCGAATGCTATCAAATCAATGTCAACAATTTACTAAGCGAATGCGTAAATTTTGTCGTAATTAGTCGCAACTGAAGCGCGGCGCGACAGCATCCACGCGCATTGTTGCTAGCGCCTGCAACGTCCAGAAAGTTGCTAGAGGCCTAAGCTACTTGGGCTTCGCGTAGAAGGCCGCGATAGATCCGGCCAACTCGCTTAGCGTCTCGAAGAGCCGCCTGCGTTCGTCGCTCGTTGAAGCATGGGCCACGTCGTCAAGATGGTCTTCGAGCCAACAAAGTGTGTGCTGCATCGTTCCCGCTCCACTATGAACGCATCACTGTACATCACATTCTCTAAGCACCCCTTAAGCAAGCATTGACCTTCCATTTCGATGCCCCACATGCAGAAGGAAATTGCATCTGCCGCGGCGCGAAGCGAAGCTCATGGTCAGTTTCCGCGGCGATCGCCAAAAGGCATCTAGAACCATGCTCGACAGTTTTCCTAACTACACCGTTGGAGAACGTGTGGCTGATGGCGTCCTTCATGTCATTGGCGTGACAGCCAGCATTGTAGCCGCTGCGGTGCTTGTCATCTTCGCATTCCACCACCTGCCCTCGCTGTCGTTCGTTAGTTTGACGATCTATGGGGTCGGGCTCGTCGCCGCTTTCGGATGCTCGGCAGCATATCATCTGATTGACAGGCCTGGTCTTAAGGCCATCCTGCGGCGCTTCGATCACGCGGCGATATACGTCAAGATCGCTGCAACCTACACGCCCTTTGCAATTGTGAAGCTGGGCGGGCCGGTAGGTTATGCGCTACTAGGTTCCGTTTGGGCTATCGGCGCGCTGGGAGCTGCTGCCAAGCTTCTATGGCCAGAGCACTTCGTGCGGACATCCTACGTCCTTTACCTAGCCTTGGGGTGGTGTGGAATCCTGGTGCTGGTTCCCCTTACGTTAGCCGTTACGCCTTCGGTACTTCTTCTGCTCGCGATTGGGGGCTGCCTTTACACGATTGGCGTCGCCTTTCATCTTTGGAGCAAGCTCCGATATCATAACGCCATCTGGCATGCCTTTGTCTTGGCAGCTTCCTCCTTTCACTTTGCGGCGGTAGCTAACGCCGTTGTGGTTCTGTGACGTTCCTGACTTGCCGGAGCGGACAGTTCGCTAAGTGCCAAACGCCAGCATCTGGCGAGGAGGGACTTAAGTTTGGCATTCACGCTTGCCCCACTGTTCTGTCAGATGCCCCAGGATTGCCAGAGTTCTTCCCTCGGCTCGACACTTAGGACCTCTAAACTCCACACTCGGTTATCGTCAGGTCATTACGAATGATCTGAGGACAATCGGGGGACGTTTGACACGAGGGATCAGCACAATGGGTACGCTAAGAGCAGTTTATTTCTCAATGACCGTTGCTTGTTTTTCAGTCGTTCTATTTGCCTCTGCTATCATTGCCACGAATTCGGCTCCTGCTCAGGAGAGCTTGGTCCTGCAGGCGGCCAACAATCTAGGGGTTGATGTTTCGCCTTAGTTTGTGAGCATGCGAGGCTGCAATACGCAGCGTTGGATTTCATTTCGATATGCTCAAGGAATGAACCCGCTTACGCCTCCTCAACCTCGGAAATCGATGTGACTTGTGACGGCAAGGCCGCGTTCGTATCAGGCCCTGGCCATAGGGCTTCGGCTTGACGCGTGCTGCCTTGACCCGAGACGTGTACGTTCTCAAATCCGGCTTTGCGCAATTTGGCTGCAATCATCTCATTACTCGCAAGTTGCTCAAGGAGACCAAGTGTTATCGCGGCTTGATAGCGTTTTCCGTGACGAACAGTAAAAGTTGACATCGTAGGGCTCCTGCTACTTACCTTGTTTTCTGCTCTTCTTATCAGGCTATCTGCGCTTTGCACCCAAGCGCAGACAAGGGGCCTGGTGCGTGGGATGTCCGCTTAGTACCGAGCGCGGACATCATAGTGTTTCTGCCGAAACCCGCAGATGATTCAACTTGCCGACAAACGTGCAGTCGCGTTCTGCAAAAGACAGTTGGGCATCCTGTGCGAGAATTGGCTCTCTAAGCAATATTGCGTGGAGGTGCGGATGCCCCGGCCTCTTATGGCTGCACTCGTAATTACGCTGGCCGCAACGGGAGCCTGTTCGGATCAAAACAGCGATTGTGCTCAGGTCAGTGACCCTGAGCAACAGATTCATGACTGCACATCGATCATTGAGCGCGGAAAGCGGGAGAGCGAAGGCAATAGAGCTAGCGCTTACTACAGCCGCGGCAACGCCTACAAAGAGAAGGGCGAACTCGATCGCGCTATTGCCGACTATACCAACGCTATCGCGTTGAAGCCCAAGGATGCCGACTTCTACTACAATCGGGGCAATGCCTACGACGACCGAGGCGAGGTCGATCACGCTATCGAGGACTACACCGAGGCCATCGCGATCGATCCCAAACTCGCGCTCGCCTATACCAACCGGGGTGTCGCCTACAAAAAGAAAGGCGAAGTGGACCGCGCCATCGCCGATCATGACAATGCTATCGCGATCGACCCAAAATTTGCCCTCGCCTATAGCAACCGTGGTGCTGCCTATTACCGTAAGGACGAAGTTGACCGTGCTATTGCTGACTACACCAAGGCTATAGAGATCGACCCAAAACGCGCCCTTGCGTACTACAATCGAGGCGTCGCCTATTACTATCGCAAGGGCGATGTCGATCGCGCCATTGCTGACTACGCCAAGGCCATCGCGCTGGATCCCAAAGATGCTGACTTCTACTACAACCGGGGCGCCGCCTACTATCGCAAGGGCGATGTCGACCTTGCCATTGGGGACTACACCAAGACCATCGCGATCGACTCCAATTATGCCAAAGCCTTCACGAACCGCGGCACCGCCCACGCGCTGAAGGGCGAAGGTGATCACGCCATCGAAGATTGGACGAGGGCCATCGCGCTCAACCCCAAAGATGCTCTCGCCTACAACAACCGGGGAATCGCCTACAAGAAGAAAGGCGATGTTGGCCGCGCCATCGCCGACCACGACAAAGCGATCGCGATCGACCCGAATTACGCCAAGGCCTATTCCGACCGGGGCACCGCCTACGCCGAAAGGGGTGACGTTGACCGCGCGATAGCGGACTTCCGCAAGGCGCTTGCGATCGATCCGTCGAACAAACTCGCGACAGACAATCTGAGAGCCTTGGGTGTGACGCCCTGATGGCCTACGCCTCGTAGCGATTGCGGTTTTCGAGTTTGAATCTGACGCAGTCTCGTGGCTGGCAATCAATGTCCGCTTTGCCGCCAAGAGCAGACATACGGTCGGGTGCACAAAATGTCCGCTTAGTGCCAATAGCGGACATTAACGGCCTGGCGCGGTGAAAAGCGAATGGTTGAAGCTCTCTCGCCGATGGCAAGAATGCGAGGCCTCAAGAGGAATTTTGAGGCCCCGCAATTATCGGCGATTAGTCGCTTTGTTAATTGCTTCCGGTGCCGCCGGTCTGAAGTGTAGACATCACCTGGTCGAGGGAGAAAGTGCCGGGCTTCTGGCGCGGTGGAAACTCCTTGAAGGTTTCAAGAAACTTACCCACGAAGGCTTGTGCCGGGGCCAGCGCGAACATCCGTTCCACACGCCACAGGCCATAGCCAATGGACTCATGCTCGGCCCGTTCAAATGGGTCAGCGTAGAGGTCATAGAGCTTGGGGAAGCGCAAGAAAGTGAACGGGTTCTCCCAGACGGCGAAACCATGAGCGCGTTGTTCCGCAAAAATAATCTTGAAGCGGCCGTGGCGCAAATTCAATAGATCGCCCGTATCAGAGAAATAGAAGAACTCCTTGCGGGGTGCTTCCTTGGCTTCGCCCTTCCAGCGCGGCAGGAAATCATACCCATCCAGGTGGACCTTGGTGTTGTCCTTGCCGAACTGTGGTCCCTGCTTGAGCTTTTCCTTTAGGTCCTTGTCACCCAAGGCTGAAGCGATTGTTGGAAACCAATCAAGATGGCTGATGATGTCATTGGAACGGGTTCCCGGCTTAATCACCCCTGGCCATTTTACCAGCAGTGGCACACGGTAGCCGCCCTCCCAGTTATCGTTCTTCTCGCCCTTGAATGGCGCGGTGCCACCGTCAGGCCATGTGAAAACCTCGGCGCCATTATCGGTCGAGTACATCACAACCGTATTGTCGGCGATACCCAACTCTTCGAGTTTGTCCAGCAGTTGGCCAACGTGGCCGTCATGCTCGACCATTCCATCGGGGAAAACTCCAAGCCCTGTGACGCCTTCGCTTTCCTTCTTGAGATGGGTCCAGACATGCATCCGTGTGGAGTTCCACCACAGGAAAAACGGCTTTTTCGCTTTGTGCGCCCGGTCCATGAAATCGAGCGCCGCGGTGGTCACTTCATCGTCTACGGTTTCCATCCGTTTCTTAGTCAGCGGACCCGTGTCCACGACCTTTCCGCCTGCGGTAGCTTTGATCACACCGCGAGGGCCGAACTTCTTCTTAAAGGCTGGATCTTTCGGGTAATCAACATTTTCTGGCTCTTCTTCCGCATTCAGATGGTAAAGGTTGCCGAAGAACTCATCGAATCCGTGGTTCGTCGGAAAATGTTCGTCAAGATCGCCGAGATGGTTCTTGCCGAATTGGCCTGTCATGTATCCCTTCGATTTGAGATATTCTGCAATCGTCGGGTCCTTGGGGCTCATTCCCTCTTTTGCGCCGGGCAATCCCACTTTCAAAAGGCCGGTCCGAAATCCGCTCTGGCCGGTGATAAAGGACGCCCGTCCGGCGGTGCAGGACTGCTCGCCATAAGCGTGGGTAAAGAGCATGCCCTCTTTTGCGATCCGGTCGATGTTCGGCGTCTCATAGCCCATCATGCCCTGATTGTAGGCGCTGATGTTCCAGTAGCCGATATCATCGCCCCAGATGATGAGAATGTTAGGCTTCTTGTCTTGTGCCGACGCTGAGGTTGCACCAAGCCCCAGAGCGACGGCTGCCATGGCTACCGCCAAGGAGCGAATCAAATTTTCCTTGGTCATTTTCCTCTCCATGATTTTGTTAATCGCGAGCACGCGTGTGGCTGGCTGAAGGGCAGCATAGGTGGGAGTAGATACTGGCAACAACATAGTCTTTGGTGCTGGTGGGTAATGGCCCGGTGCGTGGTCACAATGTCCGCTTCTGGCACAAAGCGGACATGGCAGCGTGCAGCACTAATGTCCGCTTTACCCCTGAAAGCAGACATTCTTCGAGGCTTGGTCCGCGTCCGCCAAGTACAAAAGCAGACTACAGAGAGTTCCGGACAAATGCTTCATTGCCTCGCTTCAATCACGTTACCGTTCGTCATCGGGCAGACGTTTTCTTCGTCACGGAAAGCGGACAATGTCACA
>Ga0209976_10000673_pt1 | contig 21527 bp, 18 predicted proteins | sample SumtaG_FD_182806 | JGI IMG/M metagenome (GOLD analysis project Ga0209976, IMG submission 182806) | Deep subsurface microbial communities from Indian Ocean to uncover new lineages of life (NeLLi) - Sumatra_00157 metaG (SPAdes) (version 2) | ecosystem: Environmental > Aquatic > Marine > Oceanic >...
CATGATAGTCAGAGGAATATTTACAGCAGAAGGTGGTATCGAATTTGCAGATGGAACCAGGCAAGAGTCTCGTGCTCCAAAATATCATGGAGACCTTGCAGGTGCGCCGGATAATTCAATAGCAGGGGACACTTACAAAAATATTGCAGAAGATAAAATTTATTTCTTTGATGGCAGCGCCTGGACCGCTTTGAATTGAGCGGGTTATGCGCAAAATTCCCAATTCCCATTGCCATATATTCCTGCTTAAGTTATAATCCCCTTAGTTTATTTAATTGTTTTGAAAATTTGGTAATAACAGTTGAGTTATTTCTCTCGCTGTTTTGGTGTTTCAGACTTCAGACTTGAGTGTAAGGGCAGTACTTTCAAGTATGAAGATTGTAAGCACCTCGTGAAATTTTTTCCCCAAAGATCAAAACAGAAAGGCCCATTTTGGGTACTAAGTTATGCAAAAAGAAAAAGTAAGTTCGATTAAATTCGAAGGAGAAGACTTGAGCTTCTCAACAGGTAATCTTGCTCTAAGAGCAGATTCCGCAGTCAAGGTTCAACTTGGCGAAACCGTTGTTCTTGCAATTGTCACAGTAGACAAAGAAGAGACAACATTAGATTATTTCCCTCTAGGCGTAGAATACATTGAAAAATTCTATGCTGGAGGAATCATCTCAGGATCACGTTTTGTGAAAAGAGAAAGAAGGCCTTCTGACGAGGCTGTTCTCAAAGCAAGGCAAGTGGATCATTCTATTAGATCGCTTTTTCCAAAAGGATTTAAAAAGGCTGTCAGTGTAGTGCTTACAGTACTTTCATACGATGAAGTTCATGACCCGGCAGATTTAGCAGTTACAGCAGCTTCTGCTGCTTTGATGTGTTCATCAATTCCTTTTGATGGGCCAAGTGCTGCAGTTTCTATTGGAGTGAAAGAGGACGATACTCTAGAAGTAAATCCAAAAAAAGGAGAGCATGAGAAGTTGAAAGGGCACTACATTGTCGCTCTAAAAGACGATCGAGTCCTCAATATCGAAGGATGGTCGGATGAAGCTTCAGAAGACACAATGGATAAAGTTCTAGATCTGGCAGCAGAGAAAGTGAAGCCTTTATTCGAATTTCAGGAAAAATTTGCTAAAGAAAACGGCAGAGAAAAAGTGGAATTTGAAGAAAAGTCAGTTGATCCGGAAGTAGTTGAGAAAATTGAGAAGGATTACCTCAAGAAGATTGAGGAAGGCTTGTATGCTGGAATAACAAGACAAGATTTATATGCTGAGATTGTTACTGAGATTATTGAAAATAATGAAGGAGAAATCTCAAAAGCAAATGCAAGAGACGCAGTTGAATATATTGCAAGAAAGGTCATGAGAAAGGCAGTTTTAGAACAAGAAAAAAGAACAAGCGGTCGAAAACTTGATGAGATACGAGAGCTGATAGTTGAAGCTGGGGTACTACCTAGAGTTCATGGATCAGCGATTTTTTCCAGAGGCTTGACCCAGGCAATGTCAATTGTGACACTTGGATCTACTAGACTCAGTCAAAGTATTGAGAGTTTCGAGGGTGAGGAAGAAAAGAAATTTATGCACCACTACAATGGACCAAATTATTCTTTAGGCGAAGCTGGAAGGTTTAACTACTACGCTGGAAGAAGAGAGATTGGGCATGGGACTATCACTGAAAATGCTTTTAAAGCAATTTTACCTCCTGAAGAGGAATTCCCATACACTATTAGGGTGGTTTCAGAGATATTGACCCAAAATGGATCAACTTCAATGGCAGCAGCTTGCGGAACTAGTTTGGCACTTATGGATGCTGGAGTTCCTATCAAAGAAGCTGTAGCTGGAATTGCTGTTGGGCTTGTGACTGAAGACGATGATATCAATAAGTATAAACTTTTGCTTGATATTGAAGGTGTGGAGGATTTCTACGGAGATATGGATTTCAAAGTTGTTGGTACAAAAAATGGAGTTACTGCAATTCAGCTTGATAATAAATTAAAAGGGGTGCCAATTCCAATTTTGAAAGAAGCTTTCAGAATTTCCAAAAAGGGAAGGGAATTTGTCCTGGATGCAATGGACTCAGTAATAGGTAAATCAAGAGATGAACTTTCTGAGCATGCTCCAAAAGTGGATATTGTCAAAGTTGATCCAGGAAAAATTGGTGATTTGATTGGGCCTGGTGGAAAAACTATTCGAGGAATTGTTGAGGAATGTGAAGAATATGGAGAACTTGATATTGATATCCAAGAAGATGGGAATGTCTATGTCACCTCTATAAGTAAGAAAGCAAGAGACAAAGCAATAGAGCTTATTTCTGAGATTTTCGAAGAGGCGGAGATTGGAAAAGAATATGATGGAATCATTGATCGAGTTGAAAGTTATGGAGTATTTGTTGATGTAACAAAAAATATTTCAGGACTTGTTCATATTTCAGAGATTACAGAAGGGTTTATAAAAGATCTTTCTGGTATACTAGAGAAGGGTGACAAGGCAAGGATCAAGGTGATAGGGATTGATGAACTTGGAAGAATCAAACTTTCGATGAAGGGGTTAAATCCTGAAATTGACAAGAAAATTTCAGAAAAGGGGCCTGAACAACAGCAAGGGGAGAGAAAGTCAGGCAGTTATAATCGAAACGACAGACAAAGAAGGTAAAGAGATTACAAATATAAGATGGCATTTGGGCGAAATTCAATTCTTAAGGCAAAACAACTCCTTACAAGAGAGGAGAATGGTATATTGAATGCAGCTGCGATTTTGATGATTTTAGTTTTAGTGACGAAGTTCACAGGACTTATCTTCAACGCAATGGCAACAGGGTATCTTGGAGCAGGACCCTACAATGAGTTTCTTTTTGCGTCAAATTTGCCAGAGATAATTTCAGCGTCGATTCTTCTAGGAGCAATTAGTGCGGCAGTTATTCCTTCTCTAGTTCAAGCCAGAGAAGAGGGTGGACATGAAAAATTTCTTAAGGTGCTTTCTACATTGATCAATATTTCGCTGCTTATCTTTGCTTTGATCTCAGCCTTGATCGCACTTGGGGCTGGCGAAGTACTTCCCTGGATGGTTGAAAATATCATTAAACCCGTGGATATGCCGACACAGGAGGAAACTGATCGGGCGGTTTTGATGCTTCGAGTCTTGATGATTCCTCAGATTATTTTAGGAATTAGTACTTTTGTGAGCAGTGCCCTGAATGTGACGCAAAGGTTTATTGTGCCGCAGCTCGCGCCACTTTTTTATAATTTTGGACGCATCGCTGCTATCCTCATCTTTATTCCAATTCTTGGGAAAAGTCCATGGGTGCTTGTGTGGGGAACTCTCTTAGGTTCGATTTTTCATTTATTGATTCAGCTGCCTTTATCAGCGCATCTTCAGATCAGATATAAGCCAGTAGTTGATTTGAAAGATAAGTATTTCGGCAGTATTATCAGGCTAGGTTCGCCAAGGATCATAGGTCTTTCAGCAGAACAGATAGCAGTCGGGGTAGATAGGGTGATCGCTTATGGATTGGTAGGGTATTCTTTGACCGCATATGAATTGGGAATTCGCTTGATAATTATTCCAATGTCATTATTTGGTATGACATTCTCAATCGCTTCTTTTCCGATTTTGTCTAAAGCATATATCAGAAAGGACATGGATACTTTTAGAGCGACTTTTCTATATGTGCTAAATCAAATTTTCTTTTTGTCTTTGCCGGTTTCGATTCTTTTGCTAGTTTTGAGATTGCCGATCACGCGTTTGTTCTATGGAATTTTAGGCGATAGCTTCACTTGGGATGACACTAGAAAAGTCGCATGGGTAGTCATGTTTTTTGCAATTGGACTTACCTTTGAATCTCTTCGCACATTTATTTATCGAACCTACTATGCTCTTCACAATTCATTTATTCCACTCGCTTCAGCAGCTTTTGTAGTCATTGGGGGAATTATCACAGGAGTATTATTTACAAATTATTTTAGCCATTTCAATGAACTTTCGATCTATCAACTGGAATTTAATCCAAGTTATTTTCTTTCAAAAGGAGATGGAATGGCAGGGGTTGGAGGATTGGCATTTAGTGCAAGCCTTATTTATACAATTGAGGCAATAGTTCTTATGATTGTTTTAAATGCGAAGTATTTGAAATTGAGTGTTCGTGAATTTTTTGGCCCACTTGTCAAAAAGTCAATAATCGCCATATTTACACTTGTTTTGACATATCTTCTATACTCACTCTACAATGATGTTTTAGACACCTCAAAGACACCTCAAATTTTCTTTTTAACTGCAACAACCACAATAGCTTCGATTCTTTTCTATCTTTGGCTAAGTTTCAGATTTGAAGTCAAAGAGGTGGAGATTGTGTGGAAAATCATAAAAAGAATAAAGAACGCTTTTGGTTCATAAAATTTCTGTGCTATCATTACGAAAAGTACTTATTATGTTTTTTGTATGGCAACTCCATCGTCAAGTTCAATAACAACCTCAAGCTCAACTCAAACTACAAAAAAAAATACTCCATCTTTGAAGCAGATGGATCTCAAGCCCAAGCCAACTGCAACACAAAGTAGTCCTGCAGAGCAGAGTGTCCCAGTAGAGCAGAGTGCTCCAAAAGAGCAAAATAAAATTGCTGCTCAAATTAAGCCAGCAGAAGAAATCGCAAAGACGGGCACGCTTCCAGCTCTGCCTGAACAAGGGCTTGCAAAAGAGAATGGTTCGACGAGCTCACCACAAGGGGAAAAAAAGAAAGGGAAAGGACGAGGCTGTATGCTACCAAGTTGTAGCTGCAAATCTTGTTCCTGTTTTGGATGCCTTGGAATTATCTTTGTTGTCGTTGTTATTGGCGCGATTCTCTATTTTAGGCCTCCATTTATCTGGAATACGATCAAGAGTTTTCTAAATGATGGGTATGAGCCAACTGCATACCAGAATGTTGCTGCTTCTGATGTTATTAAGGATATTTCTACTGAATTGGAGCAAGATTCTGAGGTTGAAATTACTGAGTTGCAACTACAGGCTCTTGTACAACGGGAATTCGATTCAGATCAAGTACGAGTTGATGTTGAACCAAGTTTTTTCCGGGTAGTGCTTGATATTGAGGATGATAATGATCGTCCCCTGTGGCTTATCTTTGAGATTGGTCAACAAAGTGACGATAATTTGAAAGTCACAAAAATTGGATTTGAGCGAATCGACGCTCCAGATTTTTTACAGGACAGAGTTTCGGACTCTGCTTTTGGGGCTCTAGAAGTGACTGGCGCTGAAGGAGAAAATGACGCTATTCGTCTTGTCTCAACGCTTATTGACGCAGAAGATCAAGGCATCACAGTTGAATCCCTCAGATTTGATAAAGATAAAATTACAATAGAAGGGACAAAATGATTCATTTAGTTGGTGGAGAAAATGAATATGAAAGTATTCAAGCTTTGCAAAGGCTTGTAGCGCAGTATCAAGAAAAAGGTTTTGTTATAAAAAGTATATCCATCACAGAAGGCCAAGAATTTGAGATTGCGTTGAATAGTTCTGGGAATCTTGGATTGTTTGCTGAGCCCCGCGTTTTAGCGTTGAAAGATTTTGAAGGAGCGAAGGCGCAAGATGAAGAACTTTTGCAAACTCTGGCCGGTCAAGAAAGTGATCTGATTATTTATTCTAGAAAAAATCTGGATAAACGAAGAAAACTCTACAAATTTTTCAAAGAAAAAGGCAAAGTCCAGGAATTCAAGAATCAAAGTCAAAGAAACATAGAAGGATGGCTGAAAAATTATCTAAAGACAAGGGAGGTAAGATTGGATCCAATACTAATCAAAGAGCTGATTTTTCGAGTAGGAGTTGACCAGGCGATTCTAGCTTCAGAGGTTGATAAATTCGAGGCCCTGCAAAATGAGGGAATCGAGATTACAAAAGAAATTTTTGAGAGCATCACTGTGAATACGCTTGATATTGAAGTTTGGGATTTGGTTGACTCTTTGAGCACAAACAAGGCAAAAAGTCTTAGATTGTTGGATTATTTGTCGCAAACTTTGGAGTATGAGTATATAATGGGATTGCTAGCTAGGCAAGTCAGGTTGCTTTTTTTGGCATTGAATTCGAGAAGTGAGAAAGTCTTGTCAAGCTTTGGAATTCACCCTTTTGTGGCAGCTAAATTGATGAGACAGACAGGTAGGTTGAGTATTGAAAGATTAAAAAGACTGTATCAAAAAATGGTAAATATTGAGATTGCTGTTCGAACTGGCCGTCTTGAAAAGAAACTAGCTTTAGATTTATTAGTAATTGCTTTCTAGATGCGATTGAAGATAAAAGTTTTATGTTTGTTGTTGCTGATGATTCAGATGTTCTCGCTGAATCTATTTGCTAAAGTGGATATTTCATCCAGAGATGAATTGGGTTTGGATGAATCGCTTAGGACCCAGGAGCAAGAATATACTCTAAACGAAAATATCCTGATAACTCCACTCTTTCTTCCGTCAGGTAGAGATCTTCAGCCCGAGGAGTGGATTCGAGGACTTTATTATTATTCTGTAGAAAGGCTAGGGTTCCCTGATGTTCCTTTCCACTATATCATCACTTATAATGGGAAAATATATAAGGGGAACGAGGTCGGGGATGAGGCAAAAATTGATATTGTTGATGCTGATTCAAATTCAATAATTATTGCTTATTTAGCCAAAGAAGAAGATGTGAATTTTTCTGATCAAGGCAAGGTTGCCTTGGATGGTCTTTTGATTGAGCTAGCAAATAAAAACGCGATTGAATCAGATAGCATCAATATTGCGAATTTGCGTTTCAAGCTGAATTTGGCCACAAAACTTTCTTCCTTAGAGGCAAGGGATATTGTAGGAGGCTGGGAAGAGACTCTGAAGGATTCCAGGGCCCAAGTTAAAGCAAATTATAGTCCTTTACAAAGGAAATATCACATTGAGGTAGTTGAAGTAAAGGCTCCAACAGTCAAGGTAAAACCCGGTGAAACTGTAATAATCGAACTTTCTTTAAAAAATAGTGGTGAAAGCTCTATTTATTCTGGAACAAATGCTGAGCTTCTGGCTTCAAAAAAGGATGATAAATTGAGCAAGTTTTTCATGAATAATGTATGGGCAAGTCAATCCCAGGTGGCGATCATGTCGGAAGGTGATATGATGAAGCCAAATGAGACAAAGGTTTTTCAGCTAAAATTTAGAGTGCCTTTGTATTTTGGAAAACAAACAGAAAATTTTAATATTGAGAATGGACTCGGAGAAAAGGTTGATGGAACAGATTTTACTGTGACTATGGAGGTGGATCAGATTTCTGAGACTGTGGTTGAGATTCTTGAAACTGAGACTGGATATCTAAATATTCGAAAAGCAGACAGCGGGAATTCTGATGTTCTACAAAGGGTTTCTCCTGGAGAAAGATATATTCAAAAAAAGACTGGAGAGTATGGGTACGTTCAAATTGATTTGGGAGAAGGAGTCCTAGGTTGGGCATCGCAAAAATATGTAAAAAAGGTTAACTAAGCAATTCATAAGGAGTTCAGGATTTGTTAAGAAGTTTGTGTTAAGATTGCTACAGAATAGAACCAGAACAAATTCAAACTGCCCCGTTTAATTTCAAGAAGGCGATCCCGATTTTTGATCGGGGGAAGCCGGGATTGAATGTCGCCGCAGGCAACAGTGCGAAACAAATTCTGCGGACTTCAGTCCACAGGATTTTATTTTTTACTAATTTTCACAATGACTGATAAACAAAAGGCTGATAAACAGAAAGGTGCTAAGGAAAAGTCTCTAGATGTTGCTGTCTCACAGATTGAGAAACAGTATGGTAAGGGCTCGATTATGAAATTGGGAGAAAAGGCTCAGGAGAGAATTGAGGCGATTTCAACCGGAGCACTTTCACTAGATATTGCATTAGGAGTTGGAGGAGTTCCAAAAGGCAGAATAGTTGAGATTTATGGACCTGAATCCAGTGGGAAAACTACTTTGGCTTTGCATATTTTGGCTGAGGCTCAGGCAAAAGGCGGCACTGCTGCATTTATCGATGCTGAGCATGCTTTTGATCCACAATACGGAGAGCATATTGGGATCGATGTGGAAAATTTGTATGTTTCGCAGCCGGATTATGGGGAGCAGGCCTTGGAGATTCTTGAGACTTTGGTCCGATCTGGGGCAGTTGACGTGATAGTGATTGATTCTGTTGCTGCTTTGACTCCAAGAGCGGAGATCGAGGGTGATATGGGAGATTCACATATGGGTTTGCAGGCAAGGCTCATGAGTCAGGCTCTTCGAAAAATTACTGCGATTTCTGCAAAAACAAACACTACAGTTGTTTTTATAAATCAAATCAGAATGAAGATTGGAATTATGTTTGGAAATCCTGAAACTACGACCGGTGGTAATGCTTTGAAATTCTATTCATCTGTTCGAATGGAGATCAGGCGAAAAGAGAAAATTACAAAAGGAGATGAAGTGATTGGAAATATGGTCCGTGTAAAAGTAGTCAAAAATAAAGTTGCTCCGCCATTCAAGGAGGCTCTTTTTGAGATCATTTATCCATCCGGAATTGACAAGCTCAGCGCTCTCATCGACGCTGCAGTTAATTTTGATGTGATTCAAAAATCCGGCTCATGGTACAAAAAAGGAAATATTCAACTGGCGCAGGGTATGGAAGGCACAAAGGAGATCTTGCGAGGCGATAAAAAGATGGTAAAAGATATTTATCAGGAAGTAAAGAAGAAGGCTGGAATATGAAATTGAAAGACAATGATATTGTTAAAAAATTAATTTTTTTGGGTATTCCTACTGAACTATACGCTGTTTTTGGCAGTGGTCCTATGTTTGCCCACGAGATCCGTTCTCTAGAGGATCTGTCAGATTTGGATATTGTGATAATGCCTGGAGCATGGAATTATTTGGACTTTGATAAAGCGAAAATGGACGATGTCTGGGGCTGCAATAAACTTATTTTGGAAGATGGAGAGATTGAGATACATGATGGTTGGGGACCTGGAGAGTGGGATATTGAAGCCCTAATCCGCGAAGCAGAAATTATTGATGACATTCCTTTTGTCCAACTAAAAAAAGTCCTTGAATGGAAAAAGATGATGGGGCGGGATAAAGACATCGAGCATACAAAGCAGATAGAGAAATTTTTCGAATAAATAGTCCGTTCTCCCCTTGCCATAATGATACAAAATTTAGTACAATCTTGATAAGAAATTTGCCCTTTTGAATCCTTTCATTTGTTAAATTTTTTGTGCTATGGCCAATATACGAAAGTCGATCGATTATCTTTTTATCAGTAAAGTCCGAATCAAGTCGCTTAGATATTTTATGTTTCATCCTGAGGTTCCAATTCATCTTCGAGGAGCAGTTCGAGAGTTTAGCGAAGAAATCAATGCTGTTCGAAGGGAACTAAATAGACTCGAAGAAATAAAACTTCTTATCACAGAAAAAAGGGGCAATAGAAAGTATTATTCTCTAAACAAAGAGCATCCATATTTCGAGGATCTTCTTGGACTTATTCACAAGACTTTCGGCCTTGGAGGGGATATTGTCAAGTCCAGTAGTAAACTTGGTGAATTGAAATATGCAGTTCTTACGAGTTCTTTTACAAGAGGAGTTCCGCTTGAACCCAATGATGTTGATCTGGTTCTAATTGGAGATCTGAATTTGGATCTACTTGGAGAAATCATCAGCAATGCTGAAAAAAGGATTGGTAAAGAAATTAACTATACGGTATTATCAGAAAGTGATTTTGAAATTAGAAAGAAGAGAAGAGACACATTTGTATATAATCTTGTCCTAGGCAATCATATTTTGTTAGTTGGAGATAGATTAACTTTTGTAAATTAGAGATTAGTAATATGACCCCAACTTTTAAAAAACGATATCGGGCATGGATCAAGCAAGCGAGTTACGATCTTGCGGCTGCAAAAATTTCTCTTCAGCATGAGTTTTATGAGTGGACAACTTATCAAGCAGAGCAAACTGTTGAAAAGGCTTTGAAATCTGTGATTGTTCATGCGGGAGAGAGGCCTCCAAAGATTCACAAACTCTCTGTTTTATTTGGGTTTTGCAATAGCGTAAATCCTAGATTTAAAAAGACGAAATTCGACTTCAATCATGTGGAAGCATTTGCTTTTATTTCAAGGTATCCTTTCCTTTTGCCTGGCAAAGACAAAGCTCCTCATGAACAGATTACTAAAGAGAACGCGAAAGAATCAATAGCAGAGGCAGAGATAATTTTGAATCAGATAAAAGGAATTTTAAAATCTGATATTGAACCGATCAAGGATGGAGAAGAGGCTATTGAAGGAATTTCTAAAGAGGATTTAGAAAAGAGGTTGAAAGTGGTTGTGGACTCGCTTGTTCGGGAATTTCAGCCAGACAAGATAATTCTTTTTGGAAGTTATGCAAGAGATCCCCTGCCAAAGAGGTTGACTACTATAGATCTTTTGATTGTTGCTGATACACAGATGTCGTTTATACAGAGAATTCGAAAGGCTAGAGCACTTACAAAGGGTGCGAAGCCTTCAATTGAGCCCTTGATCTATACCCCGGCTGAGTACATCACCATGACAGAGGAGGAGGGGGAGTCATTTATTGAGCACGCACTAGATGAGGGAAGAGTTCTCTTCTCGAAAAAGTTCGACAATGGGACTTGAGCCTAGTTATTCTACTTCGCCTCAGCCTTAGACCTAAACTCCCTAATTGCAGTTACCTTCACAGTTCCAGGATAGCTTTGAGTATCTTCAATTTCTTTTGCAATTTTGTGAGCTAGTGAGCTTGTGTCATCGTCTGATGCTTCGCTTGGTTTGATGATCACTCGGACTTCACGGCCTGCGTGAATTGCAAAGGCTTCTTTCACCGCGTCATATTGGTTTGCAATATCTTCAAGAGCCTTCACTCTTTGGATGTAGTCCTCGTAGGTTTGTTTTCTAGCTCCAGGCCTTGCTCCAGAAATTGCGTCAGCGATCATTACAATCACAGCTTCAACAGATTTGGCTTCGATGTCGCCATGATGAGCTTCCACTGCATTTGCAAGTTTTTCATCTTTGAAGTACTTTCTGACAATATCCCCAGAAATATGATGATGTGGCTTTCCTTCTATCTCATGAGTTAGAACCTTGCCAAGATCATGAAGTAAGCATGCTTTTTTAGCAAGTTTTACATCGCCGCCGACCTCGGAAGCGAGTTGCTGGGAAATCTTGACCATCTCAAGTGTGTGCTTGGCCAAGTTCTGTCCATAACTGAACCTATACTTGAATCTACCAAGAAGTTTGATCACTTCAAGAGGCAAATCATTAAATCCAGCCTCATATGCAAGTTTTTCACCATTTTTCCTGATCTCTCTTGCAATGTCTTTCTTTACACCCAAAATAGTTTTTTCAATACTTCCAGGATGAACTCGTCCATCCTTTAATAGTTTCTGCAAAGCAATAGCTGCGACTTCTCTTCGAATCGGATCAAAAGAGGAGAGTGTAACCTGCTCTGGAGCCTCGTCAACTATGATATCCACTCCAGTCAGTCTCTCAAAGGTTCGAATATTTCGACCCTCTTTCCCAATAATTTTCCCCTTCAACTCTTCATTGTCTATGTCGATTGTGGTTGAAGTTGATTCAACTACGTAATCAATCGCACTTTTTTGCATCACATCAATCAAAATTTCCTGAGCTTTGTCATCTGATTTTGCCTGAATTTCGTATTCAGCTTCTTTGATCTTTTTTGCCATCCACTCCTTAAGGTTTTCTTCCGTTTCTTTTCTAAGGGCATCCTCAGCCTCTTTACGAGTCATCTGTGCGACTTTTTCAAGTTTTTGCACAATCTCATTGTTTCTTGTACGAACGTCCTTTTTCGACTGTTCAAGAGATTTCTCCCGTTGCTCCAATTTATCAAATCTCTGGTCTAGAATATTGGATCTTTCTAAGATTTTCTTTTCGCGACCATCTAGCTGTTTTTCCCTATTTTCAACCTCTTGTAAGGCTTCTCTAGCTTCGTCCTTGCTCTTGTCAATTGTTTTAAGTGCTTGATTTTGAGCATCAAGTAAAATTGATTTTGCCTTGCTGCTTGCCTTTTTGATGGCCTCTTCTTCATCAATTTGTTGAAGTTTTTTGTCCTTCAGCTTTCTATTTAGAGTCTTATTATTTGCCCAAAGAACTCCGATGCCAGCTGAACCACCAGTGAAAAGCAGCAATACCATGATTAGTATTGGATCCATGCCTAATTATTAATATATTAAATTTCAGTTTGCAGGAGATCTAGAAGAGAGTATGGGTGTCTGATAATAAATTCGCGCAAAAGAAATGTACGGGTGTGAAGCAATAATTTGCTCTACTTGTTCTTTTGCAGTAGTAAAAATTTCAATACTGAATTTAATTATTGAAAAAAACAGGACTAACCCAAAAATTCTCATAATAAACCTCATGAAAATACACTATACGTAATGATATCATAGTATCTATTTATAGTCTAGAAATATTTGTTATCCTAGCCTGGAGCTTAGAAAATCAAGAATTCTTTCTTGGAAGCTTTTCTTATATTTTGGTTTTCTTGTCTTTTGAACAGGTTTTGAAGGTCTAAATCCTGCGGCTTTGAGTCTCTGTTGCAGATCATGAATTGCTCTGTTTTTTTGCATCAAAAGTCCGTTCAAATTTCGCAAGATTCCCTGTTGATCATTTGCTTTTGCCTTTAGTCGAAGCAATTCATTGTTTTGATCGACAAATTGCTTCTTTGTTTTGATTACTTCTTGTCTTGCAACGACTAGATCGGCATGTTCTTGTGAGTCAACCATTTTTTTTGTTAGCTGGTCCTCGCTTATACCAATATTTAGAAAATAATTCAGATCAGCTTGATTAGGTCCTCTTCCAAGAATTTTTATGTAATAATTTTTTATCATTTCTCGTCTTTGTTCACGGTTCATGTAGCTTGAGCCTCCGGCTCCAACTTCTGTTCCTGCTGGTTGTACTCCAGGTTGTGCTCCAGGCTGTCCATAGGTTGAAGGGGCCCTTCGTGGAGGCCTATAAGTGCTTGGGGCTTGCGTTTGTGCTGGAGGAGTGTAGCCTGTTGTTAGTGGCCCAGATGCAGCCGGTGTTGGTGTTGCTACAGGCGCAGGTGTAAATGTGCTTGGTTGCTGCTGCTGTTTAGGTGGTGTAGTTGGCGTGGCCGGTGTAGTTGGAGTCGTTTGCGTAGTAGTAAATCCAAAAAATTTCTGTATTCCTAAAACAATTCCCTTTGCAATTTTTTTGATATTCTCGTCATTCTTCAAAAATGCCATATTTTCTTCATTATCAAGATAACCGCATTCTATTAAGGTCGCTATAGTATTTGTATTATGAAGAAATGCCAATGAACCAAGTGGGTGCTCATATTCGCTTTTTACTCCCTGGCTTGGCCAGTTTGTGGACTTCATCACCTCATTGATGAGCTCATTAGTAAGTTGTTGAGAGTCTGTTTTATCAGCTTGATACCAACCTTCTATGCCGCTTTTTCCTCCGTCGTTGATATGAATTTCTATGGATATATCCCTATTTGTTTCGCTGTATCCTGTCTGATTAATCCATTCAATTCTTCTGGCGAGATCTAAATCCGGTGGTACTGATAAAGTGATAATATTTAATTCTCTAAGTCGCTTTGTAACTTCTTGGGCAATTTTGCGCGTCAAATCAACCTCCCTCACGCCAGAGATGGTTGTGCCTGGATCCTTATTCGTATGTCCTGCTGATACTAAAACTCTTGCCATTGCTCGATTTTAGCTATTAATTAGACAATGCAATTATATCGTAATTAAGCATAGGAAAGCAACCTATAGTATTTTACTTTTTTAAATTCCTATAGATTTTTTGAAGTTCTTTATCGTTGCCGAAAGGAATCACAATCTTCCCGCCGCTTCTAGATCGAAACAGTTTTACTCCTTTGCCAAATTTCGATCTTAGTGTTGTTTCAATTTCCTGGGTATAGTCATCAATAATTCGATCAGTGGATTTTTTTTGTTTTTTGTGTCCTTGACTTAGTCTTCGAACTAGCTCTTCTACGGCACGTACACTCAGGTGATCTCGTACAACAATTTTGTATGTTGCAAGCATTGCGTCGTTGGAGTTCAAGCCAAGCAAAGCTCTTGCATGCCCCTCCTCAATTTTTCTCTCTAATAGTCCCTTTTTGATTTCATCTGGAAGTTTGAGTAGCCTGATTTTGTTGGCAATGGCTGGTCTGCTAAGTCCTACTTTTTGTGCAACATCGCCGTGAGACATCTTGAATTTTTGTATCAACTGCTCAAACGCCATCGCCTCTTCAAGTGGATTCAAGTCGGCTCTTTGAATATTTTCTACAACTGCTAGTTCAAGTACTTGTTGCGGAGAAGCTTCCTTGACAACTACTGGCAAGCTCTTTAGTTTTGCAAGTTTTGCCGCGCGCCATCTTCTCTCTCCTGCAATCAGATTGAATTTGTCAGGACCTTCTTTTGTCACAATTAGAGGTTCAATCACACCATGTTCTCTGATTGAGTCTGCAAGCTCCAATAACTCCTCTGTGTCAAGATCCATTCGAGGTTGATAAGGATTTGGCGAGATTAAAGCTACATCAAGATTTGGAATATAGGCCTGATCCAATTCCTCGATTGATTCTTGCGAGATAAGTGCTGAAAGACCAGTTCCCAAAGATTTTTGTTTTTTTCCCATACTTAGAAATTAACTATTACTAATATAGCGCATTTTTTCTGCAAAAACTACAAAATTTTTATCATTATCTTTAGATATTTCAGATACATGGAAGTATCTTCCAACCTCTTTTTCTAATTGATCTTGCTCTAGAAAAAGGGTCTCAACTTCTGGATGCTTTATTTTGGTTCCCTTGGATCTGTAGACTAGGAGTAGTATCCCCTCAGGCTTTAGTAGTCTATTGATTTGCAATAAGTTGCGTTTTAATTCATCTAGATCGGCATATTCTAGAGAGTTGATTGCAATAGCTGCGCCAAAAGATTTGTCTGGAAAATCCTTTGTCTTGTCGTCAAAATTTCCTACTATTATGTCCCCATCGACTCCTTTTTGATGCAGCCATTTTTCCGCAAGTTGTGCTGCTGAAGGAGAAAAATCCAAGCCCGACACTTGGAATCCTTCTTCTGCAAGGCGCACAAGATTTCGTCCACTTCCGCATCCAAGATCAAGGATTTTTTTAATTCCTCTTTGTCTGCACTTGTGGATTAATGATTTAAGCGCTGGATGAGGCAGGAGATAAAATCTGCCATGTTGTTGATAAAAATTTGACCACTTTTTGTCCATTAATCCATTATTTCAATAATAAGATTTCTTCAGCCACTTTAAGATAAGATTTGGCTCCAGTTGAATTTGGTTCGTAAATGCTTATTGGCTTGCCATGTGAAGGAGCCTCAGACAGTTTTACATTTCTCGGTATTATTGTACTAAAAACCTTTGATTTGAAGTAGTTTTGAACTTCCTGAACTACTTCTTTGGATAGTTTTGTTCTTGAGTCAAACATTGTTAGAAGCACTCCACCGATATTGAGAGAAGGGTTGAGATTTTTTCTGACTAGTTTAATGGTTTTTGTAAGCTGCCCAAGACCTTCTAAAGCAAAGTATTCGCACTGAACAGGGATGATAACTTTGTCTGAAGCAGTAAGTGCGTTTACAGTGAGAAGCCCAAGAGAGGGCGGACAATCTATGATTAAAAAATCAAAATCATCAGCGATCTTTTCAATAGATTTCTTCAAAATTGTTTCTCTGGACATGATCCCAACCAGTTCGATTTCTGCACCGGCCAGTTCGATACTTGATGGTATTACATAAAGGTTGGGAGATTTAGTGCTATAAAAGCATTCGCTGGGAGTTGCCGATTTTACAAGCAGATCGTAAATAGTCTTTTGTGTATCATGAACCTCAAGCCCTAGTCCAGAGGTCAAATTTGCTTGCGGATCCAGATCAATAAGTAGGACCTTTTTGCCCAATTCAGCCAAAAATACACCGATATTTAGTGCGGATGTTGTTTTGCCAACGCCGCCTTTTTGATTTGTGAAGCTTAGAATCATGTTGAGTTGTCTGAGTCATTGGTGTTGGTTGGAGAGCCTCCTTGTTCCTGAAATTCTCCACCACCGATTAACCCAAAGCGGTTCATCGGCCACCATCTGAAAAATACTTTGCCTTTGATATATTGTCTTTTGACAAATTCTACGCCAATTGAGCGCGAGTCTTTGCTGGCCTCTCTATTATCACCCATTACAAAATAGCTGCCTGCAGGAATAATTTTTTCTTCACCCTCAGCGAGAAAAGTTCCGCCCTCAGTTTTGGTTGTGCTGGGGATGTACGATTCAATAACCATTTGACCATTCACAATAGGATGATTGTTTTGAATTTTGACAGTATCTCCAGGTTCGGCAATTATCCTTTTGATGTAATCTGGATTTCCCGGCAACTGAAATACTATAACATCACCCCTTTTATAGTCATAATTAAGTTTTTGTCCAATGCTTTTATTTCCGATAATCTGGATGACTTTGTTTGTGAATAATAGTTCATTGTGATGAAAGTTTGGTTCCATTGACTGGCCATCAACCTGGTTTGGGATTGCTAGGAAAATATATATAAATACGCAGATAGCAAGTGCAATCACAATAATCTGCATGATATCTACAATAATTCCTCCTTTGATATTTTCTTTTGGAGGATTGTAAAGAAATGGATTTTCTTTCTGTTCAGTCAAAATATGGATATAAAATATCTTGTCCAGTATAGAACTTTATCGTAAATCAGACAAATGAAATGTCTACTTCTTGGCCGTTAATTTTCTGGCCGCTTGATGAGGCTGCCTTTTTAACTTCAAGGTCATCAGCGTTTGTCCCTTCTTGGATTTCATCTTTAAACATGTCAATCACAGTAAGTATTTGAGAGGACTCTGTAGTTACTTCCAGCTTGATAACATCTTCGAGTTTCAAGTTTGCGCGCTTTCTTTTTGATTGAATAGTCCGGATAAATTCTCTAAGAAGTCCTTCACGCTTCAATTCATCAGTAAGCGTGACATTTAAAGAGAGTTGGATTCTTCCATCTTCAGATTCCTTGTAGATCCAGCCTTTGGATTTGCTTGGTGCGTTATCTTCATCAACCAGCTTTACATTGAGCTCCTCAGCGATCAGATCCTTCATCCATTGTTCTATTTCATAATCACGTTCTTTAGCTATATCTAGATTTACTTCAAGTTCTGCCAAAGGTTGGCGTACTTTCATTCCTTGTTCAACCCGGATGCTCTGTCCCATAGCTACAATCAGGCGAATAGCCTCCATCTGTACAAGAAGCTTATAAGAATTCTCAACAAATTCTAGGTCATCCTGCGGAAAGTCAGTTAGATGAATCGATTCAGCTGCATTATCTATTTTGCCAACTACCAAGTTTTGCCAGACTTCTTCAGTTAGAAATGGCATGAATGGCGCAAGCAATTTCATGAATTCAATCAAAACATAATAAAGAGTGCTCATAGCTTGAGAATCGCCCTTATTGAATCTTTCGCGGCTGCGTCTTATGTACCATTTGGAAAGATCGTTTAGAAATTGTGGATATTCCCTTGCTGCTGCTGGTATGTTGTATTCGTCCATTCCTACACGAACATTTTTGATAACCTGCTGCAGCCTGGCAATTATCCATTGATCCATTTTATTGTCGATGGCTTCAAAAGGCACTTTGTACCAGAAGGTATCTATCTTTTCTCCCTCTACGAATTTTACGTTGTCTTTTTTTTCTAACCTATTGTGCAAAAGAGTCTCATTTGGCCTCCAGTTATGCATATTTGCATATGTGGTCAAAAAGCTGTAACTATTCCATAAAGGCAAAATGAAAGATTTTAGTTGATCCTTCAAGCCCTGCTCATCAATATTCAAATCCTCTCCTACCATAATTGGGCTACTCATGAGATACATTCGAAGTGGTTCTGCTCCATATGTCTCAAGAATCTTTTTCGGATCAGGATAGTTCCCATAGCTTTTGCTCATTTTTCTCCCGTCAGTTCCAAAGATCACGCCTGTTGTGACAACATTTTTAAAGCTCTCAGTGTCAAATAGAGCATTTGATAAAACATGCATGACGTAGAACCATGCCCTAGTTTGACCAATATATTCAACTATGAAATCAGCTGGATAATTTGCTTCAAAATCCTTCTTGTTTTCAAAAGGGTAGTGCTTTTGAGCATAAGGCATAGACCCTGAATCCATCCATACATCAAGCACTTCAGGCACACGCCTCATAGTTTCTTTGCATTTCTTACAAGGGAAAGTTATTTCATCAATTTTTGGTCTATGAAGATCTACTACCTTTTGTCCTGATCTTTTCTCGATTTCTGCGATTGATCCAAATACTTCTCTTTCCCCGCATTCGCACTCCCAAACAGGCATAGGCGTTGCCCAGTATCTAGTTCTTGATATGCACCAATCTGGTGCTGTCTCTATACCTTTCTTAAATCTTCCCTCTTTCAAATGATCAGGCACCCAATTTATATTTTCATTTGTCTCAAGCATTTTGTCTCGAAGCTCATTAATCTTCAAAAACCATGACGGTTGGGCTTTGTGAATCAAAGGAGTAGTACATCTATAGCAATATGGATATCTATGAATAATTCTCTCTGACTTCAATAACATATTTTTGGCCGTCAGATCGCGCATTATCAAGGGATCTGCGTCTTTTACATATATGCCAGCATAATCTTTCACCTCTTTGATAAATTTCCCTTCTTCGTCAACTGAAGTCATTAGAGTAAGTCCAAGCTCATTTCCCATCTCAGTATCAATATCTCCAAAGCCAGGTGCAGAATGGACAATCCCAGTACCCTCGTCCATCGTGACCATGCCCTTGAATGCATATACTTTGAGATCGTTCTCATTTGAAGAAAAATAGTCAAAAAGCGGCTTGTAGCTTAGCCCAACCAGCTCTTTCCCTTTTATTTTCTTTGTAATCTCATATTGCGCTTTTGTTCCCTTTTCATCAACTTCGAGTACGTCTTTCAATCGTTTTTCTGCAAGTATGATTCTTTCTTTAAAACTTTCGCCTGGAGACGCATCTACATAAGATTCTTCCTTTATATTGATTTCCTTTATGGTTCCTTTTTTATAGAATTCATTTATCAGCTTTGCAAAGGGTTTCGCTCCTTTGTATGTGACAGTACCTTCCAAATTTTCTAGACTAATCCATACAGCTTCATCTCCTGGATGGTCTGGATTTGTTGGTTTGACCTTGTCCTTAGAATTTAGCTCACACAAATAATAATTATAGTTTTTATAGAAATAATTGAAATTTTTGAGTGGTGAGTAGAATTGTTCATTGCCGATTTTTTGTACTACTTTTATGTCTTTATATCCGGTTTCTTCAAAAATTTCTCTTTTTGCCGCATCTTCCTCGTTTTCTCCTTGTTTGATATCTCCTGCGACAAAAGTATTGATTTTATTTTTATCCCTTATGACTATGGCTTTTCTTTCTTGAACGTCAACAACAATAGCTCCAATTCCTTTTCTCTCGTGCACTTCTCTTGTAAGTTCTACAACAACATAGTCTTCTTCAGGGTCAACAACTAGAGCTCTATTTGAAGGAAGAGTCCATGGAGTAGTAGTCCAGGCTAGAATAGATGCACCTTTGAGCTCAGGGGTTTTTGCGTCTTTTATCTCAAATTTTATGGTCACAGCCGGATCTTCCATGTCAGTGTAGCTATTATCCATGGCTATTTCAAAATTTGAAACTGGCGTTCCACATCTTGTGCAATACAAAGAAACGCGATTACCTTGATAGACAAGATCCTTTTCCCAAAGCTGCTTAAATACCCAGATTACACTTTCCATATATTCCTGGTCCATCGTTTTGTAGCTATTCTCAAAATCCACCCATCTGCCGATCTTATCTATATACCATTCCCATTCTGCGCTCGTTTCTTTCGTATAGTTGTAGCACTCGTCAATGAATTTTTGAATTCCAAATTTTTCAATATCGCGTCTATTTTTTAGGCCTACATTTTTTTCTACTTTATTTTCAATCGGCAATCCGTGGCAGTCCCATCCCCATTTTCTTTCAACTCGTTTTCCTTTCATAGTCTGGTACCTTGGAATCAGATCTTTAGCAATACTTGGAAGCAGAGAGCCATAATGTGGACTCCCAGTTATAAATGGCGGGCCATCATAAAAAATATATTTATCCGCTTTGGGTCTTTGTTCAATGGATTTTTCAAAAATTTTGTGCTGTTTCCAAAAATTCGTAATCTGATTCTCCATTTGAGGAAAACTTTGCTTCGGGTCTACTGGCTTGAATACTGACATCTCTAATGCATTAAAACTAGATGTGGCAATTATAGCATCTGGTGAACTTTGGGGCTATTTATCATTAGGATCAGATTCTGCTAGAATAAACTATGTATTAAAATTAAACAAATGGGTACAAATCTTAGATTCATTCTAAAAAGGTTTATGCAAAAGGAAAATTTAATTGTACTTTCTGCATTTATTTTGGTTCTTGGGTTGACCGTTACCATGATTTTCTTGACAAGGGAAGGGGATGATACTGACGAAGATACAGTGCCGGAAAGGATTGCTGAGGAGGAATTTATTCGAGCTTCAACAGTTGATGAGGAGGGAGTGAGAACGCATACAACAGCGGATGATTGTTGGTTTGCTTATGAGGGGAGAATTTATGACATGAGTGAGGTTTTGCAGGATATCCAAGGGTTGGAAGAAAAGCATTGTGGAAGGATAATTGAGGACGAACTATCAGAGACAGTACTTCAGGAGATTGCACCATATCATATAGCTGATACTTACGAGAGTACTCAATCCGATGAATAAATTTCAAATTAGGCTTGAACAGACCCAAGAACTTACAAGAAAAGTTTATAAATTTAGTTTTTCCATAGTTGAAGATCTGGAGTTTGAATTTCAGGCCGGTCAATTTATCTCTATTGTTGTGGCTGAAAATGTGAAGAGGTATTATTCGATTGCTTCAGTTCCAGGCGAAAAATTTCTTGAACTCATTGTTGGGACAAGTCCTGGCGGTCCAGGATCTATTTTTTTTGAAAAAATTAAGGTTGGGGATGTTGTTGATGTGCTTGGTCCTCTTGGGAAATTTGTGTATCAGTCCAGCGGGGCTGCTCTTTTTATTGCAACAGGTACAGGAATTGCGCCCTTTGCATCAATTATAAAAGACGAATTAAAAAAGGGGAATCAGAAAAAAATCGAGTTATTGTTTGGCGTAAGACATCAGCAGGATATTTTTTTAAAAGATGAGCTTGATGAACTCGAAGGTAAGTATCCAAATTTTACCTACAAATTGACTTTGTCCAGGCCGGATGAGCCCTGGAAAGGAAAAGAGGGCAGAGTAACAGCTCATGATGGTATAATTCTACATTCAATTGATAGGGATTTTTATATTTGTGGACTAAAGGAAATGATCGAAGATGTTAAGGCCATGTTGATTGGCGCTGGTGTTGATGAAAATAGGATATTTGTTGAAATGTATTAATTCAAATGCAGATTGTTTCGAAGCTCACAAAATTTAGATATGCTTTCTTGTTGATGCTATTGATAGCATTGATTTTTGTATTTGTAGCTTTTCAGCTTAGGA
>Ga0209976_10000674_pt1 | contig 21486 bp, 36 predicted proteins | sample SumtaG_FD_182806 | JGI IMG/M metagenome (GOLD analysis project Ga0209976, IMG submission 182806) | Deep subsurface microbial communities from Indian Ocean to uncover new lineages of life (NeLLi) - Sumatra_00157 metaG (SPAdes) (version 2) | ecosystem: Environmental > Aquatic > Marine > Oceanic >...
TTCGACTATGATAATGGCCAATGTGTGAATTATGCAAAAACTCTCAGTGGGATATTTCGTTTTGGTAATGCTATTGATTGGGTACAGTATGTGGATTCTAGTACCCCGACTCTTAAATCTGTTGTGGTCTTTGACACAAGCCATAGCGAACTCGGTCATCTAGCAGTAGTTTATAAAATAGATTTAGACAAACAGATTCTTGTAGTCGAGAGAAATTATGAAGATATCTGGGTTATCTCAACTAGGAGTCTAAATTGGGATAACTCATCAATATTAGGATATGTTACAAAATAACAGCACTCCCCTACCCTACTCTGGGGGGTATCGAAAAACCCCTTAAAATGGGGGTTTTTGCGGTGGGGGAGCGAGGAAAAGTTATCCACTTGACTCATACCGAGCGGTTGCTATAATGTAGATAGTAGGAACTTTGAAAGCTGGGTGTGGCGGAATAGGTAGACGCTAATTCGTGGATTTATAGGCAGTCCTTCGAGGAAATCCAAATATCTGCTATGTAGGGTGACTATACGAGTACAACTGCACTATTAACATAGCACGCAGTTAATTGGAACATTGTTCTGGTTGCTCTCGGCAAATCCCTACCACCCAGCTTTCAGAGTTTCTATGGTCGAAATAATAATCTAAATAATAAAAAAATGGACATAAAAATAAAATCATATTACCCACATAGCAAGCGAGATGTAAATAAAATAACGAACAGAGAATTACTCATGGTCGTCATTGCACTTATCGCCCTGCTCGCTACGAGGTTATAAAAAATAGAATGGAAATAAAAAATACAGGAGACTCTACGTTCAGACCATCTGTAGTAATGGTCATTTACGGTGAGGGTGGAGTTGGCAAAACTACATTCGCAGCATCGGCTCCAAAAGCTGTGATCGCAGACTGCGAGAATGGAGCTAAGTATTTCGGTCTACGTGGTATTAAAGTAGACGTAGCCCAAATCAAAAGTTGGAAGGATATGAACTTCGCAGATGGATTTGGATCTATCGCCAAGGGAGATAAGTATGACACTATTGTCATCGATCCTATTGGTGAGCTCATGGAGAAGCTGAAAGCATCCATGGTTACCAAGGGAGACAGAAAGCTAATCCAGCCAGACGGATCTCCTTCCATGGCCGGATGGGGTTGGATGAAAGATACCATGAAGAATTTTCTCAAAGTTCTTAGAGATAGTGGTAAACACGTCATCCTTGTTGCTCACGTTGAGGAAAAAGGAGACGAGGATCGATTGGTTAAAAGACCTCTCATCCAAACCAAGATATCCAATGACATAATCAGTATGGTTGATATAGTCGGATATATGACCGTCGTTCAAAAGGACGGAGAAAGTAAGAGGGTCATTTACGTCGATCCGACAAATGACAAGATTGTTTGTAAAGACAGAACTGGGCAACTTGGCCAGTATGTTGAACCAGACTTCACAAAGATCATTGCAGCTTGCAATGGTACGAAGAGTTATAAATGGAGCAATCCTTCAAAGAATCAGAAGGAACAGAAGGAGATAGAGATCCCAGTCATCAATGATGATGATGATGAGATAACTCCAAAGAAGAAAAAGGCAGTAACAAAATCTAAACTGGCGAAAGCCAATGCAAAATAATGGCTGAAAAAATTACAAAAGAATTATATAGCGGAAAAGTGTTAATTGATTTCTGGCCTGCATCTCACAGATATAGGATCCAGGGAGATAAAAGTTATCTCATCTCAGCTACAGGAGCTACCGGGATGTTAGATAAAAGCCGTCCACTTAAAAAGTGGGCCGTAGAGCTTGCTTGTACATTCATTCGTGAATACCTCGAGAGAGCAGAGGTAGACAAGTTCACAAAGGGTGAGTTGATGCCAATAATTGCTGAGGCTGAGGTCAAGCACGATCAGAAGCTAGAAGAAGCTGCAACATTTGGATCTATGGTCCATGATTTTGCAGAGAAGTTTGCTATAGCTAAAATGGCTGGGGAAGAGGTTGCAGAATCAGAACTGGATGATCTGCCAGAACCAGTCGAAAACGGGATCAATGCTTTCCTCGATTGGTATAATAAGAATGATGTGAAATTCTTGGAGATTGAAACCCTTGTGTACTCTAAGAAGCATAAATATTCTGGTACCTTTGATGCTGTCGTTGAGATCGAAGGCAAGAGATATTTACTCGACTACAAGACTTCCTCCGGAATCTACAACGACATGAAGTATCAGATTGCTTGTTACAAAGAGGCATATCTTGAAGAGCATGGAAAGCAGGATCTAGGAGCAATCTTGATTCACTTCGATAAAAAGACTGGAGATTTCCATCCGCACTTTGTCTCAGACGAAGATCATAAAAAGGACTTCCCAGCATTCCTAGGTCTGTTGGCAGTTAAGAGAAGAGAGAAAGAACTGCAAGCGGAGTGGTATGCGAAGAATAAGAAATAATCATGGGAAACCAAGAACAACAAAAAAAAGCACAAGCAGATACTGAGATGGATTTGCTTAAAGCATTAGAGAATACAAGGAAAGAATGGCAAGGTATCTCTATCTCTTCAATATCAAAATTTATCAAACAGATATTTGACGAAGAGGAGATTGGTAGTCTAGTGGAAGAGTTAAACCCGAAAAGATTTATCCTTGGAATTATATTAGAAGAAGCAAAAAACATTCAAGATATAGCTGGTCGTGGCGATGAAAATGATCTAGTCCACACAGATATATTATATGATCGTGTTCAAGAGATAGAACGGGAAATCAATGAAATGGTATAACCTGAAAAGAAATAAATGCCCCAAGGACGGCCTAGAGCTAGGCTATCAAATCAGTAAACAACAGCTTGTCTGTCCTTGCGGGTTCATCATTACAGCAGATAAGATGAATGAAATAGTTAGCAAGATGGTATCTGGGGAGGTCGATGCGGAAACTGAAGAACAATTTAATAGGGAATAAATAATTAACAAAAAATATTATGGAAAAATTACCAAAATATAATATCAACGATAAGGTGTGGGCGGTAAAGAATAACGAAGCTAAGGAACGTACAATTGTGGCAATAGTACAATATACCGAGAGAGAATCGTACTACTATGCGTTTGAGGTTAAAAAACAATATGAAATGGATGAAGTATTCATCGAAGATGTAGTATTTAAAAATAAAGGTGACTATATTGCATCATTAGAAGGAAATAATGAAGAAGAGGAGGAATCTACTCCTGCAATGTAATGAAACTATTGATATTTATAACAGCAGCGATTCTCATTACATTATTAGGTCTGTGGCCACTTGTATTGGTAATCCTGGCAATATTTATAGTAATGGCGATAATTGGGTGGATAACGAAGCCTTTTGATCCATCTGAGTAGGGTTGTCTACTTTACATTATACCAATCGCACGCTATAATATAACTATATGGATAAAAAGCAAAAAGAAAAACTAAAATACACGATGATTTATCATGAGGTGAGAATTGAATTTGATTTAAGTTTAGCTGAATACTGCGTTGCTGATTCTATATATCATCTATCACACAATCCTAAGAGTGATATTATCGGTTGGTGCTATGCCTCTAAGAAAACACTTGGTGACAACTTAAATCTATCAAGGCAGAGTATACATACAATTCTTAACTCATTGGAAGAGAAAAATCTAATCGAGAGAAACACAGAAACGAATCATATTAGAACAACTCAAAGATGGTATGACAATGTAGTTCTATCTAATAGACAGAGTGTAAAGAAACTTGACTCAAGTGTGTCAAGAAACGTTACTCTAAATAGTAAAGAAATGTTACACGATAATAATACTAATAGTAATAAAGATATAGATACTATATTTGGTATGTTTAACGAACAGATCAGAGTATCGAGAAGCACAGAACCAACAAGAAGAGCTATAGCTAATGCTTTAAAGGATTTCAATGTAGATGATCTTTGTAAGATTGTTGAAAATCGAGCGAACGACAAATGGTTCATAGATAATAATGCTAAGAGGGGCGCGCTATGGTTCTTTAGTAGTAAGGCTAGATTACATAGGTGGTTCGATGAGATTGAAGTTGAAGAGGAGAAAGCACAATTGCCGGATGTTCAATATTGTAGTGACTGTGACGTGGCACACGAGGTTGGGAAACATTCAGCACAATTAGGAGCTTAAAAACAATTAACAAAAAAACATGGAAGAAATAGATAAACTTATAGAAAAAGCGGAAAAGCGTTTAGGAGAAGATTGTAAAAATAGTGCGTGGCGTGCTGCCGCAATCAATACAGAATCTTGTGCCCATTCTCTTCTTGCGATAGCCAAGTTATTGAAGATAAAACAAAACAATAAAAAACGCTAAAATCATGACTGAAGAAAAACAAAAAATCAGAACGTGGAAGGTTGAAGCACCAATAGGATTAGATATAGTGACAGCTAATCTTATGAATGAAGCAGAGCTTAGACAATTTGCAAAAAACTTAGTTAAAGAACCTAAAACAGAGGAATATGCAGCGTGGATGGAGAAAATTGAGAAAGATAGTGTTGAACAAGTAGTTGAGTATCTTGTAGGTCTTGATTATAAGGTGAAAGAGAGTAAATGAAGAAAATAATTTTAGATCTATGCGGTGGGACTGGAGCTTGGAGTAGGCCGTATGAAGATGCTGGGTATGATGTTAGGGTGATTACTTTTCCAGATGACGATGTTAGGACTTTCAACCCACCAAACAACGTGTATGGAATACTCGCCGCACCGCCTTGCACAATGTTCAGTCTGGCTAGAACAAGAGCAAAAAGACCCAGAGATTTCGGGGAAGGAATGGAAACAGTGATAGCTTGCCTGAATATAATTTGGCATTGCAGATATAAAGATAAACTGGCATTTTGGGCATTAGAAAATCCTATGGGTTATCTCCGGCAATTTCTAGGTAGGCCACCATTTACATTTAATCCTTGTGATTTCGAAGAACCCTATACTAAAAAAACGGACTTATGGGGATATTTTAAAGAGCCGACAAAGAAACCTTACAAGCTAACAAAGGAAGAAGAAGCGGCTTGTGCTATAAATAACAGAAGGCTACCAAGCATTTCAGATTTCACTGGAAGCAAACAAGCGGCTCGGAGAGCAGTAACTCCCACAGGATTCGCTAAAGCATTTTTCAAAGCTAATCAATAGAAATGGTACCAACACCAGAAAAAAAAGAAGAAAAAAGAACTTTAAGACAGAACAGAGCGTTGCATCTGTATTTCAATTTAATAGCTGAGAGATTAAATGATGCTGGGCTAGACATGAAAGCAGTGTTAAAACCAGAGATAGATATTCCGTGGACCGGTGGCACAGTCAAAGATTTTCTATGGCGTCCAATCCAAAGGCTACAGCTCGGGAAAAAGAGTACCACTGAATTAACAACAAAAGATATTGATAAGATATTTGATACAGTTAATCGACACCTCGCGAAGCACGGAATACATGAGGCATTCCCAAGTATTGAGGAAATAATGAGAAAACAATTACAGTAATTTATCCACATTAACAGGTTGTAGATGCCAAGCGATTGTTATATAATTAATATATCATGACTAAAAAGGTCAAAACCCAAAAACAAAAAAAGAATCAAGATGCCGCTGCACTCGGTCGACTCGGAGGTCAATCGGTAGCTCGTAAGCGTGGGAAGGCCTACATGAGCAAGATCGGTAAAAAAGGCGCTCAAGCCCGTTGGGGTAAGAAGAAAAAGAAGTCAAAATAGCCACGAATCAGTGTGGCTTTTTGCTGTATAAATAATTAACAAAAAAAACCATGAAAGAAGAACAACCAAAAGCACCTGGAATACCTGAAGCACCTAGTGTTCCTGAAGAACTCCAAAAAAGAGTCAATGCATTTAATGAGAAGGTAACTCCATTACTGGCAGAATTTAGACTTGGTATTTCTGCACAACCGGTAGTAATGCCTGATGGTAGACTAGGGGCAATACCAATAATGGTTGATGCTGACAAAATATCAAAAGGTAGACCTGTCGATATTAAAGAAAAAGTAGAAGAAGAAAAGGGTAATCTAGCAGAAGCATAATATGTTATTCGTACTTGGAATCATTGTCGGTATGTCTATAATGGGTACTATTGTATCTGTACTGATATATTTCAGAAGTAAAATCGAACCGAAGTTGGCTGTGATGGAGAAGATAGTAGAGAATGCCGGGCCTAGACCAAAGGGCTTTATAGTCGAACCTATTAGCGAGGCCGATGAGATTAGGGATGAAGTTATTGCTAAGAATAGAGAAAAAGGCGAAGATACTCCCATAAAAGATTTACGATGAATAAACTATCATACAAAGACGCAAAAGAGTTAAAAGATGCGGGATTTCCACAGGGTGAACCAAATAGTTGGTCAGTTCAATTTGCTGATAGACCCAAGCAAGAAATAAAGGGAAATCCATTTGAAGAATATATCCCCACCCTCTCAGAACTTATAGAGGCGTGTGGAGATGATTTTTCCCATTTAAAAAAGCTTGAAACTAGTTGGATAGCTGTTACTCATTCTGCTTTTGACGAGAATGGAAATAACTTTGAAGAATTTGGCAAAACCCCAGAACAAGCAGTAAAAAATCTATGGATAAAGTTAAACAAAAAATAATATGAAAATTATCCCAAGAAAAACACAAATATTAGTCAAACCCGATAAAGCTTTATCGGGAACGACTGAATCTGGTTTAGTAAGACCAGACAACGAAGAGAAGGAAAAGAAAGCCATCGGCACAGTCGAAGCCGCAGGCCCTGAAGTTAAAGATGTGAAAAAGGGTTATCGCGTCATTTATGGTCAGTTCGCTGGTGAGCCGATAGGTTTTGAGCAAGATAAGGACGATGAATACATACTCCTATTTGATGAAGATGTCTTAGCCGTAGTAGTAGAAGAATAATCATGATGAGATATAGAACAAGATTCGGATGTCGTTTTGGGCAACCACATGACATGAAAATTTTGGATAACGGTATATATGTCAAATATGAGGTATGTAGGATATGCAACAAGAAATTCCGATGGAAAAAAGGCTATAAAGGTCGCATTGATAATGTGGCATATCTCAAAGCTCATGTCAGAAATTATGCACAGAAGTTTGGTGCAACCAAGAGAGTATATTACAGAGTAAACAGTCCCGAAAAACTAAAAATAATAATATGATCTACAAATTTCAAGATTCAACAATTCGAGAAGTAGCGGAAGTGCTATTTCCCAAAAAACCTCATGCCAAACTCGCACAGAGCGTGGCTGAGTATATGGCAGTTGAAGTGCAAAAAAGTGAATCATCGCGTGTCGATATAGGAACCCTCCAAGGGTTCGTAAACTTCTTAATTAAAGAGAAAGGATATAACTAATGAGTAAAGTACAAATTAACAGCGAAAAAACATTCGAGATAATTAAGTTAGCCGTAGATAACCTCACTAATCTTATTAAACCAACATTCGGCCCAGCCGGGAATAATGTCATCGTTTCAAAAATGCTCAGTCGAGGTGTATTTGATGACGGTGTGCAAATCGCCAGAGATTACGAAACAGATGATCCATCCGAAAGAGCAATTATAGATATTATTCGTGAGACACCAATCAAGACGAACGACAGGGCAGGTGATGGCACAACGCAGTCGCTTATTATTCTACAGGCGATTATGAGTGAAGCTGCAAGGAAACCAAGGCGTAACAATCTCAAGATAGTTAATGAACTTAAGGTTGCATCTAAATATATCTCCGAGATACTGAAGAAGGACGCAAAGAAAATTACCTCTCTAGGAGATCTTTATAAAGTGGCCCGTATATCGTTTGACGACGAAAAGATATCTGAAATGATCGCTGATCTGTATCACAAGCTTGGGAAAGATGGTGTAATTACAGTCGATAAATCTCCTACCCTTGAAACATTTGTTGAGACGACTGATGGGATAAAGGTGGAGAATGGCTACATAAGCCAGTATATGATCACAAATGCTGAACGGATGGAGGCAGAGATCCAGAAGCCGTACATTTTGATTACCGATTACCGCATTACTGAGACGAATGACATATTGCCGATTATGGAAAAATTAAGCAAAGCCAATAGGAGAGAACTTGTAGTGATATGTGAGAATATGGAACAGCACGCACTCGCAACAGCAGTTGTTAATAAGATTCAAGGTAAATTCAATCTTGTGGCCATAGTTGGTCCCAAGCATGACAAAACTTGGATTGACGACTTTGCAACCGCAACAGGAGGTAAGGTATTTAGTGAATCCAAAGGTGACAAGCTAGAACTCGCTGAAATAGCAGATCTTGGCCAAGCTAATAAGGTTGTCGTTAGACGTACTGAAACGATCATACTCGAACCAAAGAGTAAGGATGAAGATGTAAAGAAGGCAATCGCCTCTCTTCGAACAGCACACGATGCAGAGAAAAACGAGGCACTGAAAAAGGCAATTATGAAACGTATCGGCATGTTTGAGAATACTATCGCTGTAATCCGAGTGGGTGCATACACCGATAGTGAACAGAAGAATATAAAATACAAGGTAGAAGATGCCGTGAGTTCCGTACGTCAGGCACTTCACAATGGTGTGGTATGTGGCGGCGGTTTATCGTTAGCTAGAATCAAGACTAAGAGTGCAATCATGAATGTAGCACTCAAGGCTCCGATGGATCAGCTATGCGAAAATATGGGGATAGAGATGACTGTTGACCTGAAGAAGCCAGATGAAGCTATAAACATGGTTACCAGTAAAACGGGAAATTATCTTGAAGTAGGAGTTATGGATCCAGTTGATGTACTTGTCGCCGGGATAGAGAGTGCGGTATCAACAGTATCGATATTATTAAAGAGCACTGGAATGATTGTCGAATTTCCAGAAGTACCAACTAAACAAGAGTAAAAATATGGCTGAAGAAAAAAGGGAAAAACCAAAGTTTAACGTGGGTGACAATGTGTGGTTTATTGAAGGTAGAAAAGTTATTGAGAAAGTAATTCAGGCAGTATTCTATTATGATAATAATCTAAAATATGGATTCTCCGTATCTTCTTATAGTGGCGGAGAATATGATGATGGTGGGATAGGGGTCGCACATGGTAGTTATATTGAGCCAAAATTTGTTTTTGCAACGAAAAAACAATTAACAGACAGCTTATAAAAATATGGAAAAAGCAAAAGAATGTCTTGAATATCTTGTTAATAATATAGTTGAAAACAAGGAAGCAGTAAAAATAGATGTTAAGCATGATGAGAAAGGAGTTCTATTAGAACTTCATGTAGCAGAGGAAGATATGGGAAGAGTTATTGGTAAGAAAGGAAAAACTGCGGATGCAATGCGAATATTTATAAGAACAATCGGTGCGCGAGAGAAAGCCAATGTATCACTTATGATTATTGAGCCAGAAGGATCTTCTAAATTTAGAAAGCCTGAACCTGTTGCACAAGATGATAATGATGCAAGTAAGGGAGGTACAAGTTACGAAGATGCATCAGCGGGAATATAATAATCTGATGGAAATCAAGGGAATAAAACCATATGAGAAGAATGCAAAGAAACACCCGAAAAAACAGATTCGCCAGCTTGCTAATATAATAAAAGAGGTTGGTTGGCGACAACCTGTTATCGTTAATCAAGAGGGTGTGATTGTAGTCGGTCATGGCAGATACGAGGCCTACGTGCAACATGCTAAAGAGCTTGGCTTGAGCCCAGTATGGATCATTGACGATATAGGGAAAACATTAAGTGGTAAGCCATCCAATATTCCACTAACGCCAGAGCAGGAAAAGACGTATCGATTGGCTGATAATAAACTTAATGAATCTGATTGGGATATGAAGCTTGTGTTACCAGAGCTTCAATCCCTTTCACTACCAATGGTTTCTCTCACTGGATTCGACACGGATTTAATTTTAAAGCCAGAAGATAAAGACGATCAAGTTCCTGCTACACCAGAAAAGCCGAAGTCTAAACTAGGTGATATTTACCAGCTAGGAAACCACAAAGTTATATGTGGTGACTCCACAAAAAAAGAGGACGTTGAAAAATTAATGAATGAGCAGAAACCAGATATGGTATTTACTGATCCACCTTATGGACTTGGTGGCTATGGAGGTAGAAACAATATGGATTTAAAAGGTGACGATGAAGATGTGCAGAAATTCTATGATTGTATTCCCTACGATATTGAAGAGAGATATATTTGGGGTAATGCCTATAATTTAGCGAACCTTAACCAAAAGCCAAGAGATGTCATAGTCTGGGTAAAAAATAATTTTGGGCTTGGTAAAGGATACCGAGGTCAATATGAATTATGTTTTTATTACGGAAAGTTTGCTGGTAGCGATAGCGATGTATGGAAAGTAGATAAAGAAACTAGATACGAACATCCAACACAGAAGCCAGTCGAATTGGCGGTCAGAGCCATGAAGAATAGTTCTAAAGTTGGGGGTGCAGTTTTGGATTTATTTGTAGGTTCAGGCTCAACCCTTATAGCTTGCGAAAAAACAAAAAGGATATGCTATGGGATGGAGATAGATCCAAAATATGTGGATGTAATAGTGAGCCGATACTGTAAATTTGTCGGCAGTAACAAAATAATTCGCAATGGTAAACAGGAGCAGTGGTAATTAATAATTAATTTGATCTCTACCCCCCGGTAAGGTTTAATCTTCAAACATTTTCCTTACTGGGAGTCATTTGGTTGATTCCCTCGGTGTCTGCATCGACCCAGACCGTCAACACTGTCCTGGATAGGTTGGCAGCCGGGGGATAGGGATTAAATAAAATAATGACCAAATCATCAACTATAATTTCAACAGTAGTATTAGCATTAATCACGGCTTGTCTATTTGTTGCATTGATTCATTATGGCATCGAGCCAGTGATTCTAGCATTTATAGATGCAGCTCGTGCATTTTAAAAGAAAGTGGGGTGAAATATGAAAGATAAATTTGATTACCACAAACCAACAGACGAGCAGAAAGAAGATATGCAGGCGAATAGGGATGCCTATAAAGCTCTCTATGCACAGCTTGAGACCCTACCAGATGGTAGAGAGAAGAGTTTAGCTCTCACAAGGCTTGAAGAGTCTGCTGTATGGGCTAATAAAGCTATCGTGTTCGAGGAAAAGTAAACAAAATAAAAACCGAGGACCAATTATTGGATATACCTCGGGAAAACCGTCGTTTTATTCTGTATCAATAACCTCTATATTATATAATTTAATTGACACAGTGTCTAGAAAGTTATCAACATGGCAAAATATCAAAAATTAATCACACCAATCTTTACGCTCGTACTCGTATTTGGTGGACTAGCTATGATATGGATTTGGAGTTCTTGGCAGATTGCAGTAGGTTTATTCTTCGTAGTCTGGGGGAATAATGTAATGGAAAAGAATAGTCGATAATGCCTAAGAAATCTAAAAACTATAAAGGGGCTCAACCCCAATCTTTCAAAGGAGAAAGAATAACATTTGTAAAAAAAGCTAACATGCAATGCCGAACTTCGTTTGAAGGAGGCAAACAAAAAGTAGAATGGCTGAAGTAGACCAAACAAGAAATTTAAACCCTTCACCGGAAGCCGTAGTTGCTATGGTTATCTGGGGGAAGGAATATTCCGAACAAGGAGGTGGATCTATGGATTTCTGGGATCAATTGGATAAACCCAGAAAGAATAGATGTAGATCGGTGGTAAAAGAAATACATGGACGAGGCATGGAAAAAGCAAAAGAAGATATATTGGAATTTATAAAAGAAAGACAGAAAATGGGGCATGAACCGCATACCATTATTCAAAGTTTAAAAACAAAATTATCAGTAGAAAGGAGGTAAAACATGGCACAAGGACCACACGTACACGAATGGAAATATAACGAAGCTGAAATATATCGTAATGACCAAAGAGAATTAAGACAATGCACCGTAGTTAGATTTTGTGTTCATCCAGGGTGTTTAGAAGTAGAAGAAGTTGAGTTAAAAGTTGCTAAGAAGAAATAAACCATGAATATGAATTACAAAAAAGAAGTAGAAAAGTGGTTGAACGAAAATACGCCTTATCCAGGAGTAAAAACTTTAAGTTGGGTAGATACAGAGAACCTCGTTAGAAAATTCGCCAACTACCTCACGCTTTTAGCAAAGCCCGAAGGGGAGTGTTGTGAGAAGTGTATAAAATATGAATCTATATTAAATCATCCGACTCAAATCACTTGCACAAACCCAAACTGCCCCTGCCATAATGAAAAGAGAGAGGAGAAAGTTGATTTAGGTGCTCGTAATTCAACTGGAAATCCCGAATATGACCAAGAAGAAAAGAAAGAGATAGAATTACTGCCGAAATATAAGCGTGAGTATTATGAGAAAAAGGAAGAAGGTGGATTTGTTTCTGAATGTGGATATAAAGAAATACCAAGTCAAGAAGAAGTTGTAGAAAAAATCAACCAACTAACTAAATCAATTAACACCCTATGGGGAATAGTGAGGGGGAAAGGAGAATAATATGGAGAAATTTATAGTTGAAGTAAATAGACGAGCTGGATATACAGATATTAAATTTGGCTGGATTGGTTGGAAGTTTGTTTGGGCAGCATTTATTGCTTGTGTGTTTGGAAAAACTTTTATGTTTACAGCTAAAACTGGGGAAATGAACTTTACCCCCCAACCAAACCAAATAAATAAAAAATAATATGAGAATAAATTTCAAAAGAACAATAGGATACTCAGAGTTATTACCCACCATCACCTTGGATTGGGGAGCTAGAAGACTGAAAATATATATTGGTTGGTTAATTGGATTTATGGCGATAAATTTCTAATCCCCTCAAAAGGGTAAATAGAGATGGAGAGCTTGGTACTGGGTGTGTAGAGTATGGAGATTTAATTCTATGGAGAACAAGACAACCACAGAGTTACTAAATCTCTTACAAAGTTTAGTAGACGAAGATGGTAAAACAAAAGAAGGGTATGAAGAGGCATATGCAGAACTACGAAAGCGTGAGCCATTTGAAAGTATCCTTGAAAGTGAATATCAAACTGGAGAAAGTTTAGAAGAAAAAGTCGCAGAGTTAGAGGCCGATGTTAAAGAATTAAAACGTCATAAGCACGATGAGAAAAATGGAGATGTGCTTATAAGAATCTAACCAATTTCTATATTATCTACCACCCAGCCCCCAGCCCTTCATCTAATCAACAAAGTAAATAAAAGGAATATGAGAAAGAACAAATACAAGGAAAGAAAATTTATTACAGTAGATACCTCTAAAAAGATAAGAAAAAGATTTGATAATATAAAAAGTATTGCTATTAAAGACGGTCTTATTTCAAATGATACAACTTTGTGGGATGAATTATTTGATGTATTTTTAGAAGAATTAGGAGAATTTGCACTTGAAATTAGGAAACACACAATTGAGAATCACTAACCCCAATAAAACCAAGATAAATTATGAAGAAGTGCACTAGTTGTAAAATAGAAAAACAGTCGAGTGATTTTCCGCCACAAAAGTTAAAGAAAGATGGTAGATCATCTCATTGTCGAGAATGTCATAAAAAGTCGTATAAAAAATGGTATTACAGTGGAGGCAAAATTGTGGGTAGAAAGGCAAATCAAAGATGGCGTAAGAAAAATACGGATAAATATAAAGAGAATACGGCAAGAAATTATACATCAAAAGATAAACTAACTGATCCTATTAAAATTAAAGCTAATATGGAATTTCGCAAAGCACTAAAGACAGGGAAAATAAAACGAGAACCCTGTGAATTCTGTGGGAATCCCAAGTCAGAAGGACACCACCATGATTATACCAAGCCTTTATTGGTAAGATGGGTATGTAAAAGGCATCATTTGTTAGTTCATAGTTTTATCAGAGATTTTATAGAATTTAATAAATAACTAACCATGAATATACAAGAAAAAATTAAAGTATGTTCAGAATGCCAAGCCGAACCATATAGTGATGGTACAGAGAATCACATGCTTTGGTGTTCACAGAATAAAAACAAATTAGTAGCGGTAAAATGCCTAGATTGCACAGCAGTATTTTACATTGATAAAGATAAATTAGAGGAAACGAGATGTCCGCACTGTTTTGACCATAAATGCCCCGAAGGTAGAGTAAAATTACATGGAAAATATGCCAAATAACAAAAACAAAAAAGAAGGATGGGAGGAGAGATTCAAGGAAATAGGACATTGTATCAGAACTGATAATCCATATAACTTTAGATTTGTTAAGAACTTTATCAATGATGAACTCCAAGCCCAAAAGAATGAGATTATAGAGATGATAAGCGGAAGACTTGGTAGATTTGAAGATAGTATGGATGTATCAAGTGTAGGGGAAAACGGTACAATTCATACATCTGATTACAAGAAAGGATATAGAGATGCAATTTTTGAGCTACTAAAGAAATTTCCTAAAGCAATAGAAAAACTAAAATGACAGAGATGATAAAATACTGTATAATATAGTCAGCACATTTAGGAGGTAAGAAATGATTCGAATAAAAATAGTCTGTCTTTTCTGTAATAGAGAAATGAGGGTGTGGATTCGCAATTTGAGTCAACAGACTAAAGTAACCTGCCCGCACTGCATGGCGACTCTTAACTACAAGTACCAAGCGGAGGTGAATAATGGTAATTAAGAAAACCAAAGACGGCTATGAGTGTGACTGCGGAGGCAAGATCGAAGTTCGCAGGACAGTCAAAACTCTCCAGGGATATTATATCAATGGAAAGTGTATGAAGTGTGATGGCTTCAAGATTTTCAAGGTCAAATTCAAACCTCCAAATCGTTAGTGCTGGTGAAATCGAAAGAAAGTAGCCAGCATAACTTTAACAATTAAATCTTTTCCCCTGACGAAAGTCGGGAGGTCATTTTGACTCCTGATGCGATTGTGGTTTTTAATCGTTAATCGTAATCGCCATCGGGGGAAAGGGTTTAACATGTGGATGGTGGTGTATCTGGTAGCACATCACTTTGTGGTAGTGAGGGAGGCAGTTCAAATCTGCTCCATCCAACAAGTAGACATTTTATAAGCTAACTGTCCATCAACAGACTAGTGATAAACACAGATGTCCATATTAGACAGTTATTGGACAGTAAAGCACTGGTAGTTTAACGGTAAGAATAACCGAGTTTGTTACTCGGGAGATCCAGGTTCGACTCCTGGCCAAGGCGCAATATGAGCAAACCTGAAAATTGTGGAAAATGTAAGAAGCCTAAGAGTGCCTGTAAATGCGGGCGACCCGAGGTTGTTACTAAAGAAGTCCTCCAAAAACTAAAGGACGCTTTCATGTACACTTTTAGTGACGAAGAAGCGTGTTTATATGCAGGTATCTCAACAAGTACTCTATATAATTACCAAAAGAAATACCCAGAGTTCTTGGAGATAAAACAGCAACTTAGACTACACCCCAATATGAATGCGAAGAAAGAATTGGTTGATCAGATAAAGGGCAACATAGATCAAGCTAAGTGGTGGGCCAAGAATCACAAGAGTATGCGTGGCGACTTTGGTGAATTACAAGAACTAAAATCTACAGTACCTATGCTTGAAGTGGAAGGAAGTGATGCTGAAGTCGATGCACTGACGAGAAAATATAACAGTGATTTGCGTGCGTTATATGCCAAGGGACCAGATCAGAAAGAAGAGCCTAAAAAAGAGGAACCTAAACCTAAACCAAAAAAAGATGTCAGCAAGCAAGATCCACAAGTGGCTAAGGGAAAATAAAATCACCAATGAGAAAGGTGAGCCGATAGACTTCTATGACCACTTATTTCTATATGATATATATCTTGACCAATCACAGTATCTAACAATTTTGAAAGCTGCACAGGTAGGATTATCGACGTGTTCGATCCTTAAAAATCATTACGATGCTAAAGAGCATAAAATGGATATTATTTACACCCTGCCTACTGACCAGGACTCTCGTGTATTCGTAGGAGGAAAGGTAAATAGAATTATTGCTAATAATCCGATTATGCTCGAGGATGTAGCCGACAAGGATTCAATTGAGCAGAAAGCTATAGGTCTGTCGATGATTTACTTCCGAGGCACATGGACTAAGAAGTCCGCAATCATGATCACAGCTGACAGATTGGTTCACGATGAGAAGGATAGCTCAAAATTAGATGTCATTAATGAGTATCAAGCCCGACTGCAACACTCGAAGTTAAAACAGGTGCATACATTCAGTCACCCTAGCTTACCCGAAACAGGTGTTCACCTCGATTGGATCAAAAGCGACCAGAAACATTGGTTCATTAAATGCCCGCATTGCAAGAAGTGGCACTACATGGATTGGGATACGGATAATCCCAGGAGCATGAGCGTTGATATTGAAAGGCAGATATTTATATGTAAAATGTGCGGCGGTGAACTTGACCGGGAATCCCGGCGAAATGGCCAATGGGTCGCAAAGTACAAAAACCGAAAGATAAGCGGATATTGGGTTCCTTTATTAATAGCTCCATGGATTACTGCAAGGGATATAGTTGCTAAATATAAAGATCCCGAGAGTACGCTTGAATTCTTTTATAACAAAGTGCTTGGGCTACCATATGCTGATGGGTCATCGAAACTGCTCCGCCAACACTTCATGCAGAACCTCACAGGAGAGGCGTGGGCAGCCCCTGGGAGCGATAGAATCGTAATAGGGATAGATACGGGGCTTAGGCTCGATTACGTGATGGGTAACGCAAATGGGCTATTCTTCCATGGCGAAGCATCTGATTATGATGAACTGGACAGGCAAATGGAACGATGGCCGAAAGCAATCGCTGTTATTGACCAAGGTGGTGATCTTATAGGTGCTAGGAAATTTCACGCCCGATGGCCTGGCAGAGTATATTTGTGTTCGCTCGGTGGTGACAAGAAAACCAAAGAACTTACGAAATGGGGCAAGGGAGATGAACACGGAACAGTTATAGTTGAGCGAGATAGAGCTATAACTCTTGTGATAGGTGAGTTCCGAAACAAGCGTATAAAGGTACACGGAACTGAGCAAGACTGGTTCGAATATTGGCTAGACTGGAATCACTTGACCAAGATGAAGATATTGGATCCCGACACAAATCAGGTGAAGGGCTATAAATGGATACGTTCCGGTAGAGATCACAAGGCCTTAGCAACAGTATTCTGGAGAGTAGGGATGATGAGGTTTGCCGGAATGGGCCATATTATACAGCCTGAAAGTAAACCGAAAGCTGATAGTTACATGGTAGAACCAGATGGTACAGTGAAATTTGATCCAGAAGAAATGTTTGATCTCATGGAGAAGGATCAAGAAGAGGATTGGCGTATACCACAATAAAATACTAAAATTAGGTAGAACGGATAATAGGTCGACTATTCGTAAATAAACAATAACAAAAGTTTTTAATATTATGGCTGAAGAAGAAAAACAAGACAATGTAGCCAGCGAAGAGGAAGTTGCTCCTGAAGGGGTACCTACAGGAACAGCACCAGAAGTTCCTGCACCAGGAGACGACTCGGAAACGACTCCTCAAGTAGCCGAGTCCGAAGGAGAAACAGAAGCAGAGGATTCTGAAAAAGAGGAGGGTTCTGAGGAAAAGGCTGAAGAAGAAGCTCCTGCCAAAGAGCAACCTACCTCATGTCGTAAGTGTGGAAGGTCAGATTGCTGTGCGATGGTATAATATTCCGACGGCGGAGCCACTGGTTCCGCTATGCCCTAATAGTTTAATAGGTAAAACATCCGAAGCGTGATCCCTCCATCATTAATTGGAAAATCTAGGTTCAAATCCTAGTTAGGTCTCACATTATCCACAGTTGTCAATAATTAATATATGCTATACTGAAGAAGTCAGGGAAGCGCAACTGACAGTTTAATTATTAATGTATAATCATCGGCCTCATGCTGCTCCGGTGAAATAAATAGGCTAGGTGATTGCAAAATCTCTAGTCTGTTTTTTATAAACAACAAAAAATATGTCTGATAATAACAATATAGATATCGCCGGAGCCGAATCTCTTGGATCCGACATCAATAAACAAAAGGATGATGGCACCCTTGAAACCAAAGAGGGTATTGTATCTGAAAAACTGCCTGAACTTAAGCTTACAATGAGCGATGAGAAGATTGTTGAACTCACAGATGCGTGGGAGAAATTATGGAAAGAATCACCTGAGAGATCTAAGTGGGAAAAAGAGATTGAAGAGAATGAGAAGTATTGGTTAGGTGATCAGTTTGATTTACCAAAAATCGACAGTCATTCACGGCGAGGTAAAGGGTCAGTAGACAATATGATATTTGAATCGTTGGAAACCTATCTACCGCAAGTTACACGCCGTAATCCTGAACCAATGATAAAGCTTGAATCTGGTGAAGATGATAACGAAGAGAATCAGAAATATGTAACCAAGGTAAAGATAAGGCTTGGAGAGCTTGCCGATTTAAACAAAATCAGATTGAAATTAAAGCGTGTATCTCGACATTGGGCTCTATACCAGTTAGGCGCTGTGAAACTAGGGTGGGATTTAGATCGCGATATCCCGGTGTCTAGAGTTATAAGGCCAAAGAGGATAATACTCGATCCTAAAGCAACGATTGATGAGGATGGGTACGGTGGTAATCGAATAGGAGAACATCGCAAACTTTCTAAAGATATAATCCTTGCAATTATAGGTGATGACGCATCTAAAGAAGCTAAAGCTGAACTTGAAAAATTAGCTGACAAGCAAGAGGGAGGCACTGAAATCCAGTTTATTGAATGGTGGACTTCAGAGTTCATGTGCTGGAAGCTCAATAAGGTAATTTTACTTAAAAAGAAGAATCCCCATTGGAATTATGATAGTAAGATGCCAGGCGAAACAACCACTGACGAATTTGGTGCTGAAACAGTTGGCGAACCAACCGAAGTCAAAGGGATTAACCATTTCACAGTGCCAAAAATGCCGTACGAATTTCTATCTGTCTATAATCTAGGTGAACAGCCAATGGATAAAACAGGGTTGATTCATCAAAACCTTTCGAACCAAGATAGAATTAACAAGCGATTTAAGCAAATTGACAAAAACGCAGACAGGATGAATGGCGGTGCCGTTATTTCACTTGAGCGTTCTGGGTTGACTCAAGGTCAAGCCAAAGCTGTAAACGATGCGATAAGGAAGGGTGGTTCGGTTGTAATACCTGCTGGAGCACCACAGGATGCGATATACTTTCCGGACATCAAAGGTTTGCCCAATGATGTATATAACGATCTATTAGATACCCGTGAGAGGCTTAGAGATATATTCGGAACTAGAGGATCTAGCCCAGCCGGACTTGAAAAAGAAAAGACTGTGCGTGGTAAAATAATAAATAGAACTCTTGATACAGATCGAATCGGTGGTGGTGTAAGTGAATATCTCGAACAATTAGCTGATGATATATATAACTGGTATGTGCAACTTTTATATGTGTATGATGATGACTTCCAATTTATAGGGGATGTAACACCTCCAAAGGTAAACATTTCGGTAATTGAAGGATCATTACTACCAAAGGACAGCACTACCATCGCAAATCAAGCCATAGAGCTTGCAGGTGTGAATAAAATGTCAACGATTGATATGTATAAGAGACTTGAATACCCGAATCCCGAAGAGATGGCTGCAAATAACTGGCTTGAGATAAATGCACCTCATATACTCTTCAAAGACAATCCATTGGTTCAGGAGGCAATACAGCTACTCGCACAGAATGCCCAGAATGAAGCACAAATAGAGGAACAGAAAGAAGAGAGTGCCCACCAACGAGATTTAGAAACAGAAGATAAGAAAGCAGAAAACAAAGCGAAAGAGAAGAAAGAGGGTGGGTCGATGCTTAAAAAAGCACCAGTAAAACCAAAAACGTAATATGGCATTTAGAAAAATAAAACCTAAATCGAGTAATGAGTTAGGTATAGGTCCATCGTCTGAGAACAAAAAGATCTTCCCTCATCTCCGAATTGAATTGGTACATCTTCCCGAAGCAAAGAAATGGGATATTGGCAAAGAACATACAATAACACTGAAATTGAAACAGACAGGTATATCTATTAGTAGATTTCAGAATGATGCAGAATTTGATATTATAGCCATTGATCCGCAAGGACCGGCTGTAGAGACTAAAGACAGTGAAAAATAGTTTAAGGGTCTCCTCGTTTCCCAAGACCTACCAAAAATAAAGGGCACGCTAGTCAATAAACATTTAACAATAATATTATGTCAGATCAAAATTCGATGCAGTTCAAAACGGAAGGGCAACCGGCCTTTCCAGTGGCGAACGGAGGAGATGATACTCCTTCCGACTCATCACCGGTAGAAGAAGAGGGTACTGAAGAAGAAAGTACCGAAGAAGAAACAAACGACACCGACGCGGCTTCCTCGTCTGAGGAGTCTAAAGAGGAATCAGACGCAGATAAAGATGGCGGTGCGGGAAAGAAAGACGACGAGAGTGGGCTTAATAACCCAACAGTCAAAAGGTGGCAGGAGCGTGAAGAAGATTGGAAAAAGCGCTTCAACGATCAGGAGACACGCCACACTAACGACATGAAGGCATTGCGAGAGGAGATTAGTAAAGGTAAAGAAACTCCAGCTCCTAGTAGTGATGCACCAACAGAGGTCCCTGCTTGGTTCGGAGGCGATGAGGCACAATGGGCTTCATTCCAGAAGTATAACGGTGAGCTCATGGCCAAAGCCGAAGAAAACATCAGAAAGACATTCGAAAAGGCTCAGGATGAAGATCAGAAGAAAGTCGATGAAGCGACAACATACCTTAACGAACAAGTATCTTCAATACAGGATGATAAGACTCTAAATCCTAAAGGAGTCAAAGTAGATCGAAACAAACTCTTGAAGTTTGTTCTCGAGAACGATTTAGTAGATTCTAAAGGCCGTTGGAACTATAAAGCTGGGTGGCAAATGATGAATGCCGCCGCTACAAGTGCCAAACCGAAAGATAAAAAGGATCTAAAGAAGCTTGCTGACGCGACAACCGCAAAAGGTGATGTCGAGGAAAAGTCAGATGAAGCTACCAGTAGTAAGGATTTCGACGATCCAGCTAAAAGACCTTGGTAGCAAAAATAATATTAATTCATCACTTAAATTATGGCCGAACTATACGGACAAAGGATTCAAACTACAGTGCAAACTAAGTATTTGCCATTCGTAGTTGACACAGTCCTTAACTCAAATGTGCTATTTCAGCGCATTGTTCGAGCAGGTAAAAAGTGGAGTGGACGAACTCTTAGATCACCTGTAAAGGTATCAAAGAACACCACAGGGCAATCGTTCCGTGGGTTTGACACATTCTCCACTGCTGCGACGGACAATCGCCAGTATCTAGAGTTCACACCATCCTTCTACCAGATTACGGTTGCATTGCCTGGTGACGAACTTTCAGTTGCCGATACAGAAAGTAAGGTACTTGACCTTATGAAACTTACAATCCAGTCAGACACAGAAGATATGGCTGATGATCTTGGTACTATCTTCTATGCCGATGGGACTGGTAATAGCTCAAAGGACCCATTGGGTCTTGCGGCATTGGTTGACGA
>Ga0209976_10000676_pt1 | contig 21443 bp, 22 predicted proteins | sample SumtaG_FD_182806 | JGI IMG/M metagenome (GOLD analysis project Ga0209976, IMG submission 182806) | Deep subsurface microbial communities from Indian Ocean to uncover new lineages of life (NeLLi) - Sumatra_00157 metaG (SPAdes) (version 2) | ecosystem: Environmental > Aquatic > Marine > Oceanic >...
GTGATATCGTCCTGGGCGGCGGATGGATCTCTGAGGCTCGATAGTCCCGCCGCAGGCGGGATCGGAAACCCTCGATCACGCCGGTGGCGTGACTGGCCTTGCATCTAACCACCTCTCGAACCTCAGAGAGGAAGGACAACAGGAAAAAACTAGAGAAATACAGTTGTTGACGGGATTGATGCTGGTGTAGAGTTTTATCCGATTACCGATTACCGATTACCGATTCACTTTCCCCTCCCTTTTCGTTAAATTAGCCGCATGTCTACCATTGTTAAATCGAGCCTGGCCGGGTCCGGTCGTTTTTCCATCATAACCCTTGGTTGTAAGAGCAACCAGTACGATTCGGCTGCCATGGCCGCTGAACTTGAGTACGCGGGGCTTTCGAGCGGATCTGTCAGTGAAGCTCATGTGATCGTCATAAACACCTGTATGGTCACCGGACCCACTGAAGCTCAATGCCGAAAGGCAATACGGCAGGCGAGGAGGGCCAACGCTGGAGCGCAGCTGGTTGTTTCCGGGTGTATGTCCGCGGGGTCAAGAAAACAGATCGAAACCATGGATGAGGTAGATCTCATCATCGAGCCTTCGGAAAAAGGAATGCTGCCTGGACTGTTGGGGCTGGACGCTTCAGGTGGATGGACCGATTGGCCCAAGGATCCGGCGGTGGATCTGGGTGACAGGGACCGCGGTTTTCTGAAAGTCCAGGATGGATGTAACGCCGCCTGCACCTACTGTATCGTCCCCCTTGTGCGGGGAAGGTCGAGAAGCCTTAAGCCTGAACTGGTCCATGTCGCGGTTAGGCGGCTCATGAATCGAGGAGCTTCCGAGGTCGTGCTTTCCGGGATACATCTCGGTCAGTATGGGGGTGATCTTGAGCCGGCGTCAGGACTGGAAGACCTCCTGACCATGCTCCTCGAAAACGGCCTGCCTGGGAGGCTCAGGATAAGCAGTATCGAACCTCTGGAGATCACACCCCGGCTGGTTGAGATCATGGCCGGCGCAGGTGGCCGCATCTGCAGGCACATTCACATTCCTCTTCAAAGCGGCAGTGACCGGGTCCTCAGAGCAATGGCCAGGCCCTATTTGAGCAGCCATTTTACCGATGCGGTCAGGCTTTTGAGAAAGTTGGTCCCGGGGATCGGGATTGGGTGCGATGTCATATGTGGATTCCCGGGGGAATCGGAGGAGGATTTTAACCAGACCCTGGGCCTTATTGATAAGCTTCAGATCCCCTTTATCCACGCCTTCCCCTTTTCCCCCAGGCCTGGTACCAATGCCGCTGCCATGACAGATGATGTCCCCCACCAAGCCAAAAAGGAGAGGGTCTCGTTACTCCGAAAACTGGCCGAGGAGAACAGGCAGCTCTTTGCCGGCTCATTTGTCGGGGATGTACTTGGGACAGCCGTCGAAAGCAGGACGGACGATTTGGGGTGTTTGCTCGGTTTGTCGGATAACTACTTGAAGGTTACTGTAAGAAGTCCTGATGAAATAGTGACACCTGGCCGAATCGTGGATATCCTCATAGAAAGTACAGATGGAGATGTCCTCGAAGGAAGGTTCTTGAAGGAAGATTGATGGCTTCGCAAAAAGTCATCAATTCGCCCTGAAATGGGCGCCCAAATCAATAACTTGCAGCGCAAGTTGTTGATTTGTAAGGAAAGCGAAAACCACGCTTTTCGCTTTCCGAGGAGTAAAAAGCCACGAATGGACTTTTTACGACCCTATCAAGTTTGATGACTTCGCAAAAAGTCATCAATTCGCCCTGTAATGGGCGCCCAAATCAATGACGCGCAGCGCAAGTTGTTGATTTGTAAGGAAAGCGAAAACCACGCTTTTCGCTTTCCGAGGAGTAAAAAGCCACGAATGGACTTTTTACGACCCTATCAAGATTGATGACTTCGCAAAAAGTCCCGGTTGGACTTTTTGCGACCATATCAAGTTCGACAGGGCGCAAATAGTATGGAGAAATTAAATATCTCACCGGTGGGTTATGTTCGGTCGGATGTTATTGATCGGGTGCGAGCACCTCGGCAGGGGCGGGATGCCTCCGTTGATGCCAGGATAGAGATCCTTCCTCACTACAAAGATGCCATGGATGGGATTGGGCAATGGTCACAGCTACTGGTGATATGCTGGTTGCACCTGGCAAACAGGGATACCCTGACTGTCCATCCCAGAAGAGATGCAAATGCGCCCATGACCGGTGTTTTCGGTACCCGGAGCCCCGCAAGACCCAACCCCGTCGCAGTCTATACGGTCGATCTAATTTCTGTTGAAGAAAACGTTTTAAACGTGAAGGGGATCGATGCTGTTGACGGCACTCCCGTGCTGGATATTAAACCGCATATTCACCGATTGGATGACTGAATCCAGTAGCCAGAATCCAGGAGCCAGAAGTTAGGAAAAATGAGATTACATTCGGGTCGGTTCCTACTGGATTCTGAATTCTGGATTCTGAATTCCTGAAACGGAGTCTAAATGAGCGAGATGCAAAGGGTAACGATTATTGTCCACGGCCGTGTCCACGGAGTTTTTTACAGGGACAGCACCATGAGAAGGGCCAGGGAGCTGGGGCTGGCCGGGACTGTGCGAAACCTGCCGGACGGTACCGTTCAGATCGTGGCCCAGGGACCGGCCGCAGCTATGAAAGACCTGATCCGGTGGGCCCGGCAAGGTCCTCCTGCGGCCGTTGTCAGTGACCTCAAGATCGACTACGGGACGCCTGTTCCGGGCTATAGCGGTTTCAGTGTCAGCTACTGAAGATAATTCTTTTTATTTTCACCACCCGTTCGTCACTCACTACATCCTCCTTCGCTAAAGCTATGGCGGACAAGGGAATGTGACTCACTAGAGACACAGAGGACACGGAGGAAATTAAAAAGAGTAAGGCTATTCCCCTCATCGAAGCATTTTGACCCTGACACGTTCCCAGGCGAAAGATATGGTAATATTGTCAGGGTAGCCCCTGGCATCGTGTCGGACAACCGCCATCACTCCACCAACGTGACTGTGAGTTTTTTGGGAAAGCTTTTTTCAGGCTAAACGGCACTTCCGGAAAATATATCCAGGAGTCAATATGGATTCTCCGACTGACTCCTGGATTAGGAGCGTGCGATGAAATATCTGACTGCCCTGAGGGATGAGGTGAGAAACCGCATTGAGCTTATTGAGAGTGCGGACCTTGTCGTAGGTATACCTTGCTATAATAACCAGACCACAATTGGCCACGTGGTGAAACAGGTCAGCTTGGGGCTCCACAGATATTTCCCTGACAAGAGATCCGTGATCGTTGTGTCCGACGGCGGTTCGGTGGACGATTCCAGGGAGGAGGCCATGGCAGTTCAGGTCTCACCCTTCCAGGAGATCATTGTCACCATCTACCGGGGCGTCCCCGGAAAGGGGTCTGCTCTGAGAGCCGTGCTGGAACTGGCCCGATTCCTGAAAGCCGAGGCGTGCGTGGTAGTGGATTCCGACCTGAGAAGCATTAGTCCGCACTGGATAAGGAACCTCCTGTGCCCCATCCTCAACGATAATTACCAGTTCGTGGCTCCCCACTACAAACGGTTCAAACTGGACGGGACCATAACCAACAATATCATCTACAACATGACGAGGGCACTGTATGGACGAAAAATTCGGCAGCCCATCGGGGGTGATTTCGCCTTTTCCAGGGAAGTGGTCAGCGAGATATACGATCAGGATGTGTGGGATACCGATGTCGGTCGTTTCGGGATCGACATATGGCTTACCACCATGGCACTGGTGAACGGTTTCAAGATCTGCCAGGCAAGACTCGGGGCCAAGATACACGATATCAAGGATCCCGGAGCCAGCCTGGGACCCATGTTCCGGCAGGTGGTGGCCACACTTTTCAGCCTGACGGAGGAGAACAAGGATTACTGGTGGGACATCCAGGGCAGTGAAGATGTGCCTCTGGTGGGGGATGAGATCGAGACCGAGCCGGAACCGTTCCCCATAAGCATCGAAACGCTGGTTGATTCCTTCAGGAATGGATACCGGCAGTTCGGAGCGCTGTGGAAGAACATCCTCAGCGAGGAGTCCTTCCTGGAAGTTCAGGCGCTGGCAGAAAAAAGCGACGGTTTTCAGATGGACGACCACAAATGGGCCCATATTCTTTACGACGCGGCATCCACCTACCACTGCTGGCCGATGAACCGGTTCAAGCTGGTGGAACTTCTCACGCCGCTATACTATGCCCGCGTGGCCAGCTTTGCCAGGATAGTTGAGAACATGAACGACGAGGAGGCTGAAGAGGTGGTCGAGAAGCAGGCCAGATGTTTTGAGGATGAAAAGGAATATCTCCTCAAGCGATGGAGGATCGCCGACGAGATAATCAGTGGCGGGGATTCCTGCGGACATTCTGGTTGAGCCATGCCGATCCTGGTTTTTAACTGCGGGTCATCGAGCATCAAGTTCACGCTCTTTGAAAAAACGAGTGGTGAGGTCATCAACCGCGGCGTCGAAGAGCGCATCACCGACTACGATGAGAGCCTGGAGAAGATTTTTTCAGACCTGGATGCCCTCCTTCCCGGAGGGCTTTCTTCCGTTGAGGCTGTTGGGCATAGGGTGGTTCACGGCGGCCGGCGTTTCAGGCATGCTCACTTGATCGACCCACAGGTAATGGGGGGAATCCGGTCCTACGCGGAACTGGCGCCCCTTCACAACCCGCCGAATATCCGAGGGATCGAGTTCGTTGCCCATCGGCTTCCTGGTGCCCCTCAGATTGCCGTTTTCGATACATCTTTTCACAGTAACATACCCCCCGAAGCGCACAACTACGCTCTCCCGATGAAAATGGCTAAGGAGTTCAGGATACGCCGGTACGGTTTTCACGGCATCAGTCACAATTACGTTCACGACCGTGCTGCCCAGCTGTGTTCACCCGGTGCCGGCGGCGGCCTGAGGGTCATTACCTGCCACCTCGGTAACGGCTGCTCCGTGGCCGCTATACTGGACAGCCGGTGTATAGATACTTCCATGGGTTTTACGCCCCTGGAGGGACTGGTGATGGGGACCAGGTCAGGCGATATGGATCCCGCCATCGTCCACTATCTCATGTCCCCGGATGGTGGAGGGTTGACCGATGACCAGATCCACGATCTGCTCAACCGTGAGAGTGGGCTGAAGGGCCTTTCAGGTCTCTCCTCGGATGTGCGGGATCTACTTGCGGCACGTGCACAGGGGCATGAAGGGGCAGTGTTGGCTCTTTCCGTTTTTACCTACAGACTCAAAAAATACATCTGTGCCTACCACGGGATTCTCGGTGGCGCTAATGCGCTTGTGTTTACCGCAGGGATCGGTGAGAACTCCCCGGAAATAAGATCCGAAACTCTGGGGGGGCTCCAGCCGCTTGGCTTCATTATAGATGAGGGGTTAAATGTGGCGGTGAGTGGGGGAGAGGCGGAGATCACGGGGGAAGGGGGAATAGTCCGAATATTTGTCATTCCAACTGACGAAGACTATATGATTTTTAAGGAAACTTTGAAAATTTTAAGTGCTAAGAGATAGGTGCCAAGAGTTAAGTTTTAATCCTGCATGCTTATCTCTTGTCTCTCATCCCTTAACACTGTGATTATCGGATTAAAGAATTTATGTTATACGAAAATCCCCCTTTCTCAGGGACCGGTGATTGTAAACTCGTGGTGAATGGTGCTTCCCGAATCCTCGGGTCCGGTGTACGAGCGCTCAGTAAAATCGACATGCCCGTTATTATCGATGAGAAGCGTTGTTGATGCCCTGGTGCCGTAGGCGGGGCTGATGATGAAGGGAGAGGACAGGACCCTTTCCCACTCGATATCGAAACCGGTATCCGGTAGTTCATCGTCTTCAGCCGGAGTTCTGTCATACAGGATGTTTGAAAGACGGTCCATGTCTACGGAATCCGATCCTTCAATGGCCTCGACAAACGCCTGGCGGCTTCGGACCACCTTGGGCCAGGGGGTGTCGAGGAGGTGGTTGGACAGTCCGTAGATCCCAGGTTTCAGAACCTGCATCCTGCGACTGCGATTGGAATAGTAAATAAAAGATGTAAGATCTCCGACGAGGAGGTTAAACCCGTTGTATTCCTCTTCCCTGGGCATGATCCCTCTCAGGAAAGTCTCGGGGGTCTCATGGCTCGTGAAGAAATCCTTTACCATGAGGCCTCTTGACAATGGGTGCTCCCCGAATTCGGTCCTTTCCCTGAAATTGGTTACCGCGGCAAACCTGCCCGACCTGGTTATTCCCATCCATGTCCCGCCGTATTTCATGTCATGGCCCGCGAGCAGGTCGGGGAGATCATCCCAGAAATGAGCCTTGCTGGTGGGTCTTTCGTAGAATTCGTCCCGGTTTGCGGTCAGGATAAGGGGATAATGGGGATGGTACTTGTAGGCGAAAACGATTAGGCACATAACTGTAGTGTAGAGTGTAGAGTGTTGAGTGTAGAGGAAAAATCGCAAAATCTGTGATTTTCTCTCTCCACTTTTCCCTTCAACTTTTTACTCCTCTGCACTTTACACTCTGCACTGATACTCGAGTTTCTTATTTGTTTTTAAGAAGCTCGAGTATATCTTCGGCTGGCCGGTACCCTGGAGCGACACGACCGTCAGGAAGGATAAGTGTGGGGGTAGACCCGATCCCAAGATCCTGGGCCAGCTTGAGGGTGCGGTCCACTGCGTCAGATTCGCAGGTTGGTTCCGGGATCGGTTTCCCGGCGAAACTGTCTTCGAGGAGTTCAAAGCTTTCTTCGCAAAGGATGGCTTTGGATATCCTGTAGGAATCCGGGTGCAGCTTCACCAGCGGCATCAGTTTTATGAAGAACACGATATCGGGATCAGCTTCGACCACTTTTTTGAGTTCCGGATGCAGCTTTCCACAATAGGGGCACTGGGGGTCGGTGAACACGATCAGTTTCTTCGGAGCGCCGGGATTGCCTATTACCAGGGAATCGGTAAGGGGTATGGTCGTCAGATCCACTCTGCGTAGCTTGATCATCTCCCTTTTCGAGATGTTCGTTCTGTCAGCGATTTGGAGAAAGTTTCCGGCGACGACGTAGCTCTTGGAAAAATCCATGTAGAGCATACCGCGCTTCCCGTTGTTCCCAGTCGCGTCAACGATAAAGAGCCCTGGAACCTCTGAAAAATCAACGCCGTGGACCTCTCTGACCAGGTCTTTCAGTATTTCCTTTGTTTCCTGGATCTCGATGGAATGACAGTCTGAACATTGCCCCTCCCCACACCCCTTTTCTCCAAAGGCAAAGGTAATAGACGGGAGGGTCATGATCATCATAGCTACAATGCAGAATATCAATGCTGAGGATCGTAAAGGTACTCTATTCATGGTCGATGGTTTCCTGTAGCTGTTTCAGGGATTGGAAACTTGATGACTTTGCAAAAAGTCATCAACGCGCCCCGAGTGGGGCGCCCAAATCAATGGCCGGCACTGTAAGTCATTGATTTGTAAGGAAAGCGAAAACCACGTTTTTTGCTTTCCGAGGAGCAAAAAGCCACGAATGGACTTTTTGCGACCCTATCAAAGTTCGAAATACCACTGAAATACCATGGGCGTGAGCCGGTGGTAGTTCAGTGGTTTAGCTCGTTATTAATGGCAGCCGAAAAGGCCGCGATCGAACGTTGTCCAAGGCGTTTCCCGTTGACGAAGATGGTGGGAGTACCGCGGACACCGATCCGGTTGGCTTCCCTGAGGTCGCGGTTGATGAGAGAGGCGAGCTCTTTGCTGCCGCGTTCTTTCCTGAACCGGTTCATATCCAGTTCCAGCTCCTGTGCGAACTGTTTGAGCAGGCCCTCGCTCAGTTTGTTGTAATTTGTAAACACCTTGTCGTGGTATTCCCAGAACTTTCCCTGTTTGCCGGCGGCAAGGGCGGCCTTGGCCGCAGGCTGCGCCAGCTTGTGGTTCCTGATGGGGAAGTTCTTGAAGACCATCTTGACTTTCTGGGGATATTTCTCGAGCACCTGCTCAAGGACGGGGACGAGCCCCGCGCAGTAAGGTCACTGGAAGTCATTGAAGACGGCAATGGTCACAGGCGCGTTGGCAGGGCCTTTGAATGGGGATCCGCTGTAGTCGAGATCGTAGACCATGGTCAAGGTAAGTACGCTGAGTTCCCGTTTGGCTGGACCGCCGAGGATGAGCTTGTTGCCGGCGGGGCTGTACTCGATACTGTTGTATCCCTTGTCCACTTTCAAGGTTTGAACCAGATCGCCTGCCACGCCGTATATGGCTATCTCACCGCCGGAAGTCAGGACGAATGTCCAGCGTCCGTCGCTTGAAACCGCTATGTCCACCGGTGTCCCGGAAAGGAGCATTTCCCTCTGATCCAGAATGGAGAAAGAATCCCCTGCTGAGGGCACAGGTGACATAATGACCAGTGAAAAAACCATAATGGCGCAGACGGGAAGCAGCATTCGTATTTTATATTTAGTGTCCATAGAGGCAATGCTACCGGATATTGATTGCATGTGCAACGGTTCTAAAACTCAGGGGGCGGCGTGCGATAAAGGGCAATCTGCTGCTTCAAATAATCATCATTCAATATTGTTGATGAAGAACAGTTGGACTGTGTGGTATCAGAATAGGAGAGTGGAAAGGGGAAAGTGGAAAGTGGAAAAAGGTAAAGAACTCGTGGACGAATACAAGCCTGCTCGCATTGGCATCAGCTCCTGTCTTCTCGGTGAGAATGTCCGTTATGATGGCGGGCACAAACTGGACAGATTATTGCGGGACACTTTGGGGAAGTATGTGGATTATGTCCCAGTCTGCCCGGAGGTGGAGTGTGGACTTGGAGTTCCCCGGGAGTCGATGCACCTTGCCGGTGATCCGGAGGGTCCAAGGCTCATAACGTCTCAGACCGGTGTGGACCTCACTGACAGAATTACCCTATGGGCGTTAAATAGAGTTAAGGAACTGGAATCAGAGAACCTCTCCGGATTTATTTTTAAAAGCAGATCGCCGGCCTGCGGCATGGAGCGTGTCGAGATCTTCCAGGAAAACGGTCAAGCGGTCGGCCGGGGTGTAGGGATCTTTGCCAGGATATTCATGGAGTATTTTCCCCAGATTCCGGTTGAGGAAGATGGCAGGCAGCACGATCCGGACCTGAGGGAGAACTTTATCGAGGCCATCTTGCCTGGTAGACGATTGAAAATTGAGCCTTCGACAGGCTCAGGCCAGGGGATTGAGAATTGAGAATTTCAAAAAGGCAAGAGCTGTAACGCAGAGGGCCGCGGAGGCGGCTCGCTGGTAGGCCGCACGTCCCGCAGAGAGCCCCAGAGAAAACCAAAAACTTGGGGGGAGCAGCGGGTTCTTTTAAGGCGGTTGATTGAACGCAGAGTGCGCGGCTTGTCCGCCGTAGCTGGTCGAAAGGCGTTAGAGAAGGCGGAAGGAACGCAGGGGAAAGCGGAAGCAGGGGAGAATGAGCGGTTCCTTTAAAGGCGTTAATTTTCACCACGGAGACACCCTTCACAAACTCACGGCAGGCAATGGGATGAGAAGGTAAGTGGTGCGGATCTGAGGGCCGAATTCAAGTCTTTAATATATAAAGTGAAAGTGAGAAAACGATGCCGGAAATTAGTAAAATAGTATTAAAAGGACGTATTGGAATTCTGGTTTTTTTATTCATTCTAATACTGAAGATTATAATTGCACTATTTAGATTGTATGGAAGTATACTAATTTTCAACATTATTCTTCACGGAGTACCGGCAATCATACTTTTGTTCTGTGTCTTTTTTCTTGTTAAACACCCTATAAGGTTGCTTTCAGTTTCGCTGGTAATATGTACTATAGAAATTTTATGGATTGCTTATGTAAATTTATTTAAAATTATTCAAACAGGTGGAATTGATAATATTATTTATTTGCTAATTGCAGGAGGTTTGCGGTTGATAGCCCTGTGGGCAATTTGGAGTGCTTTGAGTGAGATGAAAAATATTGTGGAAGCAAAATGATGGAAGCAACGTGCTCTGACACACTCGCTTCGCTCGGGTTCCACGTTCCGAGTTCCAAGTATTAACCGCCCCAAAGAGGGTTGCTCTTTCCCTCAGTTTCCAGTTTTCTCTGCTTAACCCTGCGATTCAGCCGGGAGTGGCTGACCTGCGTCTTCTGCGTTAAATGCTTTTACCGCTATTTTAGGAACCGCTCCTTCCCCTGGATTGTAGCCTCCCTCTGCGTCCCTTCGCGTACTCTGCGTTCAAATTACCGCATTTTAGGGGACCGCTCTTTTTACGATTTTCTTTCCACTTTCCACTTTCCACTTTTCCCTGTTAAAACCTTATTCACAATCCCCCCTCCTTAATTGACAAAGGCATGCTCATCCGGTATCTATTCCTATTCGGCTTCGGAGGTATGGGATGCTGGTACACCTCGAGGATATTCTCCCGGAGGGGATCGAAATTGAGGTCTCCCTTGATCCCGATGATCCGGCGGTCCGGGAACTGAATGTCAAGGGACCAGTTGTTGGTTCCTTCAAAATAAGGAAATTGGGGCAACAGGTCCTGGTCCGCGGGAGTGTCAGTGGCGAGGTGCTGTTAACGTGCGCCCGTTGCCTCGTAGAATTTACCACCCGGATCAGGGAAGTGGTCGATATCGAACTAAGACCCGTCCTGGATCTCGATAGGACCGCCCAGGAAAGGGAACTGGGATCGGACGATCTGAATGTAGAGTTCTTTCGCGGTGATGCGCTGGATGTAGGTCATCTCGCCGCGGAGCAGATTTCCCTTTGTATCCCCATGAAACCGCTGTGTCATGACGACTGCAGAGGGATCTGCCCTGAGTGCGGAGCGAACAAGAGTTTAGGTACTTGTAGTTGCGAGCCGGATACCGATCCGCGCTGGAGCGCCCTCAAGGCTCTTAAAGATCAGATGAACCAAAGATAATGAGCCGGTTAAAAAGGCTGAAATTATAAAAGGCATTACTCCGTAACATTGTTTTATTGTTTTTTCTTCCCCAGAATCGTGCAGCTGTACAGTGTTATGGCGATTTTGGGGCTTCCGACAAACTTTCCCAGCGTATCGAAGTACTTCGCTACGCTGGTAGGAGAAGGAGAGACATATGCCAGTCCCAAAACAGAAGATGGCAAAATCCCGCACGAGACGCAGGCGTGCTCACGATGCCCTGCCAACACCAGCCACAAGCAGTTGTTCAAAGTGCGGTGAGCCCAAGATTCCCCACAGGGTCTGCACTCACTGTGGATTTTACCGGGGTCGGAAGGTTATGGAGATCAAGGAGGTCTGAAAAGACCTCTGGGTAGAAAGTCGTGAAAATCGCAGTTGATGCCATGGGGGGCGACAATGCTCCCCAAGCGGTCATTGAGGGAGCGGCCCTTGCCGTCCGTGAACTTGATTGTTCGGTCATCTTGGTGGGTGACCGTGAAGTGATCGAACCTCTCCTGGTAAGGTACTCCCACCCTGATGGAAGGATCACCATCAAGCACTCTTCCGAAGTTGTGCGTATGGATGAATCTCCCCGCAAGGCCCTCAATGCAAAACAGGATACCTCTATCAGACGTACTTTTGAACTGGTTAAGGCAGGCGAGGCCGACGCTGGAATGTCGGCGGGTAACAGCGGCGCCGCCATGCTTGCAGGACTGCACGTCCTGGGTACCCTGCCCGGCGTGGACAGGCCGTGCATTGGATCCATCCTCCCAACGGTTAACGGCAGAGTCATTCTTCTCGACGCCGGAGCGAATGTGGACAGCAAACCGCATAATCTCGTGCAGTTCGCATTCATGGGCCACGCCCTTGCCCGCTATACCCTTGGCATAGACCGCCCCAAAATAGGACTCCTGAGTATCGGTGAGGAGGCCGGCAAAGGGAACGAAGTCGTCAGGTCCACCTATTCGATCCTGAGGAAGAGCCACCTCAATTTCCACGGTAACGTTGAAGGCGGCGATATTTTCAACGACAAGGTCGATGTGGTGGTTTGCGACGGTTTCGTGGGTAACGTGGCGTTAAAGACAGGTGAAGGAGTAGTACAGGCTCTGGGAACGCGTTTAAAGGCAGAGATTAAAAAATCACTGCCGGGTCGTTTTGGATATCTTTTCATGCGACCTGCCCTCAAGCGCTTCAAACAGCACTTTGACTACGCTGAATACGGTGGCGCCCTTCTCCTGGGCCTTGACGGTATCGGTGTCATCGCCCACGGCCGTTCCAATCCCATAGCGATCAAGAACGCAATCGGAATCTCCAACGAATATGCCAGGACCAGGGTGACCATGCGTATTATTGAAGAGATTGAATCAAGTAGTGAACTGAGGCAGAGTTTCGGGGAAAAGGTCCATCAGGTCATCGAACATATCAAGGATAAGAAGATGGACAAGGACCTAAAAAATTCTCCCTCCGTCGACAAAGTTGACTGATAAGGCTTCCATGAATACCAGAGCGGTTATCGCGGGAACCGGGTCATACCTTCCGGAGAAAGTTCTGACGAACTTTGATCTGGAGAAGATGATTGATACCACCGACGAGTGGATCCTTTCCAGGACAGGGATTCGCGAAAGGCACATGGCAGCGCCCGAGCAGGCGACATCGGATCTGGCCACTGAGGCGGGTCGAGCCGCCCTGGAGATGGCGGGGGTTGGTCCGGCCGACCTGGATCTTATCATAGTAGCGACCCTGACCCCGGATCACTATTTTCCCTCAACAGCTGGGTTCGTCCAGCGGAATCTGGGGGCGAACAAGGCTGCGGCTTTTGACCTGGAGGCTGCCTGTACCGGTTTCATCTATGCCCTGACGGTCGGAGATCTCTTCATCAGGAGCGGTATATACCAGAAGGTCCTCGTAATCGGAGCGGAGGTGCTCAGCAAGTTCCTGGATTGGGAGGATAGAGACACTTGCGTACTTTTCGGGGACGGGGCTGGAGCGGCTGTGCTCGTACCGGGTGACGGTTCAGACAGGGGCATTATATCGACCCACCTTCATAGCGATGGAAGCATGGCAGAACTCCTCTACGTGCCAGCCGGTGTGTCAAGAATGCCCATCACCAAAGAAGCCATTGACCAGAAACTCAATACGGTCAAGATGCGCGGCCACGAGGTTTTCAAGGTGGCTGTAACAAAGCTGAGTGAGGTTGTGGATGAGGTCATCAAGGCCAACAGCCTCGGGGAGGAGGATATCGACTTTCTCGTCCCCCACCAAGCCAACCTGAGAATAATCCAGGCCACGGCCAGGAAGCTCAAATTACCCATGGAAAAGGTGATCGTTACCGTTGACATACATGGCAACACTTCCGCCGCATCGGTGCCATTGGCTCTGGACGTAGCGGTACGCAGTAAGAGGATCAACGAGGGAGATCTGGTACTCCTTGAGGCTTTTGGCGGCGGGCTGACGTGGGGGGCCGCACTGGTCCGCTGGTAACAAACCTGGCCGGAAAAATTCATATGTACCCCGTATCCGAACTGGTCCGTGAGGGTCGAGGACGGGGAAGAGGAAGAGACAGTCTTAAGGAAGGCATGGAGGTTCTAAATGGACTACTTTCTTACGGAAGAACAGCAGGCTATCCAGGAAATAGCCCGACAGATCGCACAGGAGAAGGTGGTGCCCGTCCGGGAGGAACTGGACGAGACGCAGGAGTTCCCCACAGAGATCATTAAGATCTGCGGACAGTCGGACCTTTTCGGTATCAACATTCCGGAGGAGTATGGGGGAATGGGGCTGGGTGTCCTCGACACCACCCTCGCCGTTGAGGAGCTCTCCAAGGCGTGCCTGGCCGTTTCCGTAACCTTCGCAGCTTCGGGGTTGGGCGCTCTCCCCATCCTCCTGTACGGCTCCGAGGAACAGAAAAGCAAATACCTTCCCGATATCGCCTCGGGGGAGAAGCTGACCGCTTTCGGTCTGACGGAGGCCAACGCGGGCAGCGACGCCGGCGGTATCAGGACGACGGCCGTCAAGGACGGCGATTCCTATATCCTCAACGGGACCAAGCAGTGGATCACCAACGCCGGAGAAGCCGAGATCTACACCGTTATCGCCATCACAAACAAGTCCAAGGGCGCGAGGGGCGCATCCGCGTTTATCGTCGAGAAGGGCACGGAAGGTTTTTCCTTCGGCAAGAAAGAGAACAAAATGGGCATCCGCGCTTCGGCGACCCGGGAACTGATCTTCGAGGATTGCCGTATACCCGCTGAGAACCTTTTAGCCAGGGAGGGGATGGGGTTCATGGTGGCCATGAAGACCCTCGATATGTCCAGGCCCGGCATTGCAGCCCAGGGCGTGGGAGTGTGCCAGGGGGCGCTGGATGTCGCCGTTAACTACGCTCGCGAGAGGCATCAGTTCGGTCAGCCTATTATCGGGTTCCAGGCGGTTCAACACATGCTGGCGGACATGGCCACCAAGACCGAGGCCGCAAGGGCTCTCACCTACGCGGTGGCCCGGTATTTTGACAGCGGCGCCAAGGACATTTCCAAGGTCTCGGCCATGTCCAAACTGTACGCCTCTGATGTGGCCATGGAGGTCACCACCAACGCGGTTCAGGTCCTCGGTGGTTACGGATACATGAAGGAGTACCCTGTGGAGAAGATGATGCGGGATGCCAAGATCCTCCAGATCTACGAGGGGACCAACCAGATCCAGCGCAACGTTATCGGCGCAGCACTGATTAAGGAATACGCAAGAAAATCGTAGGACGATTTTCTTGCAGGACGCAGGACACAGCACGCAGGACGCAGAAGGAAACAAGAAAAAACAGGAAAAATATATAAGCCTACTTTTCAAGGTGTGGGAGATTAGGTGAGCCCTTCGACAGGCTCAGGGTCTGGCGAATGCAAGGCCGTCCCGCCTGCGGCGGGAATATCGCGCACCACACGATCGAATGATTTGAGGCTTGTCAGGGTACAGCGAATATGAACTTAAGGTGTGGGAGATTAGGTGAGCCCTTCGACAGGCTCAGGGTCTGGCGAATGCAAGGCCGTCCCGCCTGCGGCGGGATTATCGCGCACCGCATAAACCCCAGGAATTACATATGAATATTGTTGTATGTATCAAACAGGTCCCCGATACCACAAAGGTCAAAATCAACCCCGAAACCAACACCCTCATGAGGGAAGGGGTTGAGAGCATCATAAACCCTTTCGATATGTACGCTATTGAGGAGGGTGTCCAGCTCAGGGAAAGTAACGGAGGCACGGTCAAAGTGCTGACCATGGGTCCTCCCCAGGCGGAGACAGCCCTGCGGGAGGCGATCGCCCTGGGTGCTGACGAGGTCTATCTGGTGAGCGACAGGGCCTTTGCCGGGTCAGATACCTGGGTGACGGCGTACACTCTGGCTGCCGCTATCAGAAAAATGGGACCGGTGGACCTCATCATCTGCGGTAAGCAGGCCATTGATGGGGATACGGCCCAGGTGGGCCCGTCCCTGGCCCACCAGCTCGGGATTCCGTTCGTGGCTTTCATCAGAAAGGTGCGCACAGCCGGCTCCGATGAGATGGTGGTGGAGAGGATGTTCGAAGAGGGCTACGAGGTAGTCAACCTTCCTCTTCCGGGACTCATGACCGTGGTAAAAGAGATCAACGAACCCAGGATGCCGTCCCTTAAAGGCAAGATGAAGGCTAAAAAGGCCGAGATCACCACATTCGCGAGAAAGGACCTCGAGGTGAAGGACCCTCACCTCGGTCTCGACGGTTCACCCACCAGGGTTGTGAAGATATTTTCTCCGGACCTGTCGCGCTCCGGTGTCAAGTGGCAGGAGGAACCGGCGGAAATGGCGAAAAAGCTGGTGGAAGGGTTGAAGGAGCAGAAAATACTATAAAACAAGCCCAAGGCCCAAAGCCCAAGGCCCAAAGATAAAGCGTTTCCCTTTGGACTTTGGACGTTGGTCTTTGGCCTGATGTTGGGAGTTTTCCATGTCCGTAGTTGTCATCAAGGAAGAGTGTAACGGGTGCGAAGATTGTCTGGCTTCTTGTCCCTACGATGCTATCGAGATGGTGGACGGAGTAGCCTGGATCAATGAGAAGTGCACCCTGTGCCTGGCCTGTATCGAGGCATGTCCCGTTGGAGCCATCATCCAGGAAGAGAGCAAGATCGAACTTCCCGATCTTGATAAAGACGCATATTCGGGGATCTGGATCTTTGCCGAGCAGCGAAACGGTAAGGTCTCCACGGTTGCCGTGGAGCTCCTGGGCGCTGGAAGGAAGCTGGCGGAAACGACGGGGGAAATGCTGACCGCGGTCCTTCTCGGTCACGACATGGAGGAAGCTGCGCGGGAACTTGTCCATTACGGGGCCGATGAGGTCCTTTACGTTGATGATCCCTTGCTGGCCGGGTTCAACGACGGACCTTACGCGTCGGTCTTGAGCGATCTCATAGAGGAGCGAAAGCCGTCCATCGTCCTTGCGGGTGCCACTTTCATGGGACGATCCTTTATCCCCATGGTCGCTTCCCGCGTTAGGACGGGTCTCACGGCAGACTGCACTGCCCTGGATATCGATCCTGATACAGGCGATCTTATGCAGACGAGACCAGCGTTCGGCGGGAATATCATGGCTACCATCATCTGCCCGCAGCACAGGCCCCAGATGGCAACGGTGCGCCACAAGGTCATGCATCCGGCCACGAAGGACCCCCATCATAAAGGCGAGGTCCACATTATCCGCGGCGTGGATGAGAGCAGGGTGGATAACCGGACAAAGGTCCTGGAGGTGGTGGAGGAGATCATCGACACGGTGAACCTGGCGGAGGCCGACATAATTGTTTCCGGCGGTCGCGGGCTTGGTGGCCCTGATGGGTTCAAGATAATCAGGGAACTTGCTCTCGTGCTGGATGGAGCCGTGGGCTCGTCGCGCAGCGCGGTTGATTCAGGTTGGATCCCCTACAGCCATCAGGTTGGCCAGACCGGCAAAACGGTTCAACCGAAACTTTACATAGCTTGCGGTATTTCGGGCGCAGTCCAGCACCTCGCTGGTATGCAGGCGGCGGACGTCATTGTGGCTATCAACAAGGACGCTGATGCCCCCATTTTTGATGTAGCCACCTACGGGCTTGTGGGTGATGTTTTCCAGATAATCCCCGAGATCATACGCTCTGTGAACGCATCGAGAGGGCAATAGTGATTCACGCGCTGGTCTTCCCCGGTCAGGGCTCACAGTTTGTGGGCATGGGAAAAGATCTGGTTCAATGGTCTAAGGCGGCGAGGGATACATTCCTTGAAGCCGGTGAAACGCTGGGTTTTGACCTTGACCGTTTATGTTTCGAAGGACCCGAGGAGGATCTTCGCCTGACTGAAAATACCCAGCCGGCGATACTGACGGTCAGCGTAGCCGCATGGAGAGCCCTGGGTTCGGAAGTAGACCTTGCGCCGGCATGCGTGGCTGGACATAGCCTGGGCGAATATTCAGCGCTCGTCGCTGCCGGGAGCATCGGTTTCTCAGATGCAGTGATGGCAGTCAGGGAAAGGGGCAGGGCCATGCAGGAAGCGGTTCCTGCGGGTGAGGGGGCCATGGCTGCCCTCCTGGGGATGAACAGGGATCAGATCATCGATATCTGTGACACAGTATCCTCGGATTCGGTGCTCGTGGCGGCGGCCAACTACAACGCTCCGGGACAGATAGTTATCGCAGGTCACAGGGCCGGCGTCCTTGGAGCCATTGATCTCTACAAAGCACGCGGAGGAAAGCGGGCGGTCCAGTTACCGGTAAGTGCTCCCTTTCACTGTGCTCTTATGGAGTCCGCCGCGCGGCGCATGGAAGAGGTCCTGGGGGACATTCGGATTGACAGTCCAAAGATCGTTCTGATAAACAACGCTGAAGCCGTGGCTGTTAAAGAGGAAACTCAAATTGTCCCCTCTCTCATCCGGCAGGTGACCTCCCCGGTCCTTTGGGAGGATTCCGTGAAAGTGATGATTAAGCGGGGAGTGACGGCCTTTGTTGAACTGGGTCCCGGAAAGGTCCTGGCAGGTCTCATAAAGAGGATCGATAAACAACCCACCGCGGTGTCGTTCGGTGCTCCCGAGGATTTGAGATCTGTCGCCCAATGTCTGGAGGGTGGATGATGTCCGACAGGAAATTAGCTATTGTAACAGGAGGAGGACAGGGAATTGGTCGGGCTATCGCTCTCGACTTTGCCGAGGCGGGTCTTGATGTCGTCATTGCCGATATCAATCTTGAAACGGCGGAAGCGGCGGCGGCGGAGGTGGCGGCAGCGGGTTCCGATCCACTTGCCTTTGAGCTTAACGTAGCCGACGCCGACAATGTGGAAGCGTTGATCGAGAAAGTATCGGAAAAGTACGGGCGTATCGATTACCTCATCAACAACGCCGGGATCACCCGGGACGCACTGATGATGAGGATGGGGGATGATGCCTGGAGGGCTGTCATAGATATTAACCTGACCGGGACCTATCTGTGTTCCAAGGCGGTAATTCGAGTCATGATGAAGCAGCGGGACGGGCGGATCGTCAACATATCCTCTGTGGTGGGGGCCATGGGTAATGCCGGGCAGACGAATTACGCTGCCTCCAAGGCAGGTGTCGTAGGCTTTACAAAGGCCCTTGCACGGGAAGTGGCAGCAAGGGGAATCACGGTCAACGCTGTCGCGCCTGGTTTTATCCAGACTGCCATGACCGATGCCCTGCCGGACAAGGCCAGAGAAGAACTCGTCAACCTGATCCCCAACGGGAGATTGGGAACCCCGGAGGATGTTGCCGCTGCCGTCAGGTTCCTGGTGTCGGAGGACGCTTCCTATATCACCGGTCAGGTCCTGCACGTCAACGGCGGGATGTATATGTGAGGAAAGTAGTTTACGGTGTACGGTTTACTGTGCACAGTAATACTGCAATGAAAATTATTTCTGAGTATGTAACTGTATACAGTAAACTGTGAACTGAAAACTACCTACAGGAGGAATACCATGGACGTTGGAGGAAAAGTTAAAGAGATCATCGCTGAGCAGCTTAACCAGGATGCCGGAGGCATTGACATCGCGGCCAATTTCGTGAACGATCTGGGAGCGGACTCTCTGGATGTGGTTGAACTGGTAATGGCCTTTGAGGAAGCTTTTGATCTGGAGATTCCGGACGAGGACGCTGAGAAGATCCTGACTGTTCAGGATGCCGTCAGCTATATAGAGGGGAAAAGCTCCTAGAAGAAGCTGCTACCAAAAAAGCTGCTAAAAGGAAATTATCGTGCGAAGAAGAGTTGTCGTCACTGGGCTGGGGGCGGTAACGCCTCTGGGTCTGGATGTCAAGGAAACGTGGGACAGCATGCTCGCTGGGCAATCCGGCGCCGGTCCTATTACAAAATTCGACACCGGTGCGGCTCAGTTCGCCACCACCATTGCCGCCGAGGTCAAGGGGTTCGATCCGGAGCGCAGGATCGACAAAAAAGATCTGCGCAAGATGGACCTTTTCATTCCCTTTGGCATATTCGCTGCGTTGGAGGCGCTGGAACATTCTGGTCTTGGCATCGACGATGCCAACGCCGAACGCGTCGCCGTCGTTGTAGGCGCGGGCCTCGGGGGACTTCCCTACATCGAGAAGTACGCTGCAGTACTGCGGGAAAAAGGGCCGAGGAGGGTCACACCTTTCTTCATCCCCATGACCATCGCCAACCTCGCGGCAGGGCATATTTCCATCATCACGGGCGCCAAGGGTCCCAACACCTGCGTTGTAACGGCCTGTGCTACCGGTACTCATTGCATCGGGAGTGCATACCGCATGATCCAGTACGGTGACGCTGATGCCGCCATCGCCGGCGGTACTGAGGCCACTCTTACTCCCCTGGCGTTTGCCGGGTTCAATTCCATGAAAGCGCTTTCAACCCGCAACGACGAGCCTGAACTTGCCAGTCGGCCATTTGACAAGAACAGAGACGGTTTCGTCATGGGTGAAGGGTCCGGCGTTGTTATCCTGGAGGAGCTTGAGTTCGCGCGGGCAAGGGGTGCCGAGATACTGGCGGAGATCGTTGGGTTCGGTATGTCCGGCGACGCATACCATATCACGTCACCAGCCGAGGGCGGCGCAGGTGCGATCCAGTGTATGAAGGTTGCTCTCAACGATGCCCGGATTACTCCGGAAGAGGTCAGCTACATCAATGCCCACGGAACGAGTACCTATTACAACGATATGTACGAGACTATAGCAATCAAAAGTCTGTTCGGCGAGGCAGCCTACAAAGTCCCCATCAGTTCGACCAAGTCCATGACAGGCCACCTCCTGGGTGCTGCCGGAGGTGTTGAAGCCATTGCGGCGATCAAAACCACAATGCATGACAAGTTGCCTCCAACCATTAATTATGAAGTACCGGATCCGGAATGCGACCTTGATTACGTTCCCAATATCGCCAGGGATACGATCGTTGATGTAGCTTTGTCCAACACTTACGGATTCGGCGGCACCAACGCCAGCCTGATTTTCAGGAAGTTCATACGCTAACTTTGATAGGGTCGCAAAAAGTCCATTCGTGGCTTTTTGCTCCTCGGAAAGCGAAAAGCGTGGTTTTCGCTTTCCTTACAAATCAATGACTTACAGTGCCGGTCATTGATTTGGGCGCCCCACTCGGGGCGCGTTGATGACTTTTTACGAGTCCATCAACTATGGTAATCTCGCAAAAAGTCCAGTTGGGACTTTTTGCTCCTCGGTAAGCGAAAAGCGTGGTTTTCGCTTACCTTTCAAATCAATAACTTACAGTGCCAGTCATTGATTTGGGCGCCCCGCGCGGGGCGCGTTGTTTTTTTTGCGAGTCAATCAGCTATGAAAAACTATACAACTTTGCTCCTTGACCTCGATGGCACCTTACTTGACATTGAGGTTTCCTTTTTTCTCGGGCCCATGGTGGAGGCGATGCACGATTGTTTCCGTGATATCCTTGACATGGACCGGTTCAGAAGGGGTCTGTTCGGGGGAACCGAAGCGATCATGGTCGAGTCAAGACCAGACGGTGAAACCAACCTGGACGGGTTCAACCGCATATTTTCAGATTTTACGGGAATGGATATCACGGATATTGAAAATCGTTTCCGTCAGTTCTATTCCGATGTATATCCGACCTTGAGCAGTTACGGCAGACCGGTTGGCGGTGCTTTGGAGTTTTTATCAAGGGCTGAAAAAGAAGGGTACACCCTGTGTCTGGCTACCAACCCGATCTTTCCCACCTCTGCCGTGCACGAGAGGGTCCGTTGGTCCGGATTGGATCCGGAAGTTTTTTGTTTCATTCCCGGGCTGGAGAACATGAGAACGTGTAAACCGAGGGTCGATTATTACCTCGAACTTTCCTCTATTCTTGATGTGGTTCCTTCAACCTGCCTGATGGTTGGGAACGATGTTCAGCAGGATCTTTCGGCCTCGGAAGCCGGAATGGGGACTTTCCTGGTGGAAGGACAGATCATCGATAGAGGAACATCAAATTTTGAGCCCGATGCCAGAGGAAGCCTGGAGGATCTGGGGAGGTTGTTGGGGTGGGAGGAAAAATAGTCCAAAGTCCAATGTCCAAAGTCCAATGTCCAAAG